>Ga0180007_10007022_pt1 | contig 10796 bp, 9 predicted proteins | sample MM_PC_MetaG_FD_121122 | JGI IMG/M metagenome (GOLD analysis project Ga0180007, IMG submission 121122) | Groundwater microbial communities from the Aspo Hard Rock Laboratory (HRL) deep subsurface site, Sweden - MM_PC_MetaG | ecosystem: Environmental > Aquatic > Deep subsurface > Groundwater...
GATCGGGTTTTTAAGCGAATTGGCGCCTATTATTTTGCGCCATCATGAGAGATGTGATGGTAAAGGATACCCCGGTAGATTGAAGAAGGAGATGATACCTTTAGGCGCGAGGATACTTTCGGTTGTCGATGCGTATGAATCAATGGTATCAGACAGGCCTTACAGAAAGGCCTTGTCTACCAGCAGGGCTAAGGAGGAACTTTTAAAAGGTGCAGGCACGCAATTTGATCCGAAGATAGTCGATATTTTTTTAAAGACGATCAATAAAAAAAGAAGATAATCACTAGTTACCGCTAATGACGAATAGAAAAGTTAGAATGTCGTCCGCCTTAGGCGGACGATTTTTTATTATATGTCAAATGTAGAGCGAAGTATAATTAAATCCATTGAGGAAGCCATAAAAACCATATTTCCGGATTGTTGCGATAGGGTCTTACCAAGTCTTTATCTTGAGGTCCCAAAGGATAAAAAATTCGGCGATTTTTCTACAAATATTGCTATGCGTCTTTCCAGGGAGATGAAAAAATCTCCCATGGAACTTGCGACGATAGTATTTGACGAGATAGAAAAAAATCCGGCTCTTCCCGAGGTGGTCAGAGATATTAAAATAGAAAAGCCGGGATTTATAAATTTTTACCTTTCAAATATCGCTGTAATCAGTGCCATTACCGAGATTGTTCGCCAGGGAGATGGATTTGGCAAGGTACCTTTAGGAAAAGGTAAATCAGTGCAGGTCGAGTTTGTGAGTGCCAACCCGACCGGCCCATTGACGATAGCGCACGGAAGACAGGCTGCAGTAGGAGATAGTCTGGCAAGGATTTTGCAGTTTTGCGGATATAAAGTTACGCGAGAGTATTATATAAATGACGAAGGGGTGCAGATGAATATCTTGGCGCTCTCGGTAAAGGCAAGGGTTATGGAATTAATGGGAGATGAGTATGAGTTTCCTGAGAATGGTTACAAGGGCCTCTACATTTATGACATAGCCAAAGAAATAGCCTCGAATAAAGATAAAAAGGCCTTATCCGATGATTTTATTATTGAGTATGCATATAAGAGTATAATGGAGGCCATAAAAAAAGATCTAATGGATTTTGGTGTAGAGTTCGATGTGTGGTTTAGCCAGAAGAAGTTGTTCTCGTCGGGGAAACTAAAGAAGGCACTTTCTATTTTAAGGGATAAGGGATTTCTGTACGAAAAGGACGGCGCTACATGGTTTGCCTCTACGAAATTCGGTGATGATAAAGATAGGGTTGTCATGAAGAGTGACGGGAGTCTTACTTATCTGGCATCTGACATAGCATACCATAAGGAAAAGTTTGGAAAAGGATATAAGTGGGTAATAGATATCTGGGGGCCTGACCATCATGGCTACATAAATCGACTGACTGCTGCATGTCAGGCACTTGGTTATAGTAAAGATGCGCTTTCAATACTTATATGTCAGCTTGTTACGCTTTATAGAGATAAGAAACCTGTCAGGATGTCGACTAGAGGCGGGGAGTTTGTAACGTTACGAGAGGTTATGGATGAGGTTGGAAAGGATGCTACGAGGTTCTTTTTTATTATGAGGCGTACAGACAGTCATTTGGATTTTGATTTAGAGCTGGCCAAAGCGAAGACCATGGATAACCCTGTTTATTATATCCAATATGCCCATGCCAGGATTGCAAGTGTCCTTAAATTCGCCGGCGAATCCTGTAGTCGAGGTTTAAACCTCGACTACAGGATTTCTTCGCTAAAAGGTATTGATCTGCATTTGTTGGATAAACCGGAAGAAATCGATATTATTAAAATCTTGATGCAATATCCTAAGATTATAGAGTCTTCCGTACGCAATCTTGAACCATATATATTATTGTCTTATCTGCAGGATTTAGCGCGTATCTTTCATTTTTATTACGATTCTTACAGGATAGTTACAGATGACGATTCTCTTACCAAGGCGAGGCTTTTATTGATAGGAGTCGTTCAAATGATACTTTTTAGCGGATTGACATTGTTAGGCGTGGCTACGCCGGAGAAGATGTGAACCAGTATGTTTGAATCAATAAGGATTTATAAGGGTAAAGATATAAATTATAACTTTGTTGCCAAGACATTGACCGAGTATGGCTATGAGAGATGCAAGCATATATCCGAATCAGGAGATTTCAGTATGCGGGGCGGCATAATAGACATATTTCCGCCTACCTTTGAGGGCCCGGTGAGGATCGAGCTTTCCGGGAATAAAGTGGCGTCGATAAGGAGTTTCAGCATTGCCTCTAATGAAACCATTGAAGAACATACCATGGTTATTATTTTGCCAAAGATAGGGTTATATCCGAAAAAAAGAAGATTGCATTTAGGGGAGAAATCCCCGATAGAGACCTTTATCGATTTACAATTGAATGATTACGTAGTCCATGTTGATCACGGCATAGGTGTTTTTAGGGGATTTAAAAATATAAATTTCAAGGGTGATGAAAGCGATCATATTGTTATAGAATATGCTGACGGCGATAAATTGTATGTCCCGATAGAGGAAATGCATTTGATACAGAGGTACGTGGGTTTTGACAAGAGGCCTCCTAAACTGTATAAGCTTGGGGGTAAGGCATGGAAAAATACAAAGGAAAGGGTAAAGAAAAATGTTTATTCCCTGGCATTTGAGCTTCTGGAACAGGATGCGATGCGCACTAAATTGAAAGGGTTTGCTTTTTCAAAGGATACGGATTGGCATATCCAATTTGAGAGAAGATTTCCTTATAAAGAGACGCCTGATCAGATGCGTTCTTGCAAAGAAGTGAAACTGGATATGGAGTCAAAGAAGCCCATGGATAGACTTTTATGCGGTGACGTGGGATACGGAAAGACAGAGGTTGCTTTAAGGGCTGGTTTTAAGGCAGTTATGGATAATAAACAGGTGGTAATGCTTGTCCCGACAACGCTTCTTGCAGAGCAACACTTTATCACGTTTAAAGAGAGGATGCAGGATTTCCCTATAAGGATAGAGTTGATTTGCCGGTTTAGAACACGGGGTGAGATAAACAGACTCTTGGAGGAGATCGAAAAGGGGACTGTGGATATAGTAATAGGCACCCATGCTATTTTAAGGAAAAATATAAAATTCAAAGATCTTGGCCTGGTTGTTATAGACGAAGAGCAGAGATTTGGCGTGAAGGATAAAGAGAGCTTAAAGAAGATGCGCTTATTAGTAGATGTCTTGACACTTACTGCTACGCCTATTCCTCGTACATTATACATGTCTCTAATGGGTATTAAAGACATGTCTATCATTGAGACTCCTCCTCAGGATAGATTGCCTGTAGATGTGATAGTATCAGAGTATAATAAAGGCCTTATAAAGGATGCCATCATTAAAGAAAAGAATAGAAGAGGGCAGGTGTTTTTTTTACATAATAGGGTTGAAGGCATAGAAAAGATAGCCCTGCAACTCGAAAAGATGGTGCCTGAGGTGAGTATAGGTGTCGCACATGGCAGGATGTACTCCAGAGAGTTAGAACAGGTAATGGGAGAATTTATAAAAGGTAATATTGATGTTTTAGTCTGTACGGTTATAATAGAGTCAGGGATAGATATACCAAATGCCAATACCCTGATAGTAAATCGCGCAGATATGTTTGGGCTGGCGGATCTATATCAGCTTAAGGGTAGGGTAGGAAGGTTTAAAAACAAGGCCTATGCCTACTTTTTGATTCCCAAAGGACGAGTAATAAGTAAAGAGTCAGAGAGAAGATTGAGGGCAATAGAGCGTTATAGAGAGTTGGGGTCTGGTTTTAAGATTGCAATGGAGGATTTGGAGATAAGAGGTGCAGGGAATATACTTGGCCAGCAGCAGCATGGGTATATATCGGCAATAGGTTTTGATTTATATTGCAGGATGTTACGGGAAGTCGTGACGGACCTGAACAAAAATTAAACATGAAAAATCTAAAAAAACTAATATTTCTAATATTGTTTATTATGCATCCTATAGATGCCTATGCCCAGGTAATCAATAAGATTGTCGCTGTTGTAAACGAAGAGGTTGTGACGCAACAAGACGTGGATCAAATGCTGTCTGTCTTATACGCGCAATATGTCCATGACTACAAAGGGGATGAATTATTGAGAAGAATGGAGGATGTAAGGAAAAATATCCTGCAGCAGATAATAGAAGATAAGCTTATACTCAGCCGTGCCAGAGAATTGAATGTAATGGTCAGGGAAGATGAGATAAACACTAAGCTTGAATATGTTAAAGGCACCTTCCCTGCGGAAGAAGAGTTTTACGATCTACTAGAGGCACAAGGTATCACTATCGCGGATTTAAAGAAAAGATACATGGATCAGATCATGATGAAAAAGGTCGTGGATTTAGAGATAAAGTCGAAAATCAGCATCTTGCCGTCAGAGATAAAGAGATATTACCAGGTGAATAGACGGGAGTTCATGGTAGGAGAAAAGTTTAAGGTAAGACACATCCTTTTAAAGGCAGGTGATGATATGGAGCTTGAATTGGCAAAAGTAGAAATAGAGGATATTTGCAATAAACTGCAAGACGGACGTGATTTTGCTGAACTTGCCGCGCAGTATTCCGAGGGCCCGAACAAAGAACAAGGTGGAGACATGGGATATATTGAGAGAGGCGAGATGATTGATGAGATCGATGATGCTATGAGCAGGTTAGAGCCGGGAGAATTTTCAGATCCCATAAAAAGCTCTATCGGTTATCATATATTGAAAGTAGAGGATATTCAGAATTTCGGATACCTTACTCTTGAAGAAGCCCAGGAAGATATAAAAAAGATGCTTTTTCAGAAAAAAATCAAAGAAAAGCTGGAAGAATGGTTAGGTGAGTTGAGATCCAAGGCGTATATTTCCATAAAATGAAACCTCGCATCATTATTACAACAGGGGATCCGAGAGGTATAGGGCTTGAGGTTACAAAAAAGGCATTAAGAGATCCTGGTATTAAGCGTCTTGCGGATTTTTGTTTGATAGAACCCAGTGACAATACAGGTTTTTGTGCTATAGAAAAGGCAGCTTTAATTTTAAAAAAAGGCGAGGCTCAAGGGCTTGTTACAGCGCCGGTAAATAAGGCTGCGATAAATAGATCAGGCATACCTTTTAAGGGCCATACCGAATACCTGGCTAGTATTACGCATACGAAAAAGATAGTAATGATGTTTTGCGGGGGGCCTTTTAAAGTCACTATTGTTACCCGCCACGTAGCTTTAAGAGATGTCCCGCGAGTTATTACACAGGAAAATATAAAGGACGCGATAATATTGACCGATAGGGCGTTAAAGAGATATTTTAAGATTCCCAGGCCCAAGATAGGTATTTGCGGACTGAATCCACATTGCGGAGAGAGTGGTCTTATCGGGACTGAAGAGAAAAATATTATAATACCAGCCATTGAAAAAATACGTTCCAAAGTCAAAGGTATCCAAGGCCCTATATCCACTGATGTGATTTTTTATATGTCTTATCACAGGAAGCTTGATGCTGTTATCTCAATGTATCATGACCAGGGTTTAGGCCCCTTTAAGATGGTGGCATTTGACAAAGGTGTCAATGTCAGCCTCGGCCTTCCTTTTGTGCGCACTTCTCCTGACCACGGTACTGCATATGATATCGCCGGTAAAGGAAAGGCTAATCCCAACTCTATGAAAGAGGCAATAAGACTTGCTGTTTCTATGTGCCGCACTAATAAATGTTGACTAGAAATCAGATAAAATCTGCTCTTAAGGAAAATGACATCAGGATTCGTAAGCGACTTGGTCAGAATTTTCTTGTAAATCGAAAAATACAAGAAAAGATAGTGGATGCGTTAGGTATAAGTAAGGGTGATACTGTAATTGAGATAGGTCCTGGCCTGGGCGCGCTTACAGGAGAATTGACCAAGCGCGCAAAGAGGGTAATCGCTATAGAGAAAGATAGGCGACTATATGACTTTCTTTTGAAAAAGAGAAGCATGGATGACCCAGGCAATCTAGAGTTAATACATGGGGATATACTTAAGCATAGATTTGATTGTAGGGAGAGTCGAAAATTAAAGGTTGTTGGGAATCTGCCTTATTATATATCTAGCCCTATCTTGATACGCCTTTTGACCGAGAGGCGCTGTGTAGACACTATATTTATTACTGTTCAGAAGGAATTTGCAGAAAGGTTGGTAGCTCGGGCAGGCTCTAAAGCCTACGGCGCCATTACTTGCTTTGTCCAGTTTTATTCAAAGCCGTCTTTTTTATTTACGATTGAAAGGTCATCCTTTTATCCTGTCCCTAAGGTGGATTCGTGTTTTTTGAGAATAGATATATATAATGATGGTCTTTACTTGACTGACGAAGAAAAACTGTTTAAAATAATAAGAGCTTGTTTTGGGAAGAGAAGAAAGAAGATATTGAATTCTCTGTATTCGAGCAATGAATTTGCATCCAAAGAAGAGGTCTTGGAGAAACTTGAAATTGCCGGGATCGCTCCGGAACGCAGACCAGAGACAGTATTTTTGGAGGAGTTTGTGAAGCTAACTAATAGCGTTTAGCGCATAGCGTATAGGAAAAATAAAACTACCCGCTAAACGCTCTACGCTAAAAAAGGGAGGGAATCATGGCAGAGGTAGAGGAAAACAAAAATCTGGGTGAGACTTCGATAGGCATGCAGCCGAATTTAGCAGGTCTTTTATGTTATTTCCTGGGTTTTATAACAGGACTGGTATTCTATCTTGTTGAGAAAAAGAATCACTTCGTTAGATTTCACGCAATGCAGTCCATGGTTGTATTCGGAGGTTTATTCGTAATCAATCTTGTTTTACTTATAGTACCTATATTAGGGGTACTGGTAAGCACTTTATTGTCTTTACTAAGCATTGTTTTATGGGTGCTTTTGATGGTAAAGGCCTATCAGGGCGAGTATTTTAAATTGCCTATAGCTGGAGATATTGCGGAGAAAAATTCTTAGTCCCGAGCGAAGTCGAGGGATAATTTATTGTATGAAAATTCAAAATTTGATGCTGCATCCTAGATGCTATATGCTTGTAATAATACTAGCACCCAGTATCTAGCATCCAGGATCAAGATAAGTTCCCGAAGCGAAGGTGAGGGCTAACTCATGGCGATAACGAAAGATACTGTTAAATATGTGGCGAACCTTGCAAGGATAGAGTTGACTGAAAAAGAGTTGTCCCATTTCACGGGGCAGCTGGATCGTATATTAGACTATGTCCACAAGTTGAAGACACTGGATGTCGCGCGGCTTGAACCTACCAGCCATGTCCTGGAAATGAAAAACATCTACCGGGAAGATAAGGTAAAGCAATCTTTGCCTCCGTCAGAGGTCATGAAGAATGCCCCGGCTAAAGAAAAGGATTTATTCAAGGTACAGAAGATTGTGTAAAGATGAGAGAATTAAACACCCTTACAGCACATGAGCTAATAGCACTTCTTAATATAGGAGATATATCTCCTATAGATATATGCAAGGGAGTGTTGGATGCTATAAAGAATAAAGATGCAAAGCTGAATGCATTGGTCCATTTTGATGAGAACAAGGTGTTTGAAAGGGTTAATGCCCTTGCTAAAAAAGACGGTACAAAAGCACTTTGGGGAATACCTATTTTTATAAAAGACAACATATGTGTAAGAGACGAGCTTACTACCTGTTCTTCAAAGATCCTCGATGGATTTTGCCCTCCGTATAATGCTACAGTTATAGATAAGTTAAGCCAGAATGGCGCAGTATTGATGGGGAAGACTAACATGGATGAATTTGCATTTGGCTCTTCTACAGAAACGTCCTGTTATGGAACCACCAGGAATCCGTGGGATTTAGAGAGGATACCAGGTGGGTCTAGCGGAGGAGCGGCTGCTTGCGTGGCAGCAGATGAGGCAATCTTTGCATTGGGTTCAGATACAGGCGGCTCTATAAGACAGCCTGCTTCACTATGCGGGGTCGTGGGATTGAAGCCGACATACGGTAGGGTTTCCCGATATGGCCTTATAGCGTTTGCATCGTCACTTGACCAGATCGGGCCGGTTACAAAGGATGTTGAAGATGCCGCGCTTTTATTAAAAGTGATATCAGGACATGATAGTATGGATTCTACATCCGTAAATAAACCTGTCCCTGATTACCCGTCTCTAATAAAAAGAGACGTTAAAGCTCTAAAGATAGGGATTCCGAGGCAGTATTTTATCGAAGGCCTTGACGCAGAAGTCAAAGATTCTATGCGGGAGGCAATAAAAAGAATTGAAGACATGGGATGCGTGTGTGAAGATATGGACTTGCCGCATACAGAATTTGCGGTAAGCGTATATTATTTAGTCGCTACAGCAGAGGCAAGTTCTAATTTAGCAAGGTTTGACGGCGTGCAATATGGCCTCAGGTCGAAACAAGCAAAGTCTTTTATAGACATGTATAAGAAAACAAGGCAAATAGGTTTTGGTGATGAGGCAAAGCGAAGGATTATTCTTGGGACATTTGCTTTATCCAGCGGGTATTATGACGCATATTATTTAAGGGCATTAAAAGTGAGGACATTAATAAAGAGAGATTTTGAAGATGCCTTTAAGAAATTCGATGCTATAATTACGCCTACCTCTCCCACGCCTGCGTTTAGAATCGGAGAAAAGACACAGGATCCTCTTACAATGTATCTTTCTGATATTTTCACGATCTCTGCGAATTTAGCAGGTATACCCGGCGTATCGGTCCCTTGCGGATTTACAAGAGATAATTTGCCTATAGGTCTTCAGATACTCGGTAGCCCCTTTGACGAAGAGACTATTTTAAGGATAGCATATAATTACGAACAGAATACGGATTGGCATAAGAAAAGGCCGAAGATATGACTTACGAAACTGTTATTGGTTTAGAGGTACACCTGCAGCTTAAGACAGAGAGCAAGGCTTTTTGTGGTTGCTCTACGGATTTTGGCGCGCCGCCTAATACCCAGGTCTGCCCAGTATGCCTAGGATTTCCAGGCTCATTACCTGTATTGAATAGGCAGGCCCTTATTCTTGCTGCTAAAGTTGCCATTAGTTTGAATTGTCAGATCGCCAAGTTGATAAGATTCGATAGGAAAAATTATTACTATCCGGATCTACCTAAGGCATATCAGATCTCTCAATATAGCCAGCCCTTGTCTCAGCACGGATGCCTCCCCGTATTAGTAGACGGAAAAGAAAAGCGTATAAAGATAACAAGGGTTCATTTAGAAGAGGATACAGGTAAGCTATTTCATCAGAGTTCTTATAGCCTTATAGATTTTAATCGTTGTGGTATCCCATTATTAGAGATTGTAAGTGAGCCTGATATAAATTCCCCTGATGAGGCATACATGTATCTTAGATCCCTTAAATCCGTACTGGAATATATAGATGTATCTGATTGTAACATGGAAGAAGGTAGCCTTAGGTGCGACGCAAATATCTCCATAAGAAAAGCAGGTTCTAAAGAACTTGGGGTCAAGACAGAGATAAAGAATATGAATTCATTCAGGGCTGTTAAGACTGCCTTGGAATATGAAGAGAAAAGACAGATTGAGTCGCTTGAAAAGGGCGAGAGGATAGCGCAAGAGACAAGGCTTTATGATGCTGATAGCGGCATTACAGAATCAATGAGGTCTAAAGAAGAGGCCCATGATTATAGATATTTTCCGGAACCGGATCTGGTACCGTTTAATTTTGAAGATGCCTTTTTGAAGGATATTGAAAATCGGATGCCGGAACTACCTCTAGCCCGGAAGAAAAGATTAATGGCAGAGTATAGCATTTCTGATTATGACGCTCGGTGCATTGTGGGGGATAAAAATATGGCGTTGTATTTTGAAAAATGCGTTTCAATATATAAAAAACCGAAGGAAATTGCGAACTGGCTCATGGGAGATATCTCCGCCTATATTAAAGAGCATGATCTGACAATAAATGATCTGGACTTGAAAACAGAGCATTTTGTGGGTATGCTTAAAATGATAGATAGTGGCCTCATAAGCGGTAAGATTGCCAAGTCTCTCTTGATAGACATGATTCAGACTAAAAAGGATCCCTGTGCCTTAGTGAAAGAGAAGGGTTTGGAACAGATATCCGACGAAGGAGAGATAGAGAATATAGTTAAAGAGGTTATCTTGGAGAATCCGAAATCAGTAGGTGATTTAAAGAGCGGTAAGGAAAACGCAATTATGTTTCTGGTCGGAAAAGTTATGGCTAAGACAAAGGGCAAGGCCAATCCTAAGAAGGTAAACGAGATGTTAAGGAAAAAAATTTAAAGAAAGGGAGATATATGAATAGAAAAATCACTATACTTATACTTTTAGCCGGGCTTGTAACGGGTTTCCTTATTTCCAATATTGGTTTTGCTGAAAAAACTGTGTCCTCGGATAATTTATACAAAGAACTTGAATTGTTTTCAGATGCTGTGAGTATTATACGGTCAGATTATGTCGAAGATGCAAAATCAAAAGACCTTATATACGGTGCGTTGAAAGGCATGCTTTCGTCCCTTGACCCATACAGTCAGTTTATGGACCCTGATACTTACAGCGAAATGAGGATAGAGACCGAAGGTGAATTCGGAGGCATAGGCATAGAGATCACTATAAAAGATAATTTACTTACTATAATAACTCCGATAGATGATACGCCTGCCTATAATGTAGGGCTTAAGGCCGGAGATAAGATTGTTAAAATTGAGGGTGAGATCACAAAAGATCTTACCCTCATTGAAGCGGTTAAGAAATTACGAGGTAAGCCAGGGACGTCGGTAAATGTAACAGTGCTTAGGGAGTCTGAAAAGAGGCTTTTGGATTTTAC
>Ga0180007_10007023_pt1 | contig 10796 bp, 19 predicted proteins | sample MM_PC_MetaG_FD_121122 | JGI IMG/M metagenome (GOLD analysis project Ga0180007, IMG submission 121122) | Groundwater microbial communities from the Aspo Hard Rock Laboratory (HRL) deep subsurface site, Sweden - MM_PC_MetaG | ecosystem: Environmental > Aquatic > Deep subsurface > Groundwater...
ACAAAAAGCATATACATAATAGAAAACAACCAAGCAACAAAAATAACAACACCAGACATAGAGTACATTTACGAAATATGGATAGATGAACAAAACAACAAAGCATACATGAAAACAGTGAACGAAGACAACACAGAAAACATATACGTATACATAATAGAAAACAACCAAGCAACAAAAATAACAACACCAAACACACAAAGCATTTACGAAATATGGATAGATGAACAAAACAACAAAGCATATATGAAAACAATAAACACAGACAACACAGAAAGCATATGGCTAATAGAAAACAACCAAGCAACAAGACTAAGTCAAAATTTAATTGATTTGGCAATTAATAATGAAGAAATATACTTGTTAACAACACAAGAAATAATAAGAATTAGTGATGATAAATCAATTTTTCTTCCAACTAAAGCTGACTATATAGATATTTTTGATGGACAATTATATGTTTTAAGTGGGTCTACTCTTATTATATGCGACCAAGATCTTAATGAGATTGAAACATTTAATTTACCAATATCTTTAAGCTCATAAAAATGAAACTCGCAAAAACAATAATAACAATATTCACTGTGTATCTATTATTTATTGCAATAGTCAACGCATTAGAAATTAAGTCACTTATTGAAGACAATATGTTGCTAGAAGAAGTAAATCAACTTGACAGCATCGTTGTTCTTAGCAATGAAAAAACATCTTCATTTATAATTAACGAACAATTATTTCTGTTAAACGAAGTAATTTATGAAAATCAACAACAAATATTTTTAGAAGAGAATGAAACCCGAAATTTATACTTAGATAAAGAATTATTTCCCAACTGGACATCGGGAGATTACATTTATTATGTTAATATAATAAATGAAGGTAAAGAGTATAAAGAATTCATCCCATTTAGCATCTCATCATATCCAGATATACCTTTGGAAGTAAATATTTGTGACAATAAAAATTTTAACAATCAAAACAAGATTTTCATGAAGAAACAAGATATATTTCTAAACATAAACAACCCTCTAGAAGCAAATATAAAAATAGTATTAAAAGATGAGAATACCAAAGAAATAATTATAGAAAACAAAGAATCATTCACCATAAATAAGCCTGGCAGTTACACCTTAGAAGTATCGGTAAGCAAACAAGGATACGAAGACAAAACAACTATCACACCAATACAAATTCTGAACAAAGAAATAACTATGACAAAAGAAAGAGTTTCTTATCATACAATAATAATTATTCTTGCAGTGGTTGTCATAATTATTTTAGCCGTATTCTTTTTTAGAAAAAATCTATTTGAAAAAAAGCCAGAAAAAACAGACTATCAAAATTCTTGATTGGTTGTTCCAATTACAACAATAGGATTATAATTTCTTTTAATCAAAGGAAACAAATAATCCATATCTGAATCATTTAAAGCAACACAACCCAAAGTCCAATCTATAGAACTTCCACAACCATGAACCTCTATTAACCCTCCAATCGATTCATCAGAAGAGATTAAACCTTTCTTTTTTGCCTGATTGAATCTTTGCCAATCTTCCTTATTTGGATAATCCAGTAAAAAAGCTTTGTAAAAATGTGTTTGACCAACATTTTTTTTCATACTAACATAATAAATTCCTTCAGGAGTACAACCATCTCCTTCTATCAATTTGTCATCAACAGGATTAAATCCTAAACCAACTTTAAAAGTTGTGTCAACAGAACCATTATGAAAAAGATAGAGTTGTCTTTTATTCTTATCAATAAGCACAGCATAGTCATTATGTTCTTTTGACCAATCAAATGCGTAGGTTGCCAAAGAATCATAAACAGACATTGAATTTGAAAAACTTTCTTCAATATTAATTGAATTTATATCATCTGCTAATGTTTTCTTAGTATCAATTGATTCTGGCGCTGACAAACCTAAAAGCATTGATAAAATTACATTTGTTAACATAACAAAGCAAAAAACATGAGTATTTATAAATTTTTCTAAAATAATCACTATTTAGTAGTTAATAATCGAAACATTTATATATTAATAAATAAATAATAAACTTAATGAACAAAAAAAGCCTATTAATGATAATTCCATTGATATTTACATATACAACATTAGCCCAAACAGCAACGACAAAACAAGAAGAAACAACACTCAAAAATACCGAAGAGAACTATCAAGATAACAAAATAATAAAATCAACAGAAGAAAAACTCGAAGAAATAAAAAATTGGGTAAAAAAAACAGGTGAACAAAGAGACAATCTTTATAAAAAAACATTCGAAAAAGGAAAAGAACTGTATGAAATCATTATTTTATCAAATAAAACAATAATGACTGTCAACCCAGACATAATAACCGGAACAGGAAAAGAATTCTTTTTTCGAATAGATTATCGAGAAGAACAAACAAATCTTCCTGCAGACACAATATTAACTAATATTAATGCACAAAACTATCTCGACTCATTAGTAACAGGCGAACAAAACAAGAAAAACACATTAGATAGTTTTTTACACATTTTCTTTCAACAAATGCAAACAAACAACTATAAAAAGTAATCCCAATCAAAATCGCAAATTTTATATACTAAAAGTTTTCTAATTATGTTCAAGGGTTAGAGAAACTATGGTAGGAATATTCAAAAAAATCTTAAGCAAACTCTTCAAGAACATTTTCAAGAAGAAGAAACAGTTAAAGCTTGGTATTTATGGACCGCCTAACGGCGGTAAAACAACGCTTGCAAACAAGATTTGTGAGGATTGGCTTGGCGAAGAGATGGGTACTGTTTCTAATATTGCTCATGAAACAAGAGAAATACAGATTAAAGAAGAAATCTCCATCAAACACAAAGGAAAAGAACTAAAATTTAACCTTGTCGACACACCAGGAATCGCAACAAAGATTGATTATGAAGAATTCTTAAAGTCTGGAATGAAAGAAAACGAGGCTAAAACCAGAGCGAAAGAAGCCACTAAAGGAGTTATTGACTCCATAAAATGGCTTGATGAAATGGATGCTGTCATCGTTGTTTTAGACAGTTCAAAAGATCCATACACACAAGTCAACATCACAATTCTTGGAAACTTAGAAGCAAGAAGCATACCAGTCCTTGTAGTTGCAAACAAAATTGACTTAAAAAAAGCAGATATCAAAAAAATACAATCAGCATTCCCACAATACGAAGTTATCGGTATAAGCGCAAAATTTGGTAATAATTTAGAAGACTTTTATGACGCTCTCTTCAAAGTGGTTAAGTAAAAAAAAGGTGATAATTTTTGCTAACAATACAATTCGTACCACATATGGAAATACAGCATTTAAATTCAATCAAAAGAATTAATAAAATACTCACCCTAGTAAAGCAAAACAAGATAGTTCTTCTCGAAGGAAAGCTTAAAAGTCATGAAGAAACAGAGCTGATTGCAAAAACCATGGAAGAAATTGACAGTAAATTCAAAGGTATAGAAATCAGCGTCATGCATTCAAGCATAAAGGAAAACACTATTCTTTGGGATAAAATAAAAGAAGCGGTTCTTAACTTTCTCTTAGGCGATAGAAAAGGTTTCACAATAATTGGACCCGCCAACATTATCAAAGAGATAAAACAAGATCCTGAAAAAATACAATTACTCTTAGAAGAAGCAAGTTCTAAAAAGAAAAAAGGTGATTAAAAATCCCCCACCAATGTGTTAAGTGTGGAACTATGTACGGTGATGGTTCTAGCGAAATTCTAAAAGGCTGTAAATGCGGCGGAAAATTGTTTTTTTACATTAAAAAATCAGCTCTTGAACGACAAGAAGAACACATTCAACTTTCTCAAAAAGATAAGGAACAAATAGAAAAAGATGTTTATGACATCTTAGGAACACAAATTGACAAAGAAAAACCTATTGTTTTAGACATAGAATCAATAAAAATACTAAGACCAGGACAATACGAACTTGACATTGTGAATCTCTTCAAAAAACAACCTTTAATATATAAACTCGAAGAAGGAAAATACGTAATTGACCTGATTCAAAGCTTCAAAAAGAACAAATAATAAAAACAACCTAATTCTAACTAGTAATATGATACTAATAGATGTTCATGCACACCTTGACTTTCCAGAGTTTGAAAAAGATATAGAACAAGTAGTTAGAAACAGTGAAAAAACTAATGTTAAAGTAATTATTTGCAATGGAATAAATCCAAAAAGTAACAGAGATATTTTATCTCTTTCTAAAAAATTTGACATAATAAAACCAGCCTTAGGCTTTTACCCTTGTGAATGCGACCTTATCTCTCCAGAAGAATTTGATGAAGAATTGTTATTCATAAAAAAGAACAAGCCTTTTGCAATTGGAGAAGTGGGGCTTGACAAGAAACACAATAATGATTTTCAAAAACAAATTATTTGTTTTGAAAAATTTATCAAACTTTCAAAAAAATTAAACATTCCAATAATAGTCCATTCGAGAAAAGCAGAAATTGAAGCTATTGAAATCCTTGAAAAACACAAACTAGCAAAAGTTGTAATGCATTGCTTCTCAGGCAAAAAAAAGCTCTTACAAAGAATTATTAATAATAAATGGTACTTATCCATACCTTGTAATGTTGTACGTTCAGAACAGTTTCAAGAAGCTGTGAAGCTATGTCCTTTAAAACAACTGCTTACAGAAACAGATGCACCATTTCTATCTCCTAACCCAAAAATTTCTCGAAATGAACCAAAATATGTTATTGAAACAATAAAAAAAATTTCTGAAATAAAAAACATGGATGCTGAAGAAGTTGCAAATATTATCTTTATGAATTATCAGAACTTATTCTTATAATGATTGAATAAGAGTTTCTAGAAATTTCACACCATTTCCCCTATCAAAGAATGGTCTATACTCCCAAACACCTATCTTTTTAGGCTTCACTTCAGAAATCATAGTTTCAACCTGTTTTGGCAATAAATTTCCACAATGATGATACTTTGACATTTTCAAATCGTTTCTGAAACAATCAACATCAATATCAAAATGATTAGCTTGAAGATGATTATTATCACCAACAAAACCCAATTCACCACATAAATCCATAGCATAAGCTTTTTCTATGGAATTTAATCCACCCCAACCATAATTAAAAATTCTTTTCGGTTTTATATCCCTTTTAACAGTATTCATGTAAGATGCATAATTTTCACCTACAACCAAATCAGAACGTTCAGCAATGAAATCTCCATGAAAATCAAATCTAGCAACAAAATCATCAGGTTCATATAACAACAATGCTCCAAAGTGACTTGGACCAGTACAAATCACATAATCAAACTCTTTTTTTAAAGATAAGATATCATCTTTTACAGTTTTGAGAGTGTCTAGACTTATATAATCATAATAGTCTTTATCACAATCTCTTATTTCAACTTTGAATTCTCTTGTTTTAGGGCTTTCAATTCCAAAAGTTAATTCTCCAAAGTCAGTAGTCTCAAGGTTAGAAATATTCTTTGCAACTTCAATCATCATTTTTCTAGCTGCAACCGTCGAGTTTAAGTTAAGAACTTCTAACGGCACATAATAATCAGATTCATAATCTATCAAAACCAAGGTTGTATCTATGGGAACGCCTACGATTGCAACTTTTTTCATTTTACCAATTGAGCATAATAATCATATTCTTTCATACGCAACTGAAACAAATAGTCTTGTCTTGATCTGCTCCATCGAAAAGACTCTTCCGTCTGTTCTATTAGGTTTGCATGTTTTTCAGAGACCATGTTTTTTGCAGGAGCATTTTGTATGTTGGGCCAGAATATATCACGAATACACTTCTGGAGTTTTTTATAATAGCGCTCATAAAAACCTCTTAAATCATCTAAATTTCCAAATTTTTCAAGAGAAAAAACGTATTTTAAAGCATCAGAAAAAAGTTCTTCTGTAAATTTATCTTTGTTTTTTGACATCAATCCCATAACACTGGTATTTCTTAGATTATAGAATTTCTGGTCTGTATGCCTTCGATTCGTTTCTGCCCAATAAAATTTGTCTGCAATATCTGCGTATCTCTTGAATTCACCTGTTATCAATCGCACAATAGTTGTTATTGGATCTTTATATTTCCAGTAGGTGTCCATCTTGTTAACTTCGCGTTCATTGTAATGACACCAATAAGTGTTTTTATACTCTTCTGGAAACAAAGGACTTTCTCTTACTTCTTTGTCCCATTGTTTTGCAAGCTTTTTTTCATGTTCTCTGAATGGCTGCATCCTTTGCAAAAAAAAGTATTGTTCAACAGAAATTCTTGGTTTAATGATAGTCACAGCACCTTTTTTTTCTATTTGATTGTCATAAATTGGCACTCCACAAAGTTTTGCAACAATGGTTTTTTTCTTTAAAAGAGGCGACATTGGTTCTTTTAAGTCTTTAAAGTATATAAATGTTTCGATTATTAACTACTTAAGAGTGATTACTATTATTTTAGTAAATTATTAAAACAAAAGAACATAAACAATAAATTAAATAAAAGGGTCTGTAGTCTAGCGGCTAAAAGAAAAAAAAGAAATATTTCCGCAAATGACGTCGCCTTCACAAAGTCTTATCAAAGAACTTGAAAATGGCGGAGGTCAGGAGTTCAAGTCTCCTCAGACCCATACATAATCAACAACAAAAGGAATTCATAGAATTGATTGGTCGTTGGACATTAGTATGCTCCAAAATAAACACAATTTATTTTTGTCGCACACTAACACACCAAAAACTATAAAAACTACAAGAACAAAAAATAAAATAAAATGGAAATAAAAATCGATACGAAAAAAGACAGCGTCGAAGAAATTCAAAAAATGGTGAACTTCTTGTCCGTATTTATTAGCGAACAAAAAACAGATAGTATGAACACAACCCCATCATCACCCGGGATGTTTAACATGTTTGGAGCAGAAGAAAACAAGCCAAAAGAAGATAAAGACGACGAAAACCCAAAAATCAGCATCATAGAATACTAAACAGAGGTGTAAAAACATGGCGAAGTACAAAATAAAACAAGATCTAAACGAATGTATAGGGTGCGCAGCATGTACAGCAGTATGCCCAAACAACTGGGAAATGGTAAACATCAAAGGTGAAGAAAAAGCCAAACCAAAAAAAGTAGAGTTTGACGAAGATGAACTAGAAGAAAATAAAGAAGCTGCAGAATCCTGTCCAGTAGAAATCATACATATAGAAACAAAGTCAGGAGATAAAATAATTTAAACAATTATTTTCTATTAAACAAATCATAAACTTTTTTTCCAACATAAATAGGAGCACAAACAGTTGCACAACCAATCGTAATAACACCTGCAACAACACAAGTGTAAACAATATCTGCAAGTTCTGTAACATTATTCTTAAAAGAAGAATTATAAACAACATCTGTACTTCTAGACTCGGGTAAATTAATATCTGATAAATAATATTTAGTCATAAAAAAAAAAGTGATACTATCTTTTTTAAAAAACTTTAGCTCAAAACTCAAAGATTTTCCCCTTACGACCAACATTAACAACTAAAGTGTTACCAATCATTTCTTCAATACCCTCAGCTTCATGAACATGACTACAAAGAAGAATATTAGGTTTTAATTCTTCAACCGCCTCGCGAACACCTCTGCTTCCAGGAAAAAACCTTGTAAATTGCTCCATCTTTGTACCTGTAGGATGAGCATGAGTAACCATGATTGTTTTAGGAAGATACTTAATCTTATCAAAACTTTTTTTTAAGAGAGATTTAACTTCAGAATCAGATATCCTATTAGGACCAACATTAGCACCACCGCAGCCAAAAATACCAACATCAGCATAACGAACAGAATAACCATGAATGTTCTTCACATCATAAAAATCCGCTAAAAAATCAGCAGTAGCAACACTCTCATGATTACCAGGAATAAGTAAAATTTTCAAATTCTTTTTTTTAAAAGGACCAATAAGATTTTCAACACTAGAATCAAAATGAGTCATATCACCGCACATAATAACCAAATCAACATGCTCTTGTTCAGCTTTCTTAGCAAGCTTCTCAACTAAACTAATATCTCCATGCACATCACCAAAAGCTAATAATTTCATTTTTCTTCTAAAATCATCTCTCTTGAACTTTTACTTCCTTACCATCTAAGAAAACAAGAGTCGAAGGCTTACCAGTCAACTTACCATTCAAGAATATAAAGTCAACGCCATTTTTAATTGATTCATCAAGATTGTCAATCGATGTCATAAAAGGTTTGCCAGATATATTAACTGATGTAGTAACAATTGGTTCTCCAAGTTGTGCAACAACCTCTGAAAACCAATTATCAGGAATTCGAATTCCAACAGTTCCTAAACCAGGATTAATTTCTTTAGCAAGAACAGTTTCATGTTTCAACTTTAAAATTAGTGTGTAATGACCTGGAAGTTTATCAACCCATACACGAGCATCATTTCCAACTTCACAATTATCCAAAATCCATTTTTTTGAAGGAGCAATGATAGAAAAAGGTCTTTGATAGCGGCCTTTTAAATCTCTAATTCGAGAAACAAGTTCCGAATTATGAGCATCACAACCAAGACCATAAATAGTATCAGTAGGGTAAATGAAAACTGATTTCTTTATTTTTAAAAGTAATTCTTTTTTATTCTTATCAAATTCTTTTCTGGAAATAATCTTCATAATAAAGAAAAAAGAATTTTGGTTGATTTAAAAAGCTATCTATCGGGATAGATTTTGTGCTCTGACGGATTGCTGCCAATAAAAAAGATCGAGAAAATCAACCTTATTCTTATAAACAGTCCAATCAAGATATTTTGTTTTACGAAACATCTCAAACACCTCTAACAAAATTTATGAAAGCAGCTTCTTCATCAGGAACTAATAGTCCATGATCAATAATTACTCTCGCAATATTCTCAGCATAATAATCATAACCATTCTCTTTTTCAGTAGCAAGCATTTATATCACCTCAAATTAAAACCATCTATCACTAAACTGAACATCAAAACTGTCCATAGTTTTTTTTGTTAAAGCACTTATTTGTTTGTAAAACAAATTTTCAATATACTCGGTTGACATGTTGCATCACCTCGATGAATTTCTTCGTCTTTTGATTTGCTCAAAAAACGATACGCAGTAATAAGAATAATTGATTAATTGATTTAAATAGCTGACGCGTGAATGTCCAGTGGATTGTGCTAACAGCAAAAAAAAACATTTAAATAGTAATAGTTCTAAAGAATAGTAATAATCCTAAAGAACAGATACTAAATAATTTTCGAGGTGATTTTTTTGGCTGAAAAAAAAGGAAATGAATTAGCAATAATCGCACTTGTAGCAATAGTTGCAATCGTCGGTTTAATTGTCATGTTTATGAATAAAGGATCATCAGCAACATATATGCCAATAGCAACAGCTGAACAAGCTTCCAATCTTGGTGGAGAAGCAATAGCTTCAAGATATACTATTCCAGATAAAGAAGTTGTAGCAATTCCAAAAACAAAAACAACTACTCCAACTATTATTGCAAAACCTACTAGCGGAACAGGCAGTTCTGGAAGTGGTGGTAGTTCTGGTGGTGGAAGCGGAGACAACATTATGTGTGCTACTTTTGGTTATAACTCTCTATGTGGAGCGACATGCAACAAACTTGAAGATATTGACGAAGCATTTTTTTGGACTGGTGACACCTGCTGTGTAAACGCTGATGAATATGTAGGTAGTGGTCAAGCAGTAGATATTTTAGAATCTGAAGGAGATTATTGTGGTATGCTAAACATATTAACAATACTTGGCGACGGATAAACAAGAAACTATTAAGAGCAAAATATTTTTCTTCTTAAATTCTTTAGAAATCAGTTAGTTTCTTCTAAAATTATAATATTACTATTTAATCATATTGAAATTATAAATAAAAGTCGATAAATTACATAATTGAATTACAAGAAGCAAATCAATCAAAAATAGAATCTACAAAATCAGGATTGTTTAATAAGTCTTTTGTTGTCATAATCTTAATAACTTCTTGATCTTTTAATTTTGAATCATTTGACCACAAATGAACTCTAAATTTTAATGCTAAAGCAAAAAAATCAGCATCATCTGTATCTGGACAAATATTAACTGCCTGTTTAAAAAAGTCCTTGTATTCTTCTAAAGGCACAAAGTTTATTATTATTGCAAGTTCTTTTTTTAGATTTTTGAATTCTTCTTTAGTTATTTTAGTTTTAATAATTATTTCTTCTTCATATTTATTAATTTCTTCAAGTGCAAATTCAGGAGAAAACAATTCGATACTTGTGTTCATAAGTAATTTTTTAGAGATAGAATTTTTCCAAAAGAAAGAAAATAACACGTTTGTATCTACAACTAGCTTCATAACAGCCCCTTTTTCTTTAATTCCTGAAGTCTTCCATTTCTAGAAGCTCTTTGAAGTTTTACCGACCAATTATTAATTTCATTCTCTTTTTCTAATTGTTTTTTTAACTCTTCCAACTTCTCAAGCTGTTTCGTTTTTTGTTCTATTGACTTCTTTACAAAACCAGACCAATTCATTTCTTCAAATTTGTTCATTAAAACTCTTGTTTCTTTAGGTACAGATACAGTTATGCTTACCATAAAAATCACCTTTTGTTAAAAAACGTAAATACGTTAAAATATTTAAATCTTTTGATTTTATTTGTGTTTGTTTAAGATCGTAATCTGTTTACACTTCTTTAAATCTTGAAGTTTTTCTTCTTTTTGGTGTTTTTTTATGGGAATGTTGACTGAAAAGAAGAGAAAATGGATTATTAAACAGTTTAGAAGT
>Ga0180007_10007024_pt1 | contig 10796 bp, 19 predicted proteins | sample MM_PC_MetaG_FD_121122 | JGI IMG/M metagenome (GOLD analysis project Ga0180007, IMG submission 121122) | Groundwater microbial communities from the Aspo Hard Rock Laboratory (HRL) deep subsurface site, Sweden - MM_PC_MetaG | ecosystem: Environmental > Aquatic > Deep subsurface > Groundwater...
GGAGTCGTATTTATTGGAGTTGTGGTATTTGGAGGAGTCGTATTTATTGGAGTTGTGATATTTGGAGGAGTCGTATTTATTGGAGTTGTGGTATTTGAGAGAATTATCTCAAATGTCTTTGTTCTATATTGATTCAATTCTCCTACATAATATCCTGGAGAAACTTGATTATTATTATCATCTTTTTGGTTCCAAATCCATGAATATTTTCCAAGAGCCGGAATTGTCGTCGCTACATAATCCATTATATGAGCACCACAACCATGGACACATTCTCCTGATGATGTATATACCATTGGCCATCTGACATCTAATTCTATCGGATATGAATTGTGATTATATAATATGAATTTTACTGACTGTCCTTGGGAATATGTAGATTTGTCTGTCTCCATGGTTACATATGAATCTGATGTAGTAATCTCAGTAACATCACGTGGAGGATCATCTATAACCACATCTGGTGAAGGGTCAATCACATCTGGTGAAGGGTCAATCACATCTGGTGGAGGATTAGCATCACGGGGAGGATCGTCTATAACCACGTCTGGTGGAGGATCAACAACGTCTGGTGGAGGATCGGCATTGCGTGGAGGAGAAGGATCATCTATAACCACGTCTGGTGAAGGGTCAACCACATCAGATGGAGGATCAGCATCACGTGGGGGATCAGCATCACGTGGGGGATCATCTATAACCACGTCTGGTGAAGGATCAACCACATCAGATGGGGGATCATCTATAACCACGTCTGGTGAAGGATCAACCACATCAGATGGAGGATCGGTATCACGTGGAGGATCATCTATATTGTCTATAGCCATAATTGGTTCTAATGCCATTGTTGTCAGAACAATTGATATCACCAATAAACCAATTATTTTGATCATATATCTTTTTTCGCCATTTCTTCTAGTCTTTTCTTTACTGTTAGATTCTTTGTGGTACATATTGATATCTCAAAATTTTCTATTCACTCTAATATTCACGTCATAAATGTAATATTGAACGTTTTGTATTACCAAGTCTATATGTCTACACCATTTTGTTTTATAATCTGTTCTCTTAATAATTTAATTTCTTTTTCTTGTTCCAACAGAACTGATAATAAAAGACAATCTATAGGGTCGAATAATGGTAGTAGTGCGCAAGAAGATGCGTGTTGTCTTGCCTTATTCATCATATCATCAAAAGCAATCTTATCTTCTCCTCTCAAAGCTCTTCGATATATAGCAAGTTCTTCAACAATTCCTTCTAATTGGCTACGGTAGCTCGGTATAGTTCTTCCCATGTCTATTCTCTATTTTATCTTATTTCTCATCAAGAATATTGTCAAAAATCACTGAATCTCATTTGTCCAGAAGGTACATGTACATGTTCTGTGACACGTTCATCTTCAATAATTCTGATAATATCTTTTGTATTTTCGATACGGATAACCCTGTCAGCTTTAGATGCAAGCAATTTATCTTCAGAACATGAATGACCTAAACTTGTTATTACAGTTATCATATTCGAAGATGTCGTAATAAATCTTAAGTGCTTTATCGACGATTCTAGCAATCTCTTTTTATTCTTATTCGGACTATTATTTGAACTATAGAATAAAATAGGTAAATATGATATTATCAGTACTTTCGCACTCCATTCTCTAATAGCACTATCTAACCTTTTTATTAATGTTTCCATCTGATATTCGGTAAATGCTCTGGCAATGTGAATTCTGGAAAGTATTTTCTTTTGTTCTATCCTCAAAGGTTTTATCATTCTTTGGATGATATAAGGATTGAAAGTATTATAGCCATCTATGTATATAACATCTTTGTCTAATGAAATTATAGAATCGATACATAGATTGAATAAAATATTCTGTATAACCGATCCTTCTATGACTGTAATATTTGATGGCTTAAATTCTGCTGACAGCTTTAGCTGTTCCATATCAAATTCTATTTTTTCTTCATTTTCTTTATTTCCCATCATCAAAATAACCGCCATAGATTATATATCCACAATTTTTGCATATCCAATTATCTGAGAAAACATCATATATTAGGCTATTTATAAATCCGCACTCTGGACAAGGAGGTATGTACATCTTGTTATCTCTTATTTATTCAATATGACGTTTCTCTACATTGTTATATTCTATTTCCAAATCTGCAACAAATTTTTCCAAATGTTCTCTACTAACTACCATATGTAATGAAATTCCTTCTCCAGAATATGCAGTATTGCCCTTAAATTGATATGAATCAATAAAAATTATAACCGTAAACAGGTCATCTTGTTTTTCATTTTCATCTTGTTTTTCATTCTCTATTTGTTCTTCTTCGTCACCATCAATTAATGTCCAATGAGACTTTAAAAAAGGAAAGAATTCGTCAGGATATATCACTATTTTAGCATCTGGTTCCAAAGGTTCCCAATATTCTGGTTCGTTAGTATCAAGAACTTTTCTTATCGTATCTATTAAATGATCTCTTTCATAATCATTTGCAGTAAAAGTACCATAAGATATTTTGCTCCAAAATTCACCTTCTCTTTTAAGAATATTTTCGTTTATAATTATGTCATCTTTCCAGTAAAATCTGATGTCGTAATTGATCCAGTCGTATTCGAAAGGTTTGAATTTAATCTCTAGAATTAAATTGTCTGATTGCAATTTTGCCATATTTTCATATTTTCCTTATATTCATTGTTTATTATTCAGTATTCCTTGACCTTATCTTGCCGCACCGTGCAGTACAGTACCTTGCGCCAGCACACGCCACCCCACCTTACATTACATTACCTTAAAAATATAAAATTTTACTATTCAATCTTCAATGGTGTCTTTTTCTTAATTTCTGTCTTTGTCATCTTGATCTCAAGCACCCCATTGTTATAAGATGCCTTAGCATCGTCAGGATCTATTGGAGATGGAAGAGATATTGATCTATAATAACTTCCAGATCTTCTTTCTTTGTATACATAACCTTTTTCTTTCTTTTCTTCTTCTTGTTTTGTATCTGCAGATATTTCAAGTCTATCTTCAGTAAGATTTATCTGTGAACCACTCCCGCCTAAAGGGCCGACTTCGTCGGCTTCCGCTGTGCAGCTAAAGCTGACAGCGGGGGAGCTTCCTGTATTGGGACTGCTCAAACAGGCTCCTCCTCCAGTTCCTGGAGTGATTGTTAATTCTTTCATTCCTCTATTTTGAATGTTTATTGCTGCATTGATATCTCTATCTAATATCAAACCACATTTAGAACATCTGAATGTCCTATCGGATAATTTCATATCTTCCAAATTACCACAGACATGACATTCTTTAGATGTTCTCTTAGGATCAACAAATATCACGGTCTTACCGGCCCAGCTTATCAGCTTTAGCTGACTAAGCCGTTTTCATTCTGCCTTGTAATTTGTGAACATTTGGATCTGATACCATGACGCATCTGAGATTGATTTGGCTAATCTGCCTAAGTTATATTAACTTGCCTTACCATACCTTGCAATAACATCACATTTTCTTTTCTACATTATGTTATATTAGTGACCTCCTTCACCCATTTTTACTTCTGGTGTCATTATAGGAGTAGCTTCAGATTTCTTACCCTCTTTAGGATGTTCAGTCTTTTTTATCTTATTTGCAAGATCTTTTCCAAGTCTTTTACATTCTTCAAGATCTTTTTCTGTAGGTTGATATTGAATACGCAATACAGGATCAATTACCTCCATTCCAAGTTTACGCATTTTTTCTGCAATATCTACCGGTGCTTCTCCACTCCATCCATAAGAGCCAAATGCTGCACCTAGTTTACCTTTTACATTTGCTTTCTCGAGACTTTCTATGAATTTCTCCATTGGTGGCAATGCTTTATAATAGAATGTAGAAGAACCTATTGCAATAGCATCCGCAACCTTTATTTCTTCTATTTTTGCCTCATGGAAATTCATGGTCATTACAGCTACATTTCTTGACTCGATACCTTCAGCGATAGCTTCCGCCATCGCTTTGGTATTGCCTGATGTACTTAGATATATTACTACTATTTTTGACATATGTTACCTCTTATTTTTTCAGTTTTCTGTTTTCTGTTTATTTATAAATTATTATTTAATATTTTCAACCTTATTAAGGAAATAGATATCTGGTTTCTCAACAACACCTGCTTTCTGCATTGCTTTTTTTAAATCCTCTGATGTGGTGAATTTTCGAGCATTTTCAATAGTGTCCCATTTGAAAATGATAATGGCCTCGCTAGGATCATCTGTATTGCGGAATAGATGACCTCCTATTTCTCCTCCAGCTTTACGAAAATCCATATGCTCATCAAATACAGATTTCCATTTATCATAATCCGAAACTTTATGTCTAATAAGTACGTATGTCATGGTTATCACCTTTTTATTTCCATTTTTTTGTTCTTCTCTTTATATAATTTTCTATTTTTTCATTGTCTTTATTAGATATTCTCCTATTTGTTCGAATTCTTTTTTAAATGTCTCATAGTCATAGTATTGTGCATGGATCATAGTACTCCACCTGGCAGTATGGCTGGCAAGGAATGTCGTCTCGGCGAGTTCTTCTTCGGTAGCACCATTCATCTGAGCGGCTCCCTTATGGAAAAGGACACAGTAAGGACACTTTATATTTGCTGCAACAGCCAGACCCATGAGTTCTCTATATTTAGCCGGTATCTTTGTCTCTTCAAAATTATATGTTTTGAAAAGAGGCCATTCTTGAACAATGACGTCTTTTGGTAATGCTTTCATGAATCCTGGGACCATTCCAAGAGTCTTCTCTATATCTTTTAATGTTTCTTCGTAATTCATATTTTTTACATCTCCTTTGTCCTATTTTTCATTCTATCTATTTTTCGACTTTTCAATATATCTTTTTATCCTTTATGGGAAGATCTGATCTGCTCAGGAGTAAATTTACTAACCTCAGTAATTTTGGCTTTTTCTTGTAAGAATTCAGGAATGATAGCACACGCATCATCCTTATCTTCCGCGTCTATGTGCGCCCATCCAGTATGTTCTCCTTGAGCACATCCCCAGACAAATTTATCTAATATCTCTGGACCTTTTGCTAATATTTCTTCCAATGCTTTCAAACACTCTTCAGGAGTGTGTTTAGACTCTATTACATTTTGCCATGTTCTTTTCTCCGTTCTTTATTTAATTTCCGATCAGGTATGAAACCAGGTAGGAAACCCCCTTCCTGATCTTTGGAACAAATAAAAAATTGGTCTCAATATTATATCAACAACCAGAGTACCTATTGGCATAATTCCTATTCGGCCATTTCTCATTTTTATATATCCTCTATCTAGATATTATTTTATTTTAAGTATAGTTATTTCCATTTAACAACTTTTATATCATCCCATTCTATGTGCGAAAAGTATTTTTGTTTGTATTCTCTTGAATAAATATATCTAAAGTGGTGCTCTTCCATAACGTTTACTGTAAAATATGTATCTCCTGCAAGGAAATCAAGTACGTCTTCCAACTTTCCAACATTAAATGGTATATCATTTTTAATTAATGTATCGACCATTTCAAGAAATTTCTGTGCATATGCATAGTTCGTAACTCTGAGATTATAATAAGGCGACTGTTCATCCGGCGGATATAAATGTATTCCGTGTCTGTGCCAACTGAATACTATCTCGAAAGGATGACCACCCATATATCGCCCACTATTATGCCACTCAGAAAATTCCTTTTTACTATCCCAATCTTTTATAGATAGCATTTCACCATCTCTTCCGTCGGCCCATCTCTTATACATATCAATATTAGAAATGCTTTCGGTTTCTTTCTGATATGCGGCTTTGTAACAAATGGCAGCAACACTCAGATATTCGTTAAGAGACATTTCTGTTATCTGTAAATTCTTTTCAATATGTTTTTGATAGTTATCTAAGATTGTTTTCTTTCTTTCCTGTGAGAGTAGATTATCCAAAATATGGAGACCTTTGATTTTTCCTGTACGGATATCATAAGGAATCATCTTTTGTAGGATACTATCATCTTTTTTGATAATTGGCATGAATCTTAAAGTTTCTGAAATAATGTTATGATAAAATTTTTCGGTTCGATAATTTTTTTTTGTTTCTTTATCTTCTTTTTTAATACGAAAACTTCCAAATGATTGGACTATTACAAAGAATTCTTTATTATATGCCATCACCCACAATGGTATAGCAATAATCTTTGTATATCGTCTGACAGGAACATAAAAATACTCCCAGCGCTTGTCATGGTCTTCATGTGTTGGATAAGCGAGGTTTGTAAGCTCTTCTGCCAGAGCATAAATTTTATCATTCTCTACTTGTCTTTCTTCGAAGCCGTGCAGATGATATTCGATATCATCATAATGGATTTTTGGTTTGAATTTATTCATCATATTTCATCATACAATCTTATCTTCAGTCTTTATCTCTTTACCACAAGAATCGCATTTTCTCCCTTGTGAAATTACATTTATATTATCAGATGCGTAAATTGCATCTAATTTTATGTAATCTCTCGGTTTAAATCTCTTTCCACAATTATTACAGCAATATTCAATACTCATATATCCTCAGAATTTTCCAATATTAATTCTTTATTATCTTCACCAGAATCTTCTATCTTATATTTTCCATCTTTTAATAGGCTTAAAATTCTATCATGATCTTTTAAGGCCTCTTCTTGGGTTTCATATCTGTTCTCATAGTAACATTTAAGCCATTCTAATTCATTGTCTCCCAATCCTCCCGGGAAGATCTTACTCTCGTACCACACATTTTCTCCTTTATCGAAACCATGATTAAGCTCTAAATCTATTGTTGAAACTCTGACGTTGATGTATCCTTTATCCGTCTTTATTTCTACATCATCGTGTAGTCTCCATCTGTCTATAAGGAATCTATATCCACAATTACATATTCCCGTAAATCCGTGTTCTTTAGATGGATCAGTATCGTTTTCTACAGCTTTAACCTTTTTCAGCCTTAGGAACTCATCAAAAGTATAAATTTTTCCGCATTTTCCACATTTCCATTCTGACATTCTATTTATCACCTATTTTTAACTATATTATCGCTATTTTTCATATCATTTCAATTTCTCAACGAATTCGCCAACCAAAGGATTTAGACTCTGCTATGAATAACGAGGCAAATTGTAACCCCGGGCGAATTACAGAGTGTAAAATAGGTTGAAGTGGAGTATCCTTTTGGTTTTTAGCGTCGTTTTCCAATGTTTTTCTTTTTTTTGTATATCAAATATCCTTACCTTACATTACGCCTCCGCACCAAACGTAGCCTTAGCTCACAGCATCGTGTATAACCAAACCTTACCTTATAAGTTTAATTCTTCATTTTGATATTGTCATATACCTGTTTCTTGTATCATATTAAGAGGTTACTACATAAAAACCATTGCCTGACTTCTCGATTTCAATATTGTCTACATTAAGTCCATCTTCTTTGATATGACCTTTAAGCCAATCTCTAACATTTTTTTCTAATAGTTCTAATGGTGCAAAATCACTAATATATGCCCAAACTTCTATATATCTATCCTCAACACGGAACAATTCCAAATCTGGATGATAGATACTTTCTATATCATCTTTAATCTTGTCACGGACAAGACATCTGAGTTGTTCGTCTGTCCATTTCTTATCGTCGAAAGTTCCTTTTATTTTTATCAAATGGGTAGCAATTGCCATATTTTCACCATAAAAGTTAATTTGTCATGTCTATTTGCAAAAATGTACCGTCTTTTGTCTCTATGAAATCCGTTGAACCACATCTTTTACCGGTCCATATATTTAAATCTAAAAATGATTTAAAATCATAAGGACCTTTACTCGCAATATATTTTTCATTTATAAATTTTCCTCTTGATGTCATGATACCTAAATATTCCCCTCTCGAGTCAAATACTAATACCACATTATCGACTTCTTTAGATATTACAGCATCTGTACCATAATTTTCTCCATCAACACGTTCCCCTGTCACTATATTATAAAAATCTCTTTTCTTCATATTGCTCATATTATTGTCTACCTTATCTTTTTCATTATCAACGCACTTTTTCCTTTGAGCTTTCCCAGTTCTATATCGATACCAATCCCTGGCAATATTTTCTTTAATCCGAAATATATTCTCATAGTATGCATACTTAAATATTCTCCTCCCATCTTTTCTTTCATATCATCGGACAATATTTTTAGTTCCCCATCAGGACTTTTGTCTATCTCTCCTTTTATCCATTCCACATAAGGATATTCGGTATCAAAATATGACCTTTCAATTATTTTTTCCTCTTTCTTCTTGTCCTGTTCTCCTTCCTGTTCTAATACCTTTTCTATTTCTCTTTGCGGTAATGTTTTAGGTGTTTTAGATTTCTTTGTAGACTTTGTTACAGATCTTGTTTGTCTTTTCTTTTTCTTCTCTTCAATACTTTTATTCCCAATTTCTTCTATCAAATCAGGATATATATCTAAGAACGCATTTAATTTTATAATCCATGCATCTTCATATAGTCTCCTTTCTAACCTGCTACCAGTCAACTCTCCTACTTGCTTTTTAATTCTATGATTAAATATTATATCTTTTACTATATTATAACCTTTTTCACTAAATTTTTGGTTTTCTATGTCTTTACTCTCTATCCATACTTTATTTCCGTCTGTTGATATCCACCAAACAGTGTCGTTTGGTAACGTACCGCTTATCACTTTTTTTCAGTCTCCTAATGTCATTAGTAATTGTCATAATATCCCGACCCATAATATAATAATGCCTATAGCCATCTCAATAAACCTTATATTAAACAATGTCCTTTTCGGGAGTAATGAAACATTTTCGATATATTTTCTGTACTCTCTTGGCGTATATTTCAACCCCCATAAAATATAACGTTTTCCCAAAATTATTGATAAAAAAGAGTCCAGCAACAAAAATATAGCTAGACATATTAATATTATGTTCATATTATTTATTCATATTTATTCATAATTTTCTCTGTATCGTTATTTTCCATTCTGGCCATTTAGAATGTTCTTTACATACAGATTTTTTATTAATCCATTCCATAAGACCTTCAATATCCTTCAGAAGAATATCTCCGTAAGTTTTCATCTCTATAGTCGCTTTGTTAAAAATATCTTCGTCTTCTATAGGAAATCCAGGGTGCATTCCCGTTATGTCAAATTCTATATCTAATTCTCCTTCTATTGTTAGTGTATCTTCTGTTTCTTCTATTTTCAATATTGGCATGTTCATGTTTCCTCTCTGATTGTCATATATTATCATATTGGAGCCCCGGAAAGGATTTGAACCTTTGATCTGAAGATTACAAATCTCCCACCTTAACCAGCTAGGCCACCGGGGCAATCTATCCTTACCTTATCTTACACTACGTTACAATACAATGGGTTACCAAACAACATCTCGCCCTACCATCACCATACCTTAAAACTTTACCCTAGTTATTGCGAAAACTCAGAATCAAACTTTCCGCTATTGATAGCAACAGTTGCATCTTTGGCTTTCATACCTTCAATAGTCACTCCCATAGTGCCACATGTACCAACCACTTCTTTGACACCATTTTTCAGATTCTTTGATATAGAATCGCCCTTCTTCATATTTGCAACAGCAATTGCCTGTTTTATAGTCAGATTGCCTACAAAGTTCTTACCTGGAGTTCCAGAACCAAGTTCTATTCCTATTTCCTTTTTTATCAATGAAGATGTCGGTGGTGTACCTACCTGTATTGTAAACTGTTTCTTATCGCCAATAATAACTTTAACAGGAACTTGCATCCCATTAAATGCTTTGGTTGCTTCATTGATTTTATCTACAACCGCTTTGACATTTACACCAAGCGGTCCAAGTGTAGAACCAATTGGAGGACCTGATGTAGCTTTTCCTCCTGCTACTAATATTTCTACAAACGTCATTTTTATATCTCCTTTTCAGTGTTGATTAGCCAAGATTAACTTATTTAACAATTTCCGGTATCTTTATAACATTGCCATCCAGAATTCGTCTCCAGTTTAGATTGCTCTGGTATTTTATTGTCGTCATTATTTTTCTTATGTTTTTCTTCTTTATTTTCTTCATCGGCCATTTTTCACCTCCTATTAATAATATGAATAGGACAATCATTCAATATTTATACGCTTTATTCGTCCCTCATAAATTGTTTGTTCCCCTTATACAAGAAATCTAATCTAAACTATATCCATATTTGCTATTATATATATAGAATGCGGCAAAGAATAAATAACTTTAGTTATCAGACTATTCCGATATTAAAACAGAGCAATACGACAGCTTATTGATGCGGATTTTATCTTTTTTTCCTTGGTAATGCGCGGTCTTTCCCAAACTTCCCTTTGTTCACTTCTTTATATACAAAAGGTTTTCTTCCTTTATATTTGTCTTTTAATACAAATCCTTTTTCTTCATTTAATTGTCTTGCTTTCATAGCCATTCCCATCATATTTTCTGCGAGTTGCATAGCACCATATGGAGGTAATGCAACCATATCAATTTCACCATCTTGTCTTTCTATGGCTATTCCTGCAGTTTTAGGATCGTTTTGAGTTTTCATTCCTAGATCATATGCAAACTCCATCGCTTCCTCTGGGATGAATTGGCGTGATACAAATCCATTTCTATCCTCTCTTTCTATTGAAAGAACTATCAAATTTGGTTCATCTGGATCTCCATATTGTATTGAAACTCCTAGTTGCCTGACACCCTCTTTACCCATCCGTATTCGTTCCTTTTCCA
>Ga0180007_10007026_pt1 | contig 10792 bp, 9 predicted proteins | sample MM_PC_MetaG_FD_121122 | JGI IMG/M metagenome (GOLD analysis project Ga0180007, IMG submission 121122) | Groundwater microbial communities from the Aspo Hard Rock Laboratory (HRL) deep subsurface site, Sweden - MM_PC_MetaG | ecosystem: Environmental > Aquatic > Deep subsurface > Groundwater...
CATTTGTCACAGGCCGTCGGACATCATATCATTACAAACAGTCCTTCCAAAAGGGTCTTTTATATAACAGCAGAAGAGTTTACCAATGAAATGATATTTTCTCTACAAAATAAGACCATAGAGCGGTTTAAAGAAAAATATAGAAGGAAATGTGATGTGTTGATTCTTGAAAATGTTCATTTTTTGTCAGGAAAAGATGCAACACAAAATGAATTGGCCATTACATTGGACTATCTCCTTGATGCAGATAAAAAGATTATTTTTTCAGGATGCGAACTTCCAGATGAGATCCCCAAATTGAATATCCAGCTAAAATCCCGTTTAACGTTAGGTCTTGTAACGGAAATCGAGCCCCCTGATTATGCAACCCGTGTCAGAATATTAAAAAAGAAATCCAAGTTTTTTGGATATAATATCCCCAATCTGGTAACTGAGTATATTGCCCAGGAACTGTGCGACAATGTTCGTCAGCTTGAGAGCGGTTTGTTTGGTGTTGCTGCAAAAGGACACCTAATGGGGTATAATATAGATATTGAGCTGGCAAAAAGTGTTCTGGCCAATATTACAAATGCAAAGAAGCGAATTACGGTTGAATCCATTAAAAAATTGATTTGTAAGGAATTTTCAATTTCTGAAACAGATATTGTATCGGCTTCCAGGAAAAAAAGAATTGTAAAACCACGGCAAATGGCAATTTTCCTTTCCAGAAAATATACGGATCAACCGATAAAAAAAATCGGTAACAGCTATAATAAATATCATGCTACGGCTATATATGCCATCAACGCAGTAGAAAAGGAATTAAAGCAAAAAAGTGTTCTTTTTGAACAGGTAAATTATCTTTCAAAAAAAATAGAAGCAGGAAAACTTTAAATGGAACTTTCCGGTTCTCTTTTCCGACAGCTCCAAAAAATATCAGGAAAAGCCTACGTCACAAGGGAAAAAGAAGAATTGTTGTGTTATTCATATGATGCCACAGGAAATTCTTTTCTTCCGGATGCCATCATATTTCCAGGATCAGAAGATGAAGTGTCCCGAATTTTAAGACTGGCCTCAAAAAATAAATTAATTGTGGTACCCCGTGGTGCCGGCTCTGGAATGACCGGAGGTGCCGTTCCGGTAAAAGGAGGCCTTGTAATGGTCACAAGCCGGATGAACAAAATTTTTGATATTGATGAAAATAATTTTATACTCAGAGTGCAGCCGGGTGTTATTGTTGCAGATATTCACAGAGTTGTAGAAGAAAAGGGTTTGTTTTATCCGCCTGATCCTGCAAGTTCATCGGTTTGTACCATCGGGGGGAATATCGGGGAATGTGCAGGCGGTCCCCGGGCTGTAAAATACGGGGTGACACGGGATTATGTCCTGGGACTGAGGGCGGTGCTGCCTTCGGGAGAAGTCATTAAAACAGGGGTTGCCACAGCAAAAGGGGTTGCCGGGTATGACCTGACACGATTGATTGTGGGGTCTGAAGGCACTTTGGCCGTGGTCACAGAAATTACATTGAAGTTAGTACCCCGGCCTGAGGCAATAAAAACAATGGCTGTTTTTTTTGACAGCATACAAAAGGCTGCTAAAACCGTATCCCATATTATGAAGGATGGCACAGTTCCAAGATGTGTTGAATATTTGGATGAATCCTGTATTGACCTTGTAAAAGGATCTCTTCGCTTTGATCTGCCACAAGGGATTAAAGCATTATTGATTCTGGAACTGGATGGGGATATCGACCGCATTGAGAAAGATGCTGAAAGGATTAAAAAAATCTGTTTTTCCTTTGATGCACAGGATGTCATGGTTGCAAAAGATCAAACTGAGGCACAAAACTTATGGGATGCCAGAAAGGCCCTGTCACCGATTTTATACAAAATTGCAAACAATAAAATAAATGAGGATATTGTTGTCCCGATTGATAAAATTCCTGATATGGTTGAAGTAATCCAGGCGATACAAAAAAAATCAGGTTTAAAAGTGGTCAGTTTTGGTCATGCTGGTGATGGGAATATGCATTGCAATATCATGTATAATAAAACAGATAAAAATGAGTCAGAAAGGGCAGAAAAAGCTGTTGATGAACTTTTTAACGCCACCTTACGTTTTGGAGGCACCATTACAGGAGAACACGGGGTGGGAATGACAAAACTTGAATTTCTTCCCAGAGAGATCAGTGCAACACAAATTGGACTCATGAAAGGGATTAAAAAGGTGTTTGATCCACAGAATATATTAAATCCCGGCAAGATTTTTCATTGAAGAAGAATACACAAGCACTTGAATTTTTCGATTTTTGGTTTTTCTCTCAAAAAAATTACTGGAGTTTTACTGCATACTGATTATGGATTAATAACTTTTCTAAAATATCAATTTTTGGATTTTTATTGCGCATGATGCAGCATCGTATGGAGATTGAGCAATATTTTGAACACAGCCTGTTCTTTTTATTAAATTCTCCAAAACAATCGGGTATATCCAGAGAGTCCTTTTTAATCAAGTTATCGGTAAGAATCTGTCCCAGCTGTTTTATTTCCATCTGTATCCCATATATTAAGTTACTTTTTTTTGTTTATTTAGTGGAAAAAAATCTATTGGTCAACACTTAATTTTTTATAGAAATAGCATTGATTCCAATTTTTCTATCAGTGGTGTCAAGCTTTCCCGTTGAGTGGCGCAAATAAGAACCCCCTGGTTTAACAACCATTTATTATCAAAACAATCAAGGTCAACCCGATCTATTTTGTTAAATACATAGAGGGTAGGAATAGAATCCAAATTCAAATCTTTTAAAATTTTTTCAACAGACTCTTTTTGCTGCTCATACCTGGGGTTGCTAATGTCGATGACATGCAGGATAATATTTGCATCGGAAAGTTCTTCCAAGGTTGCATGGAACGCCTCCATCAATTCTTTTGGAAGGTTCTGGATAAACCCGACAGTATCTGTGATAAGCACTTCCATATCTTTTGGAAATCTTAAACGCCTGCTGGATGGATCTAAGGTTGCGAACAGACGATCGGCTGCCATGATCTTACTGTGGGTCAATGTATTTAAAAGTGTTGATTTTCCAACATTTGTATAACCAACAATTGAGATAATGGGTAGCTCATTCCTTTTACGTCTGGATTTTTGCTGGTGCCGCTGTTTGCGAATTTTAAGGATTTCTTTTTTTAATTGATCGATTTTTTCTCTGACCCGCCGCCGGTTGATCTCAAGCTTTGTTTCACCAGGACCCCTGCCGCCAATTCCACCGGTCAATCGTGACATGGCCGTATTTTTGGTGATCAGTCGCGGCAGAAGGTATTCCATCTGGGCAAGTTCAACCTGGAGTTTACCTTCCCTGGATTTTGCCTGTTTGGCAAAGATATCAAGGATTAACTGGGTCCGATCAATAACTTTTATTTCAACGAAATCTGTAATGGACCGAATCTGGGATGATGATAATTCCCGATCAAACACCAGCATGGTGGCATACTTCTGAATCGCCTCAATAACCAGGGCTGACAGTTTTCCCTGGCCCACCACAAATTTTGGATCAATGATTTTCCTTCTTTGTACAGATGTCCCGATCACATTGATGGAACTTGTTTTACAAAGTTCTTTAAGTTCTTCAATGGATGCCCAGGCTTCTTTTGGATCTACCGTAGTGGCATTTATTAAAAATGCGTTTTCTATGCCGGATTCAGGTTTGTATAAATGATTTTTTCTTGTCAGTTCAGATTCAAGGGCTAAAATTTGAGCCAGACAATCAATGTCCAGTTCATGAATGGTAGCGGGATCAAGAACCTGATACGGCACTGAATCCTCATCTGGAAGGATATGTCCGGAATAAACGGTCCCAGGTTCTCCTTGCGGCGTGATACAGATAGCAGTGATATAATCCAGACGTAAAAGCGCAAGATCTGTGAGATCATCTCTTGTTAAGGGTTCATCTTTTAAATGGGTATGAATCAATCGAAGGCCTTTGAGACTGCCGGGCAAGGCCATATATCCCAAGGTTATAGGAATAACAATTTTCTGGAATTCACCGACAATGACGTAAATCACCTTTCCGTTTCGGTCGATGAGCAAACCTATCTGACGTCTTATTTCATGGGACAGTTTTGTAAAAAAGAGTGCCAGCTCAGGGTCGATAATATATTCTGGTTGCGTGCTGTAGGTATAAAGTGTTTCGATTTTTTTGATCTGGGTGTTTCGAAGGCCAGATGTGTTACCGTGCAATGTTTTTTTCATTCAAATTCCTGGTATGAATTCCGGGCGAGTTCCTCAAAACGGGTAAATTGACCAAGAAAATGCATAAATGCTGTGCCCGTAGCACCGTTCCTGTTTTTAGCAACAATAATTTCAGCTGTTCCTTTTTTAGGATTGTCAGGCTCTTTATTGTAGACCTCATCCCTGTAAATAAAGGCGACAATATCTGCATCCTGTTCCAGGGCACCTGACTCACGAAGATCAGATAGCATGGGACGTTTATCAGACCGCTGTTCCAGCATACGATTCAGTTGGGACAAGGCAATGACAGGGACATTCAGTTCTTTTGCAAGTGCTTTTAAAGATCTTGATATTTCAGCAATTTCAAGGTCTCGTCGATCCGTCCTGAATGGGGGTTTCATCAACTGAAGATAATCCACAACAATCAAACCCAGTTCATTATGCCGTTGATACAGTTTTCTTGCTTTTGCCCGTATTTCCATTACAGTAATATTGGGTGTATCATCGATAAAAATAGGCAAATCATTTAAAACACCAGCCGCATCTGTTGCATTTTGCCAGTCTTCCTGGCTGATAAAACCTGTTCTAAGCCTGTTTGAATCTATGCGGGCCTCAGAGGTAAGCAGTCTCATTGAAAGCTGTTCATTGGACATTTCCAGAGAGAAAACAGCAACGGGTTTGCGTTCCTCAAGGGCAACGTTTCGGGCAATATTCAAGGCAAATGCAGTTTTTCCCATACTGGGCCTTGCCGCTAAAATAATCAAATCAGATTTTTGCAATCCAGAAGTAATCTGGTTCAATCTTGGATATCCGCAAGACAGGCCAGAAAGGCCACCATCTTTTCCCTGTTGCTCTTCAAGTTTATCAATATTTAAATTGATCAGTTCTCCAAGGCTCTGGAAGGAACTTCCTGATTTTTTTTCTGAAATATTAAAAATAGAGGTTTCAGCAAAATCAATAATATCTTCAAAATCGCCTTTGTCCTTCAGACATTTTTCAATAATGTTAGAGGAAGCTGTTATCAGCATTCGCAAGGAGGCCTTGCCTTTAATTATTTTTGCATAATGGACGGCATTTACAGCAATGGGTGCTGCATCGGAAATGGCTGCAAGATATGCGGCCCCACCAATACTTTCAAGCTCATCTTTTTCTTTGAGCCGGTTTGCAACAGTGACAAGATCAGCAGGTTCTTCTTTGCTCGCAAGTTCTACAATGGACTTGAATATTTTTTTATGCGCGCCTTTGTAAAAGTCTTCAAATGACAGGATATCAATGATATCAAGAAGGCTGTCATTGTTAATAAATATGGCACTTAACAGGGATTCTTCCGCATCAATATCATGGGGAGGTGTCTTATTTAAGAGGGGGTCTTGAGATATGTTGGTTTTTTTTTGCACAATAACCGCTTAAAACATACATCCGGGAAAAGATAACCATTTTCCCGGATGACGTTTAAACATTATTTCCCTTCTTTTTCTTCTGGAATAACTTTGACTGTAATTTCAGGTTCAACATCTTTGTAAAGACGAATGGGTACCTTGTATTCACCGATTTCTTTTATCGGCTCTGCAAGCAGGATAGAACGACGTTCCAGAATGATATTCTGACGGTTCAAGGATTCTTTGATGTCATGGGAAGTGACTGATCCGTAGAGACGGGATTCTTCATGAACCTTGGCCTTGATTGTACATACAATGTCTTTGATTTTAACAGCCATGTCTTCAGCAATCTTTCTTTCTTTGGCAATCTGAAGTTCAAGCTTTGCTCGTGTCTGTTCCATGACTTTTCTGTTCTGGGGTGTAGCAAGAATTGCCTTTCCCTGGGGCAGAAGATAGTTACGTCCATATCCTTGTGCCACATCACATTCCACTCCAGCGATGCCGAGTGTGTCAATGGTTTCTTTTAATATAACTCTCATTTAAACCTCCAAAAAGATTCAGCCTTTTTTTTCAATGGGGCTGACTTTTAGTTTATTTTTTATTACATAGCAGTATCAAGTTTTCTAAAATTGATCCACGTATCAAACAATCCAAATCCGATAACAAGGCACATGAAAAGAGGCTGGATTGCAATTAAGGTGTAAAAAAAAAACCTTAATGCAAAAGGGGCTCTTTTTTTTTGAAAAAAAAATGATACCACTGCAATTCCCTGAAAAAAATATACAAACATTAAAATAATCAAACAATTTGCAGCAATTATTTTTAAACTGTATATGGGTAAAAACATCAAAACTGATAACGCAATAACACCAAATACCATATAATAGGGTGCTTTCCACTGATTTAAATTTTCAATACTCTTAACAATAATCCCTTTTTTAGATAACACTTTTTTTATCAATATAATATTAAGCCATACCATGGTAAGGTATGAATTGATAAATATTCCCGGAAAAATAAGAACAAACAAAGAACTTGCTTGTTCAATCGTTTGCCGGTCAACATTCATTTCCGGATAAAATTGTATTGAATCTGAAAAAAGTTGAGATGACAATGCTTGATATCTGGAAATATAGTTGGAAATCAAGTGTTCAGTTCCCTGGGCATACGTTAACGTATAGACGAACAAAACGGCTGTGCAGGTTCCAAGAACCGCAAAACAGGTATAGAGTATTATTTTTTCAATGCTCAAGTGTTTTTCTATAAATTCGCCAAGGAAAAATCCTGTCACCAATAAAGAACCAAAGTAAAGCGTATTAAATGCAACGTTCCGGGTAACCATAATCAACATTGCCAGGCTGACCGCCATGATAATGCCGCTGCTTTTTCTTCCTGTCTTAAGCCTGTAAAATAAAACAGGCAGGGGAAGGACCATCCAGGCAAAAACGCCGATCAACGGTATAATATGTATTGCGGCAATGATCAATATACATAAGAGGATACCGATAAGGATGTTTTTAACTATGGTTGGTTGTATTAGTGTGCCTGTCACCTGGGTTGCTCCTGAAAACCAAATCTTAATACATGGGTCTGCCAACAAACGGCAACAGAGCGATCTGGCGAGATTGCTTGATTGCAACAGTAAGCTGGCGCTGATGTTTAGCACAGGTACCCGTGATTCTTCTGGGAATTATTTTCCCCCGTTCTGTAATGAATTGTCTGAGTGCTTTCGGAGTTTTATAGTCTATAATAAGATCCTTATCCACACAGAATCTGCATATTTTACGGCGTTGATAGAATTTATTTTTACCACCGCCTTGTTGTGTTCTTGTATTATTATACATTGTTATTATCCTCCAGTCTTAATTATTCTGTTTAGTCTTCGATTTCTTCAACTTGTTCATCATCATCATCAGGAGTCTCATCATCAGACATGTCGCCATCAACAGATTCATTCTCTGTTTTTTCTGTCGGTTTGGATTGTTCTTTGGCTTCCTGGATTTCTTTTTCAAGTTGTTCAATCGTTACATCATCAGAAAGAAGGATTGTCATGAATTTGAGCACATCGTCGGTAAGGCGGAAATTTCTTTCAAGTTCTTTTATGAGATCGCCCGTACCACCATAGGTGATACATACATAATGGCCCCGCAGTTTTTTCTTGATTTCATAGGCAAGCTTTTTGTTGCCCCAGTCATCAAAATTTGTAAGAATTCCACCTTGTTTGGCAATAATATTCCTGACTTTTTCAAACAGGTCGGTACGAGTTTGATCCTGAAGATCAGGGTCAGCAATAAAAACAGTTTCATACTTCCTCATTTTTTCTCCTTACGGATATAAAGCCCTGACGATTTGTCAGAGCAAGGATTAAGACAAAAAAACAACACCTGCCTGTCAGGTGTTGTACTAAAACTATTTTGTATATCATTAAAACTGGTTTGGGTCAATATATATCTTAAATGATTTTAGATAATTTTGATGGTCAACGATAAGATAACCAGTTAAAATAACATATGAATTGATATTGGTCCCTTCCATTGATTTTTGTCAATACCTGGAATCAAGTCCAGAGGGCCACATCAAAATTCAGGGGATACGGTCTAAAGATTGATTTGAGATGAGGCCAGGTGCTTTCTTGCATATTCCAGATGTAGTGCTGATCGAAAAAACAGTTTGATAATATCATTGTCCAGGAGGTCATTTTCCCCCATTTGTTCAATAATTTTTACGATCTGGCTTAGTGTCATGGGGTTTTTATAATATCTGTCCTGGGCAGACAAGGCTTCAAAAATATCAGCAATCGCCAAAATTTTTGCCTGGATACTCAGGGTCTCTTTGGTCAGCTTTAATGGATATCCCGACCCGTCCAGTTTTTCATGGTGGGCGCCTGCAATTGCAGGGATGTTAGTCAGTTTTTTTGGCCAGGGCAGCTTGTTTAAGGTTTTTTTTGTCAGGTACGCATGGTTGTTAATGATATCCCTTTCTTCTGATGTCAATGTTCCCCTTGGGATACTCAGATTTTTAAATTCATTTTCAGTCAGGTAGGGCATATGTTTTTCAAAAATAGTATCTGATTTTGTATAAATATGGTTTAATTCGTCAATAAGGTCCTTGTCAACAGAGCCTTTACATGAATTGATGGAAAAAATCGTGTTAAATTCTTTTTTTAGCTTATCAATCTTATTTTCACAGGCCCTGTTGATCTGATCGATTTGGGTTTGCTTTGGTGCTTGATCCAAAAGGGCAAGTTGTTTTTGCGCGGCCACCAATTTTTGATTTGTTTTAAACAATTCCCATCTGGTTTCAATCAGTTCAATCCTGTCGTGAACCGTTTCCAGTCTGGTGGATTTGTTGATAATATGTTCCGGTGTTGTTATTTTTCCGGTGTCGTGCATTAAGGCGGCTATCCTGAGTTCATTCATCTGGTCAGGGGAAAGAGATGTGTTTTTAAACAGGGTGGTATCCTTGTTTATTTTCTGGGCAATCATCATGCAAAGTTCTGTGACGCGTTGAATGTGGCCACCGGTTTGCTTTGATTTTTCATCTATTAATTCGGCAATGGCTTTAATGAACGTCTCAAAAAGGTTTTCCATTCCAAGAATCAGCATCTGCTGGGTTAAAATAACAGAGGCCTGACTTGCCAGTGCTGCCGCTTTTTCCTGATCATCTTTGCTAAAAGGAATGGTTTTATTGGTAACAGGATCAATTGAATTGATCAGCTGAAGAATTCCGATAATATCATCTTCATGGTTTTTCATGGGAATGACAACCATTGATCGGCTTCTGTAATGCAGCGCCTCATCAAATCGTTTAGTCCCCTGGAACTGAAATTTTCTTGTTTTGTAAACATCTGCAATATTAATAATTTTGCCTGTATGGAATACATAAGAGGAAACATTGGAAAGGTTGGGACTATTGTCATGGACAAATAAGGGGACATCTGGAAGGTCTATGGGGTTTTTCCCTTTTTTGATATTTAGGGATTTGTTATGAATGACATTAAAAACCAGGCTTTTATTTTTATCATCAACCAGATAAAGCGTCCCACCGTCTGCTTTTGTGAATCTCCTGGCAATGGACAAGATCATTTCAAGAAGTACCCTGATATTTTTCCCTGTGCCAAGGGCCTTTCCAATGGCAGTCAGTTCTGATATCTGTCTTGCCTGTTCTTCAAGAAAGGGACAGATTTCCTTAATGAAATTTTCAATAACAATATTAATTTTTGGATTTTCTGAGAATTTTTTACGGTCACGCATTTTATTTCCCAAAGTGCTTAAACTGTTATTTGATCAAATTATGTTAAAAATAACAAAAATTATAAAATGAAACAAGAAAAGAAAATCTTGAAGGTATAATTTGCTTGATTTTCTTGCTATTTGAGTTTGATTGTGGCATTTTTAAAAATTCAAATAATGAAACGATATTTCAATATAGCAGACGCTTTCACAAGGAGTAAATGTAATGGAGGAGCGGTATAATCCGGAATTGGTAGAACCCAAATGGCAGGCATACTGGAATGAAAATCAACTTTTTAAAATTACTGAGAACCCGTTAAAAGAAAAATATTATTTACTGGAGATGTTTCCTTACCCGTCTGGTAAAATACATATCGGCCATGTGCGAAATTATACTATTGGGGACGTGGTTGTCAGATACAAACGGATGAAGGGATTTAATGTCCTGCATCCCATGGGGTGGGATGCCTTTGGCATGCCCGCTGAAAATGCAGCCATTGATAATAATACACATCCGGCTGCCTGGACCTATGATAATATTTCTGCCATGAGAGCACAGCTCAAAAAGATGGGATTTTCATACGACTGGGATCGTGAAATTGCGACTTGCCGGCCGGAATATTATAAATGGGAGCAATGGCTTTTTCTAAAAATGCTTGAAAGGAAAATGGCCTATCGAAAAGAATCCTATGTAAACTGGTGCGAGAAATGTCAGACGGTTCTTGCCAATGAACAGGTTGAACAGGATAAATGCTGGAGATGCTCTCAAACAGTCCAGCAAAAGAAATTATGGCAATGGTTTTTTAAGATTACAGATTATGCCCAGGATCTGCTTGTTCACTGTGATGCACTGCCTGGATGGCCGGATAAGGTAACGGTCATGCAGAAAAATTGGATTGGTCGAAGCGTGGGATCGGAATTGAAATTTAAGATTCATGGCCAGGACAAGGATATTGAGGTTTTCACCACACGGCC
>Ga0180007_10007027_pt1 | contig 10792 bp, 13 predicted proteins | sample MM_PC_MetaG_FD_121122 | JGI IMG/M metagenome (GOLD analysis project Ga0180007, IMG submission 121122) | Groundwater microbial communities from the Aspo Hard Rock Laboratory (HRL) deep subsurface site, Sweden - MM_PC_MetaG | ecosystem: Environmental > Aquatic > Deep subsurface > Groundwater...
GGAAGAATGATGCATGAGGGGGAGTCGAAAGTCCATCAAGTCCATCAGCTTTCACTCAGGGTATACTTCGGCTGGAATCCAGAATCTGACTGAATGACGGAAGACTGTCATGCCAGCGCAGGCTGGAATCCAGAATCTGACTGAATGACGGAAGACTGTCATGCCAGCGCAGGCTGGAATCCAGAATCTGACTGAATGAAAATTTGTAGATTTAGGAAATTTTCTGGGTCCCTGCCTCCGCAGGGATGACAAATGTGGTTTTTGTATTTTTTTGTCATGAAAAAAATCACCGGCAATTGCCGGTGATTTGTCTTTTATGCTTCAACCGCGACCGTTTCCTTATCTTCGTTTTCAGTCGCCGTTGCTTCTTTTGCTTCTTTGGTTTTCTTTATTGAGGCCCCCAATTTGGGTTCGACTTCTTTCATGCGGCGTTTGGTGGTTCTCAAGTAACCAAGCACTTTACGGCGGACTTTCAATTGTTTAATCAATTCTATTTTGTTGATAGTTGGCAGAACGAGTGGGAAAATTCTTTCAACGCCAACGCCGTTTGAAATTTTACGCACAGTCATTGTGCGGTGATTGCCGGCACCGCGGACATTTATAACCGTTCCTTCAAAAATCTGGACGCGCTCTTTTTCCTCGCCCTTAGGCGTTATGTCCCTTATTTTCAGGTGGATTTTTAATACCATTCCCGACTTGATGTCGGCAGGTGCGATGACTGTGTGGTTGTTTTCGGACATATTTTTGGGTGGATTCAAATTTTGAGCTTGAAAGCTTGGTTCTGTTAATGTTGCCGCGAACTATAGTAAAAACCACTCTTATCGTCAAGAGCCGGGACGATCACCACTTTGTAAGCCCTGGATGTCTGATGTCGGGTTCGATTCATCCGCGCGAACAAGCCGGCAGGATTATTTAATCCCCATTTTAATTGTAATTTTTTGCAATCTGTCTTCAGGGCTACCGCCGATGACCAGAGGATACCAATCTGACGATCCGCCGCTAAAAGCCGGAGCAATATTGTGCTTTTCTGAAGAATTATCCGACCAGATAGTAGGCATGACGTGGTACAGGTATTTTTTTTCAACGTTCATGGCGTCAATGCCAAAATTTGTCGGAGGTTCAAAGCGATAAATATTGTAAAGTCCGCCGACTGCAATCGTACGGAGGATTGTTGAGTTTGTAGTAGGAGTGATATAGCCGCCAAAATCCTCGGTATAATACGGCGTACTCGCCGTAGCTTCCTCGGGCGCGAGTGCGACAAGATAGGTTGAAACATAGGAGCCGGCCGGAGGATTCTCTGATGTTACGTTAGCTCGAAATTGATAAACACCCCCAAAAGTCGGTAGTTCCAATTCTTGATCAAAAGTTACATATACCCTGTATCCCGTTGCGCTTGATCCGTAAACAGCTTTTCCGCTCTGCGGTTTGACATCTACGGCGTGGCTCACATTCGGATATTCCAGTGCTTTAATGCCAACCTGCTTAATCTCTTCCGCCACACCATTTTTATCTTCGATATAAAATCTGAAATTTTCCAGAGTTACTTTGATGGGGATGCTGACATCAAAAGCGAGTTGTTTGAATGCAATTTTTCCGTACTTGGCCGGACTTTGTAGAGGGCTTAGCTTGAATCTATAGAGCATCCTTTCAACTTGAGCTTCGTTGGGTTTTACCGCCTCGAGAGGTTGATTTGTGAAGATTGGCGAATTCTGCGCTACGTTTTTTATTTCACCGTATGGCCGATCTGTAACAGGTGTCTTAGGTTCGGTTTTGTAGGAGATGGTTGGAGGAGTTTGTACTGTTTTTATTGTTTGGATTTTTCGGAATGAAAACGCAAACCCATAACCGGCAGCGATAAATAAGAGTATGGCAGCTGTTACGGCCGCTACTTTGGTGGCGGTTGAGGTTTTTGTTTTTGTCAGCGTCTTGAGGGGCATATGTTTAAGTTTATTCTTATTATGAAAAGTGTTTGGCATATTTTAAAATAATACCAACCCACCCCTCTTTTGCCCAGCCTTTTGCCCAGAGCTGTTTTATTATTTTTTTAGTACCGCCAATTCCTCCATTTTTTCGAGAATCGTTTCAGCTGTCGCTTTAGCTCCTTTTAAGTTTGTCGTGTCAATGATCAAATCGTAATTTTTCTTGTCCTGATAACGGACGCCGTAGTATTTATTATAGCGGAGATTGTCAGAGGTAATCCTTTGCCTGATGACTTCCGCAGCTTCCTCAATAGTGGCGTATAAGGGTTCATCTTTACGATCTGCGCTCGAATGACCTTTGGAGAGAAAAATCCTGCGCGCGGCTTCTTTTTCGTCGCATTCCAAAAAGATTTTGAACGAATGAGGAATGAAGTGCCATGAAAGCCGTCCCTCGATAACGAAGTTGTCCTCCGTCTGCCCGAGTTTAGTTTGATATGTATCCACATCATTATCCGTAAACGCTTCGGTCTCCCCGAGTTTATTCAGCTCGTCAATGGTAAGGCCGCGTTCCGTCGCCATTTTTCCGCGCAGATCGCCCATTGAATAAAATTTCATGCCTAGGCGTTCGGCAAGAATTTTTGCCACGGTTGTTTTACCGGAACCGGGAACGCCGGAAATTGTGATGATCATAGGGGAGAGAAGTGATGATGGAATCTAGAATCTAGGTTCGGAAGACGTAGGACGTAGGACTTAGGACGACGTAGTATGCGCATTACTTCCAGATAGCAACTTTTCCGTTTCCGCAAAAGCCGGATCAGGCGGGATTGAGAAGGTTTTGCGTTCTCCGCTGGCTGGATCGGTAAAAGACATTTCTATGGCTTGAAGTAAGAGGCGCGCGGGTTTGAGTTTGCGGTCGGTTTGCCTCAATGAGTATAGCGCGTCGCCGATTACCGGATGCCCGAGCGCGAGCAAGTGCGCTCTGATCTGGTGCGTGCGGCCGGAAAAGATTTTTAATTTCAGCAAGGTGGCTCCAGGGAATCGCGTGACAGTTTCGTAATGCGTCCAAGCGGCTTTGCCTTCATCTTCATGTTCCGGGCGCGCCGCCATGCGGGCTTTTGTTTTCGACCGCGCAATGCGGAATTTTATCTCGCCGAAATCTTTTTCCATTTCTCCATGTACCAAAGCGAGATAAGTTTTATCCACCGAGTGTTCGGCAAATTGGTGTTTCAAGTCGTCATAGGCGGCTTGGGTTTTTGCTATTACCATCAATCCGCTCACTTCCTTATCTAGGCGGTGCATGATGCCGGGCCTTTCAGGGTTCTCGCCGATTTTTTGCAGTGGCGGATAGTGGTCAACCAAAAAATCCACCAGCGTGTTTGAAAGATGCGTTGAATCCGGATGGACCAATAAGCCGGACGGTTTATCCAAGACCAGCCAATCATCGGTTTCTTCGAGGATGTCGATATTGAAGACGGAGGCTTCCTTGATTTCCGCTTTTTGACGGCTGGTTGATTTTTTTGTTCCAACGCCATCGTCAAAAATAATGCTGTCGCCGGTTTTCAGAAAACGGTGCACACTGGCTGTTTTGTCGTTCACTTTGCCGGCGCCGTTTTTAAGCAATTTTGCAACGGCACTTCGCGTTTTGCCGCTTAAATGCGCAGCTAAAAAAATGTCCAGACGCTCGCCGTTGGATCCGTTGTCCACTGTCCATTCATGCTGCATAATCTTTTTTATTGCGATCTCACTGTCTTTTTACAGCAAAAACGGAATAATGCCAACTCTTGTCCTGCGCACTAAAAACAAGTACACTCATTTTCGTATTTTTAAATTCGCCGGCTTCGGCCGGTCCGTAGCTCAATGGTAGAGCCGTCGTCTTATACACGACTGGTTGCAGGTTCGAGTCCTGCCGGACCGACCAAAGGTGATGAACATGTTCAATAATCAAATTTTATAAATAATGGAAGGACAGCGTAAGGTCGCTTTTAGTAAAAAAGTTTCAATAGTCGTGCTAATAGTTACTTGCACGTTAGCCGTTTTTTTAATCATTAAATTTTTGCAACAAGCCGAAATATCCAAAAATATGAACATTGCCAGTCCTGCCTTCAGGCACAACCAAGGCATGCCCGCCAAATACACATGCGATGGCGAAGGTATAAGCCCGCCATTGTCTATTTCCGGCGTGCCGGCGAACGCCAAGAGCCTAGTCTTGCTGATGGATGATCCGGATGTTCCTGCATCCGCCGGAGTTTCAGTGTGGGATCATTGGGTTGTATTCAATATCCCGCCTGATACGCGTGAAATTCCAGCTGGGCAAAATCCTGCCGGCATCCTTGGCGCGAATACAAGAGGCTTTCAGGTTTATGGAGGTCCCTGTCCGCCTGACAGCGAGCATCGGTATTTTTTCAAGCTTTATGCGCTGGATGATATGCTGTCATTGACGGCAGGTGCAACCAAAGCTGAAGTGGAAAGCGCCATGCAAGGACACATCTTGGAGCAGGCTGAATTGATCGGGCTTTACGCCCGCTAAGATTATGCAAAAATACGAGATAATTCCGCACATGGCCGATTTGCGCATCAGGGCCTTGGGTTCGACTCGCGCCGGGTTATTGATCGCCGTAGTAAAAGGTATGTCCGCGGCCATTCACCCCACTTTTGCGGATAATGCGGAGGAGCGCGAGCGGCCATTTTCCATAGGGGCACCGGATTTCAATGGGTTGCTGGATGAACTAATGAAGACGGCGCTTGGTTTTTCAGAGAAAAACGGCGAGGTTTATACGGACGTTCGCTTCGATCTGGTGACAGACAAGGAAGCTCGGGGGGTGCTTATCGGAAAATCCGCGCTCAAAATGGAAGCACCGGTCAAGAAGGCGAGCGTGCAAGAAGTCTCCATGGAGAAAAATCCTGAAGGCATGTGGGAGGCGACGGTTGTCCTTCACCCGGAAAGCGCGTAGGCGATGCGTTGTTTGAGGGCGTCCAAACCTTTTCCCTCTTGCGCGGACACAAGTATTGGATCGCGATCCTCGAATGCGCGTTTGAGTTCGGCGCAGCGCTCCGGAGAGATAAGGTCTATTTTATTGAGAACATGTAGGCGGGGAGTTGCACCGACGCCGAGCTGCTCTAGAATCGCATCCACCTCGCGAATTTTTTCCTCGATATGCTCGTCTCCGGCGTCAATGATATGGAGAAGAAGTTCGGCATCAACGGTTTCATCGAGCGTTGAACGGAATGCGCTGATCAGATCTAGGGGCAGATCCTGTATAAAGCCGATGGTATCTGAAAGCAGGACCTTTGTTCCTCCGTCGCCGTCTGGATTCGGGAACCACAAACTGCCGATGCGCGTATCGAGCGTGGCGAATAATTCATCGGCGACGTAAGCTCCTTTTTTCGTAAGCGCCCGAAGAAGCGAAGACTTTCCCGCATTTGTGTATCCGATGATGGAAACGGTTTTTAGCCCACGGCGGTCGCGCGACCGTCGGTGCTCGGCACGCGAACGTGCTACACGCTCAAGCTGTTTTTTCAGTTGCCGCTCCTGATCGCTTAAGTGGCGTTTCATGATTTCCGTATTCGTCTCACCGATTCCGCGAGTTCCGATTCCGCCGGCTTGCTGCATCATTTCCATGCCCATTCCGAAAATGCGCGGCCCCATGTGCCGGACGGCCGCGAGTTTTATTTGCAGTTTAGCCTCGGCAGTGGTGGCGTGTTTTTGGAAAATTTTTAGGATGAGATCGATACGATCCCAAACTGAAATTTCATGCGGCCGCAAAAGTTCGCCCAGACAAAACATTTGTTTGGGCTTGAGCAGGTTATTGATAATCACCAAATTCGCTTTTTCCGTTTTGGCGGCTTGGATGATTTCCTCAACCTTGCCCGAACCGACGTAAGTGCGGTAATCCGGCACGCTGCGTTTCTGTATAATTTTTACGACTGTAATACCGCCGAACGTAGCAGTCAGCGATTCGAGTTCAAACAGCCTGCGCTCGGCAGTATGTTTGTCGAGTTTTGGTGGGATAACATCAACTAAGATTGCGCGAGGTGTCATAAATTTTAGTATTTATCGGAAGGATACATCTTTTTATTTAATATCCGCTTAATAAAATGAAAGAAATATATTCCCTGAGCGAAGTCGAAGGGTTACCAAAATTAATAGTTGTAGTCCTTCGACAGGCTCAGGAACTAGTATTTAAATATTTTTTGTAATGACAATTAAACAGGTGGGCATATTTTATTTTTGCGGTTTATCGCCGTCTTCCACGTCCAGCGGATGTGCGGTGCGGCTGGTTTTGCCGTGCGAAGATGCGCGAGCGTGCGCTCATCATGGCAATAGCCAGTGCCGAAATCCACTCCCAAATCTTTTTTTATTCGCGCTAACAATCTTTCGCGTTCGCTCTTTGCTAGGATTGAAGCGGCGGCTACAGTGCGGTCGCGTTTATCCGCATGATGCTTGGCTAGCAAGCTGTTCATATCAGGCCAGCCGCTTAACATAAAAAGTTTTTCCAGATAACCCTGCGCGTTTACGCTAGGTGCATCAACAATTGCGCAGACCTCGCGTTCTGGGAATTCGCAGCAGAAATCCTTTAAGCACTCACTCATTTGTTCCAGCTCCAGGCCTGTGAGCGTGCGTGAGCGGTCAATGACAGCACGATCGATTTCAGAAGGTTGAGCGATTTTCAGTTGAAACCAGCAGCGTTTTTTTATTTTTTGCGCCAGCGTATCCCTTTGTTTGGCAGGCACCAGCTTGGAATCACGCACGTTGTTTTTCCAAAACCAACGCCTGTCAGTCTCGTCAGCCGCAACTACGGCAACCACCATCGGGCCGATAACGCAACCGCGCCCGGCCTCATCAATACCTACAGACAGAGTAAATTTGGTTTTTTGGAGCACAGACATATGTCATTCGGATTTCGTTATTCGAAATTTTCCTTATCAGTCATTAGAAATTGAAAATTGATAATTGTAAATTTTTCCCCCTTAGTCATAAGCATTGCATAAAATCGCCCTTTTTGCTAGAATTTTTGCTGTATGAAAGTAATTTACTGCCGTGATTTCGGGCTGGATTGCAACGCGAAGATGAAAGGAAAAAACGAGGATGATGTGATAGACGCCACCATCAATCATGGCGTTGGCATGCATGGGCAGAATCCGCGCGAGTTGAATACGCCGGAGAAGCGCGCAGAGATTGCCAAAAAAATTCGAGAAGAAGAATGAAGATTCTAGTTTTCAGTCCCGGATATATCGGCGGGCGAATTGTTGACGCGCTTCGCGTGCAAGGGCACGAGGTTGTTCCTGTGCGTGTGGAAATTACTGATGAAGCGGCGGTGCGCTCGGCGCTGGATACTCATGCGCCGGACGCGGTTTTAAATTGCGCCGGAAAAAAAGGCGCGCCGAATGTGGATTGGTGCGAGACGCATCAGGTCGAAACCATGCGTTCGAATACCATCGGACCGCTAATTATCGCGCAGGCTTGCGTGGAACGCGGAATCCATTTCACGCATCTCGGAACCGGATGTGTATTTTATGGAGCGTCGCCAGATCCTGCCGGTTGGAGAGAGGAAGATTATGCCAACCCTTCAGCCATGTACACGCGCACAAAATATGCGGCGGATCTGGTTTTGTCACAGCTGCCAAATGTCGCCATTGTCCGCCTTCGTATGCCCATAGATGACCGGCCGCACCCGGGAAATCTTATAGACAAGCTGGTTAACTATCCGAAAATCATAAACGTTGAAAACTCCGTAACCATCGTGGAGGATCTTGTAGCCGCAGTTATCGGCGTGATTGAGAAGCGCGGCACAGGCGTATTCCATGCGGTGAATCCCGGCGCAATGCGCCATCGTGATTTGATCGCGCTTTACGAGGAGCTGGTTGATCCGACGCACACTAACGAATGGATAGAGGAGAAAGACCTGCTCGCACAATGCTTGGTTGCAAAAACGCGCTCTAATAACATCATGCAAAATCGCCGTTTGCCGGAAATTGGGATTCACATGCGGCCGATCGGAGTTGCGTTGCGGGATTGCATGGAGAAGTATGCGAGGGAAGTCAATAAAGTCGAAAGTCCATAAAGTCCATCAAGTCCATAAAGTCGAAAGTCTATAATTCGTTGACTTTATAGACTTGATGGACTTGAAAGACTTTACAGACTCTGCCGTTTCTCGCTAATCTTCCATTCATTACCCATTGATTATTGATAATTGATTATTGAATATTTTTACTCTCCTATGTTACCTTCACTTAAATTTGCCCTTGGAGCTGCGCTTGCCGCAATCGCGTGGGGCTCGTTTCTCGCTCGGTGGATAATAAACAAGCCGGCTGGCGAGGGAAAAATGAAAGAGATCGCAGCCGCCATTCAAGAGGGCGCAATGGCGTATCTCAACCGCCAGTACCGCACAATCGCCGTGATCGGCATCGTGATTTTTATCGTTTTGTGGGTGATGCTAGGTAAAATGATGGCTCTCGGCTTCGCAGTCGGCGCGATTCTTTCCGCACTCGCCGGTTACATCGGCATGATGGTTTCGGTGCGCGCGAATGTCCGGACAACGGAAGCCGCGAAAACCGGCATGGCGCAAGCCTTTGAAGTGGCTGTGAAAGGCGGAACCGTCACTGGTTTGTTTGTTGTCGGTTTGGGACTTTTTGGCGTGGCGGGCTTTTATGCCTGGAGCGGAGATGTAAAGGCTTTGATCGGACTTGGATTCGGCGGCTCGCTTATCTCGGTATTCGCACGCTTGGGCGGCGGTATCTTCACCAAAGCCGCGGATGTCGGCGCTGACCTTGTAGGGAAAGTGGAAGCCGGTATTCCGGAAGACGATCCGCGAAATCCTGCTGTGATAGCGGATAATGTCGGAGACAATGTGGGGGACTGCGCCGGTATGGCCGCTGACCTGTTTGAAACCTATGCAGTAACTGCTGTGGCCGCCATGTTGTTAGGCCATTTGGCATTTCCGGACAATCCCTCGATCGTGCTGTTCCCGCTCATCCTCGGAGGAATTTCGATTTTTGCGTCAATCATCGGAACCTTTTTTATCAAACTCGGCCGTTCGAAGAACATTATGGGCGCGCTTTACAAGGGGCTGATAGTGTCCGGCGTATTGGCGCTGGCCGGGTTCTGGTATGCCAGCCAAAAATTCTTTGCGGTGAATATGAGTACTGCTGCCAGCGGCTCGCTTGATCCGAAAAAAGTGTTTTGGTCAACTGCAGTCGGTTTGATTGTTACGGCGCTTATGGTCTGGATTACCGAATACTATACTTCGACCAAGTACAAGCCGGTGCAAAAAATCGCCAAGGCATCGGAGACCGGACACGGAACAAATGTGATTGCCGGACTTGCTATGAGTATGAAATCCACGGCTTTGCCCGTGCTGGTTATTGCGGTTGGCATGTTGCTGGCATTTAATTTCCTTGGGCTTTATGGAATCGCTTTGGCGGCAATGTCCATGCTTTCTCTCACGGGTATTATTGTTGCGATTGACGCGTATGGCCCGATCACTGATAACGCCGGCGGAATCGCGGAAATGGCTGGCTTGTCCGAAGATGTGCGCAATGTGACTGACCCGCTCGATGCGGTCGGCAATACGACCAAGGCCGTTACAAAAGGATATGCGATTGCGTCTGCCGGACTGGCTGCACTTGTATTGTTTTCCGCTTATACGCAGGAATTTGTCAGTCTTGGAAAAACCTTGACGTTCAGTTTGGAAGACCCGAAAGTCATCGCAGGCTTGTTTATCGGCGGTTTGCTGCCATATCTTTTTGGCGCGTTTGCAATGGAAGCGGTTGGAAAAACCGCAGGCGCCGTTGTTGAAGAGGTGCGCCGCCAATTCCGCGAGATCCACGGCATTATGGAAGGCACGGCCAAGCCTGATTACGGTTCAACCGTGGATATTGTAACTAAAGCCGCAATTAGGCAGATGATTGTGCCGGCATTGTTGCCGATCGTTGTTCCGATTCTCGTTGGCTGGTTGCTCGGCCCGGTCGCGCTCGGCGGCGTGTTAGTCGGTTCCATTGTTACGGGTTTGTTCGTGGCGATTTCAATGACGTCCGGCGGCGGCGCGTGGGACAATGCGAAGAAATATATTGAGTCCGGTCACTTTGGAGGCAAAAACTCGTTTGCGCATCAAGCTGCTGTAACCGGTGACACAGTCGGCGATCCGTATAAAGATACGGCCGGCCCGGCCATCAACCCGATGATTAAAATTCTGAACATCATGGCGCTTTTGCTTGTCGCGGCGTTGGTATAAACGGTAGGCCTTCGACAAGCTCAGGCAATAATAGTCCCTGAGCGAAGTCGAAGGGCTAAAATAACAAGAGCGGCTTCGGCCGCTTTTGTGCTAACATGATCGCCATGGCTGATATTCTCGATCCACGCCATGAGGCGTTCGTCGAACATCTTTTCCGCCGCGTATGCTTCGTGTTGAATATGCGCGACTTTGAACTACGGCCTTTGCGTCGGCGCGTTCGCGGGAGGAAGGGGAGTTTGCGTTCGCTGGCATTGGGATATACGAAGCTTAACGAAAAAAAGATTGTGATCGACCTTTATACCCCGCGTACCATGAAGCCGCGGAAGTTGGATGCCATTTTGCGCGTAATTTGCCACGAACTTGCGCACCATCAGGAGCCGCCGAGACTGTACCGCGACTGGTTCCGCATTGTGAGAAAAATCCACCATCCGCATTTTTGGAAGCAATGTAAAAAGAATGTCGAAGCCTTGCGGAAAGATGAGATTCTGGGCGGCTTATTTTCTGTGTAGGTCGTCTATTTTTGCTATGATCGGAACGGATTTTAGTGGTTCAATGCCGCCGCACCGCATTTTATGAAAAAGGGACATTTTAAGTTCCGCTTTACAGACCTATAGCTCAGGGTTGCCAAAAAACAAGAAAACA
>Ga0180007_10007028_pt1 | contig 10791 bp, 13 predicted proteins | sample MM_PC_MetaG_FD_121122 | JGI IMG/M metagenome (GOLD analysis project Ga0180007, IMG submission 121122) | Groundwater microbial communities from the Aspo Hard Rock Laboratory (HRL) deep subsurface site, Sweden - MM_PC_MetaG | ecosystem: Environmental > Aquatic > Deep subsurface > Groundwater...
CATTGGGAATATGATGTTGGACTCCATCCAAATCTCGCAAAACCGTTCTCCGTAAATCAAAATCTTCTACCACGCCACTAATTCCCGCCACACTTACCACATCACCCTCTGAGTATTGGTCTTCTAAAAGTATAAAAATTCCATGAAAAAGATTTTTCACAATATCTTGAGCACCAAAACCAACCGCAATCCCCACAATACCCGCTCCCGTTAAAATTGGTGTTACATTAATCCCCAACTCCACAAACACCATCAACAAAACTACCAAAAAGATAATCACCCCAAAAGTTTTAGTAAACACCTGGTGTAGAGTATCTATCCGTTTTTGCCTCCCCGCACTCGAACGTTTACCAGTAATATGCTTGGCCAAAATTGATGTAAGTAATTTCTTAGTTACACTTGCAACCACAATCTGGGCGATGATGCCCGCCACAATAATAATCGCAATCTTTAAACCAGATACCTGTAGCCAACTAATCCAAGTGTCATAATCCATGCCCCTACTATAACAAAAACACCTTTATAGCAAAGTGGCTCAACAGCTCGGTCTCGGTTGGCTTCACAAGGAGATACTCTGGGGCTTTTAGGAATGAGACAACCTGACTCGGTCAGTTATAGAACTATAGGAGAAAATGAGACAAATGAGACAGTGGCAAGGCTACTGTATTAGCTTTTCGCAGTCTTTAGATATTTAATGAATTCCCGACCAAATTCCGAAATCCATACAAAGGGTGCCTTCATTGGTCCCAATCTAGAGGATGGATCAGAATGCAATATACCGAGTGAGATAAGATTAAAAATATTAGTAAGACGACGCTCCTCATTTCCATAAATCTGATAATTCTTATCTGTTCTAGTTAAATCGATATCTCGAATTACTTCTATATCTATCTCGTTTAGCTGGGATAGAGTGTGAATAAACTTTTCGAGCGGAAAGTCCCTCATGCTGTTAGCTTGAGCGTAACCCAGAAAGATATTTTTAAAATAAGACTTCTTGTCCTCATTTCTCTCAAGCAGATATTTCTCTAGCGCATATACAAAACCATCCTGGAACTCCTCTTGTTCCAATAACTTCTGAGTGAATACTGCTGGGTTGTCTCTTACCATCTCAACCCACTCTAAAGCTTTTTGTTGTCTTATTTTAAGACCTGCTCCATAGAGAGCTTTGCTTAGACCCCATGCTATGTTCAAAACTGGAATGCTAGAGGCAATTTGGTCGGCAACAACCAGCGCAGAATCTTTTAGGATTTGCTTATTTATTTCCATTAATTGTTTTGAGTAGTTTCATCAGTTTAGAATTCAGCTTTCAATTACACGATCAGAATCTTACCGAAGCTAGCCCCCGCTTATCAATCACTTCTTGAACCGTATATTCTACCGTTGCAAGATACCCAAGATCGGCCATTGTCGGCTTTCGCTTATTTTCCGCAACCAATATTAAAGTCACCAAATTAGTAAGCGACTGAACCCCATCTAATCGCTCCAATACATAATCCTCCACCTCCTTGTCAGGTAACACCTTGTATCGCCCTTTCACTACCTGCTCCAAGAATTCTACATCCTCAAGATTTGGGTAATCTTTCTTGAACTTTAGATACTGGGAACAAGCCCAGTTTGCCGTTGAACCAGGAGTCCCATGCTTTGCCAAAAGTTTAATAAACCAATTCATAACTACTGTAGAAAAATTTTATCGTCGGCGTAATGGTGACATAAGAATATTCCCGATTACTTCTAGCACAGGGGCAACTGACAAAATGAATTTCGCCACAAAGACAATAATGGCATACTTCCAATTCAATAGAATAATGGCAGCCCCAATAATCCAATGCAACCAATAAAAAACCCCTACCCACTTGGGTAGTTCTTGCTCATTAGCTGGGATATCTCCACGCCTTTTTGCCTGGGTCAGCCTAGTATCAAATACCGTTATAGCTGATGTAATGAAAAACAATACCGTCGCGGCAATCAGATAGGAGGACAATATGGGTGTAGTAAATAATTCCATTCTTGGGTACCTCGGTCATTTGACTCGTTTTTATTTGGCTCACGGGTTTGGAGGAAAAGAGTAAAGCGGTATCTGACACCTTTTCTTTTTTCAAGAAAAATAAGAAAATGCCAGAATAAAACTTGCAACAAACACCACCGAACTTAAAAGGTGGTATTTGATAGTTTTGTTAAAGGAAGTTTCCGCTTCCGCGCGCTTTTCTTTATCGTCCCCTGAAAGTAAATCAAGAAAATTCTTAGCTTGATGTTGTTTCTTGTGATTGATGAGCAAGAATAAACCACTAAGGATTAAATACCACCAAAAGAAATCTTGAAAATTAAATTGAATGAGCAGGAAGGCGATCAAAACAGCATACCCAATTAAAAGAGGTGCAATTTTGAAAAAGTATTTGTGGTAGGTGGAAAATCTGAATAATTGCATTAACAAAAACCAGCTCGCAAAAAGAAAAATAAAGAACAACCCAATGTGCCAATTTCCAATAAAAACAAAAACCATTCCCAATGTAAGCAAGATACCGCTAATCACTTCGGAATGCGTGCCCTGCATAAACGCTTGCCAAGCACCGATTACGAATAGGAATATCCCGATGTAAAAAATAATATCCATAGATTTATTGAATTAACTCGGAGAGTAAACGGCACCTAACACCTTTTCCTACCGAAGCACCCTTATAGGCACTTGGGTCGCTTTGCTCGCGCCCTAGATGGCTCAACAGCTCGGTCTGGATCGGATCCCCAAGGAGATAATCTGGGGCTTTTAGGGATGAGACAAACTGGGTCGGTCAGTTATAGAACCATAGGAGAAAATGAGACAAATGAGACAGTGGCAAGGGGATATGAAAATATCTCAAAATCGCCATATTTTCAGTCAAACTGTTTATTTCTTTTTCATTATGAAAAGGTATTTGAACCCTCGGAGATAGAAATTGTATTGTCTCGCTCTATTATGCCAAATGCCCGTATTCGACGTCTGATTGTGTCTTGTTAAGCAAACCAGATCAATTGGTTCAAAGTATTTTTCTAATCGTTGCCAAAGTAAAAATCCAACAGGTGTAAACTTTTTTTTGATCCATTGGTCAGCAATAACCCAACTCATTGCTTTGCCGGGCTTCAAAACTCTTGCCATTTCGCTCGCCACTTTTTCTAATTCATCATAGAATTCCGTTTTCTCGCACGAAATTTTGCCTATACACTCCTTATTGTCAGAGTAGTTGATATTATCTGAATATGGTGAATCAATAAAAATAAAGTCAACCGAATTATCTTGAAGCGGAATTTTACGAGAGTCGTTTTTAATTATTTCTGGTCTTGTAACATTAAGGTCATACCCAATTACTTTACGCTTCAATTCTTTTGCAACATCAATAGTAGTTCCACTTCCGCACATCGGATCAACCACCAAATCGCCTTCTTTTGTATATCGTTGTAATAAATTCCAAATCACCAATGCGGGCGTAACACCATTATATTTATTGTTTCCGTGTGGGGTATCCCCATAATTCTGTCTTGGAAAATCCCAAAGTGTTGTTGATTCTATATCCATAAATTATTCAATTTTATCAGATTTAGCTAAATTGCATTTAGCACACAGTAGTCTTATGTTTTTTGCTGTTAGACTTGTTCCACCTTTTGAAAATGGTAGATCATGATCAAAATGTAGATTCTTTACGGATTCACAAATAACGCATTTTCCATTATCCCTTTTCCATACTTCTTTCTTAATCTCACTTGAAATCAATCTTGTATGCGCCAAATCAATATGGTTACGTATTCCAATATCCTGCTCATCAGAAAGTCTTAATGAAAAAACATAAACATTTCTTTTCCCGTCATGTTTAGCTTGGTAATCAATCAAATCAAAAAAACCCTTTAATGACCAGACACCTGGAAGTATTTTTTCATAAACTTTTACCAATTCAACGTCGGCAATTCCTTTTTTGTATTTGTCTACTGCATCAATAAATTTTCCGTTTTGGGTTAAAGTACCGTTTTGGGTTTTGTTTGGTTGGTCGAGTATTTTTGGATTCATTTCATGTGATGTTTTTGGCTCATCATGTCCCTCGTATTCTATTGTTATACTATCTTCCAGAATTTTGTCAGAATAAGGCGCGTTAGAACGCCTAGACATAAGAATTACAGAATAGCGAGGATTCATATGAAAATTCATACCTCTTTGCAGAGTTTGAACATTTTCGATATCGCACATTTCTCGGTATGAATATATTTGATCTAGCATACTACTTCAATTTCAATAATTTTTTTAAGTCATCAATAAATTTATCAAACATTTTTACTTTGTCGCTTTCTTCGATATTTGTCTCACTCAAAACATAACTACCGTCCGTATCAACTTCAACAATCGCCCTTCCTTTCTTTGTAGGTTTTTTGACTGTTAGTGTCCCATCTTCATCCGGCGTTACAAAATAAACTTTGATGTGTTTCGTTGCCTCATCGGAAGCAAGCTTCATTTTCCAATAACCCGTTTGAGCAATTCTCTCTCGCAGAGTAACTTTACTGGACAATACAGCGACAACCTTGCTTGTTTTTGGATGATAAATAATCAAATCAACATCTGGCAAATGCGAACCAAACTCACCATAATCAACAATTAAGTTTCTTTTTACTGAACTCAATTCTTTTGAAAGATTTGATCCTTTTGTTCTTTCAAGACTATTCCCATTCACCACTTGCAAACCCAGAGCGTTAACTTCATCCGTGATGATGTATTCAATCAACTTCTCCAAGTTTTTACCTTTGAACGCTCGCCAAGATTGCTCATGGTCATCTCCCTTAAAATCTTTTTTGTGTTGTTCTTTTGCTTCTTTTAGAACATTTGAAATATGCCTGTATGCTTCCGCCCCATGTTCTTTCTTTCTCGTATCGTAAATTTTTATGAGATCTTGTATTGTCATAGTTCTATTTTTCCATTACTAAAATATATTCTGTCGGATAAGCAGAAACTTTATTTTTGTCGGTTATACTTGCAAACTTACCAGTTTTTTCATCTCTAACAGATGGTAAATTTTTTGAGGGTATTTCTCTCTTGATAATATCAGCAATCTTTAATCCCAAGTTTTGCAATTGTTCGACAAATACTTCGGCATTAAGTATCTCAACACCTTTCAAGCTCGTATTGCCGATAACAATACAAGTTTTGCCACCTTTTTTTAGCATTCTTTTCATTTCAATAAATACTTGGTTCATTTCGCTAAAATATGTAGAAACTTCCTCGGCGGTTTTCTTGTTCTTTTCTAACAATTCTTTTCTGATATTTTCTGCGAGTGCGCTATTTAGAGTCAAATCTTTTTTATTGTGATATGAAGTGCCAATAAATCGCTTTCGGAAATCGCTTAAATCCTTCGTGTATTCCAACCACAAAGCGGTGAGCTGGTGCAAATCGGCGTATTCGTAAGAGGTAACATAAGGTGGAGAAGTAACAATCAAACTAACGCTGTTATCTTTAGCGGGAATTGTCCTTGCGTCCGCACAAATTACTTTACTTGGGACTTTCAAATAACCTTTTTCTGATAGCATTTCAAATAATCGTGTGTTGCCTCGCAACATCATTTTTATTTGCTTCAAAAATGTTTTAATTGGTTCTGACGGTTTCTTTTCAAAATCTCTTGTTGGCTTATTGCTTTTTTGTAGCCATATTGAGCAATTTTTGAGAATGTTTGAAAATCCACAAAAGAAAAAATCTTGGACATCTTGATCTTTTATTTTTGAAATCTCGGCAAAGATAAAAGCAAGAGTTCTTTTTTCTTCGGGCTTAAACCAATAATCAATCCTTTCATGTTCCGGGGCTTTTACTTTTGTTTTTTCATTATAAGTTGCTAATCTCTTTTGAAAAGTTGCGAACTCCTTTTCAATTTTAACAGGATCAATTGCTGTGATTTTTGCTTTTGTAATCAAACCAGCAACAGGGTTAATATCAACAGCAATTGATGGTCGTCCCATTACTTTTGATTCAACAAGTGTTGTGCCACAACCGCCAAAAGGATCAACAATAGAATCGCCCTCCCGTGTATACTTCTCCGCCAAACGAGAAACTATTTGAGGGATAAACTTTGCTGGGTAGCGATGATAACCATGCGTAATATACGCCGTGTCCTTCCTTGTTTTATCAGAAAAAGACCACGACGGATCAATCTCAATTTTTTTAAATTGTTTTATTATGTCTTGTGTCTTTGGCATGGTTATCTTTTATGGGCTTTAAATACATGAATATCCTCTAATCCTAACTCTATTATGGCTTCTTGCGAAGCTTTTTCCAAATCGGATTTGGTCTGGACTTCCTCCCCCTTTCAGGCATCCTTACCCTTGATATAGCCCTATGGACAAAAGGAGTAAAATATGGCGAAAGAAGAAATGTTGGCTACTGCCTTACTAGAAGTTCGCTTCATGGAAACTAACGTTTTACTGTAAAATACTTATGTGATAACCTTATTATTTTACTGATTGACAATCTAAGCATTAGGTGTCAAGTTATAATATACAAACATCCCAGTATTCTTGATTACGGAGATGCGTTCCTTGACAACGTTCCCTGAACAAGAATCCAATTAAAAGTGAAAGGAGGGATAATCATGGAGTTGAAGATTGATCACATCCAAAAGTCATACGGTCCAGTTACCGTTATCGATGATGTCTCATTCACAGTGGATAAGGACCAGAAAATCGGTTTGGTTGGTAATAACGGTTCTGGCAAATCCACTCTGCTAAAAATTCTGGCAGGCATCATTGAACCCGACAAAGGGAGGATCACAACTCGCAAAGGACTGCGCATCGGTTATATGCCACAGGATGCTAACCTAGCGAGTGATGAGACCATCCGTCATTACTTGCGTCGAGTTTCCGGAATCGAAGATCTCGAATCTAGACTGGAAACTTCACCTGAAGCAGTAGACCAATATGAAAGTCGGGATGGCTACGCGTTCGAATCTCGCATGCAGTTCACATTGACTGGTTTTGGTCTGAATAAAATCAATTCTGATCGGCCGATTAACACACTTTCATCTGGTCAGAAAAGCAAAGTGCTTATGGCAGGAGTACTGCTATCTGACGCTGAGCTATTACTACTAGATGAACCCACCAACAACCTTGATCTTCCCGCTCTCATTTGGCTGGAGGATTTCTTGTCTCGATCAGCGGCATCTTGCATTATAGTGTCCCATGATCGTTTTTTCTTGGACCGAGTAGTCAATAAGATTTTCGAACTCAACTGGCACACTCGGACTATCACTGTTACTAACGGCAAGTATTCAGACTACCTGGAACAGCTCGCTAAAGAGCGGGTCCGCCGGCAAACCGAATACGAGCAACAACAGGATGAAACTCAGCGTTTAACCGAACTGGCTCAAAAAAGACGAGCTGCCGCCCAACGCGGTGCTCATTACCAGGGCAGTGATAACGATAAGTATGATCGTGGATTCAAACGCAATCGCGCTGCTAGATCCGGGAAATCTGCTCGAGCCGCCGAAAAGCGAATTGAGCACATGGAGCACATGGAGAAGCCTATTGAGCGCGACAAGTTGCGCATCCACATTCGTCCTCTCAAGCCGGGAGGACGCACTGACATTACTTTGCAAGATACCGTGATGGGTTATCCAGAAGGTGATTTCCGGCTCGGTTCTGTAACCATGAACATTGCCTATGGCAGTAGAGTGGCAATTCTAGGATTGAATGGCTCCGGAAAATCAACTCTACTCCAAACCATTGGCAAAGAGTTGCCCCCCCTGTCTGGGTTAGTAGATATAGGCAACGCTCTGATTGTGGGAAATTTCATGCAAGAACACGATAACTTGCCATTGGATAAAAGCCTTAAAAACTTTTTAATCCAGCAAGGACACCTGCCCATATCAGAAGCCTATGCCATGGCGATCCAATATGGTTTCAGCGAAGATGAATTAGACAAGCCGATTGGCGATTTTTCGCCCGGAGGTCAATCTCGCATTTTGCTAGCCATCTTGTCGGCTCTCTCTGTTAATGCGCTCCTCCTAGACGAACCCACTAACCATCTGGACATCGAGGCCTTGGACGCACTAGAGGAAGTCATCACTCACTACCAAGGGACTATTATATTAGTTTCCCATGATCGCTACTTCCTAGAAAAGTTCAATCCCACCGATACCTATGTCATCACCGATGGAAAATTGACTAGGGAGCCCAGCCTCACGGCTTATATAGAAAATGCACGGCGAGAAGCCAAGCGTTTAATAAATATGCTGTGACTTACCATCAACATGAATCAGTTTTGAATCAGGCCCCGCATGCGGGGCCTGTCTTATAAAATAATTTTGACTCAACAGACCAGAGGTGGTAATCTTATACCGAGATGCCTAGCATCGAGACATAATGTCTATTGCTCATTTTTTGTAAGGAGGTCCACCAATCATGGAGTTGCCAAAAGAACATGAACAGCCTAAGGTGATCAAGCCAGGAAGTACACCCGAACCCATCGAGGCTGGATGTTGCCTCAGAAGCTGTGGCGGAAAACCCGGCGGTATGCAGTCTGGTAAACACCTTCAGAACCGGTGCGCCGAGACGATGGCCTTCCTGGGCCAGGCGAGCTCTAGCCTCATGAGTTGATCAACTTAACGGGCTAAAGCATAAAAGGGGGCAAATAGAACATTACGCCCCCTTTCCTTTATTTTTGACAATCTACCTCAAGGAGCCCTTTGATGAAAATCAAAATTAGACAAGAAAAGGATTGCTTTCTGGTCTACTTATTAGACGCGCGCCGTATAGTTGGGGTCAATCAGGCCGGAGCAGCCATCCTGGACATGCTATTTAATCGAGACATGACCGCCGAAGAGATTTCTCAGACGACATCTCAGAAATGGGATATCCCTATCGAACAGGCACGACAAGAAATCGGAGATTTCCTAGAGCAAACCAATGTTGAGGTTGACCCCAACGGATTCAATGTTCTCGAGGAGGAACAGTTGGTTGCTCCTTTGGGAGCCGAGTTGGAAATCACCACGGATTGCAATTTGCGTTGTCTCCACTGTTACGACGAAGTCCACGACGTCAGGCATATGCCCCTCGAAATAGCCAACCGAATTATCGGCATTTTGGACGACAATGGCGTCTGCGAGATCAGTTTGATCGGAGGTGAACCCTTCCGATATCCCTGGATAATGGAGTTGCTGGAAACTTGCCAAAATCGAGACATGACCATCAATCTGGTTAGCAATGCCACTCTCATCACCGATGAGATCATCGCCAAACTGGCTACCATTAAGCGATTGGTAATGGTGATTAGCTTAGATGGCACCCAGGAAATCCACGACTACATTCGCGGAAAGGGTGTCTTCCAAAAAGCTGATGCCACCATCCGAAAGCTGATTGCCGCCAACATCGCCTGCGAGACTATCTTCACTCTCAACTCGGTTAATGCCTCGGTTTACCGAGAATTTATCGAGTATTGCGAGGGTCTCGGTATACCTTGTAATTTCAGCATCTTCAAGCCCTTCCGAGAGGATCACAAAGACCTTATTATTGATCCTGACAAATTCTTCGAGATCCTCATCGATCTCATGAACATGCGCATCAAGAAAAAGTACAAGGTCGGGATGGCCAGCGCCGCCATCGTGGCAGAGTTACTGGGGTTCCCTCCCCGCAACGAATGCCGCGCTACCAAGTCGGGTCTGGTTATCAACATCGATGGCCACATGGTCACCTGCCCCTCTCTGGAAACCGCTGGTTTTTACCAACCAGATCAATTGCCCGTCTTTGATGAGAATTTTACACGCACTTGGCAGGAACATGAAGTGTTCGAAAACTTCCGCCACAGCAACCTGCGGGAGTGCCAAGCCAGAGCGCTCCTTTTCAGTGGAGATGTTAATGGCTACGATCCGTACGGACTGACTGCGTTTATTAAATACTGGGGAACCAGAAAAGCAGAAGTCCAAACGATATAGTCATCTATCCCCGCTCAACTCACAAGCAGGACTGCCCCCGGGCAGTCCTCTTAAATTTAACCAAATCACATCAAATAATAGCTGAAACTGGTGTAGAAACCAGCGAGACAGCTGAATTATCTGGATGTTTGACAAGATAATCATTCACTAACTTGTAGCCTAAAGCATAGCCAGCCCAATGCGGAATGTTTAACTCTTTCGATCCTTCTATAAACCAATCATTGTAAAGTTTATCTGTAACCGGCTGATTAAATATTTCTTTAGCCCTTTCCAGTAAATCAGCCCTAGCTTCTTTCTCTAAATCAATTACCCAAACTGGTTTGGTGCCAGTTATGTCATATACAAAATGGTCGGCCAATCCTTCACTAAACAAACATTCCAAAAACGAGCTTTCTCCAGTAGCTATCCCCACCTGCCGGCGAGCCGCGTGGTGTAATTCATGCAGCAAACTCCGCCGAATTAATTGTTCCCATGATTTTTGAAACAAGGGATTATTAACATCTACGCTTAATTCGACTAATTTTCCATTGGGACAATAGCCACCCACTCCGCCGATATCTTTTAGATTGTCAGGATGTTCGGTTTCCTTAACCACCACTTGCACAGCACCCAAACTTAACTTGCCCTCAATTTCTTTGAGTGCGTCTTTAATTATCTCCTCTATTCGCACAGCATAGGGAATTAACCCAGCAGTATTTTGTACTTCTATTGTCATATGGATATATGGAAATTAACTGCCATAACTTAAGTCAAATTCAAAAATTTCCAGTCCCTTAAATCATGGCTTTCATTATAACATTTATCAGATACGGCGAATAACCGAACATGAGACACCTCGGTCATTTGGCTCGTTTTTTCTTGGCTC
>Ga0180007_10007029_pt1 | contig 10791 bp, 7 predicted proteins | sample MM_PC_MetaG_FD_121122 | JGI IMG/M metagenome (GOLD analysis project Ga0180007, IMG submission 121122) | Groundwater microbial communities from the Aspo Hard Rock Laboratory (HRL) deep subsurface site, Sweden - MM_PC_MetaG | ecosystem: Environmental > Aquatic > Deep subsurface > Groundwater...
ATTCATCAGTCCCGTTGAAGCATTGAAAACCCTGAAGGAAAAAATATTTGATATTATTGTCACCGACATCCGGATGGATGATATCAACGGAATTGAAATTCTTGAACATGTCAGAAAAAAGAGCTTGAGAACCAAGGTGATCATGATCACAGGCTATGCCACCCTTGAGGTGGCAAGGGAGTCCATGGGCAAGGGGGCGTTTGATTTTATTGCAAAACCCTTTAAAATCAGGGAAATCCGACATGCCATTGAAAAAGCGGCCGAAGCACTCCGGGCAGAAGACAGCAAATAAGAAAAAAACCTCCGTCATGCCGGATCATCATCCGGCATGCCTGAAAACTAAAAAATAGAGGGAGGGTCGGACATGAGCGTTTTTCGCAATCAAATGAACCGAATACTCGATGACCTTGAAAATAGCATCATCATAACCAATCCAAAGGAACGCGGAAGAACATTTTTGAGAAAAATTTTCTACAAGACCCTTTTGTGGCTGGATAGAATCGGAAAATTCTTCCAGTCATAACTTAAGATCAAGAGAACAGCGGACCGACGGCCTTGCCATTGAACACACCCGGTGTATTTTATTTGTTGAACGACCTACCGCTATATCCCATCTTTTTCAGCAAAAGAATAATACCCCTTTGCATTAAAGATGATATGGTCCAGAAGGTTCAAACCCAGTATATCCGCAGCCGCTTTCAGTCTTTTGGTAATCTGGATATCTTCTTTGCTGGGATTCAATTCCCCACTCGGGTGGTTATGGGCCACAATCACGGCAGATGCTCTTTCCGCAATGACATCGGCAAATACTTCTCTGGGATGCACATGACTTTTATTAATCAGGCCAATGGTCACCACCCGGACCGTCATGACCTCGTTTGCACCGTTTATGGACACGCAGATAAAATGTTCCTGTTTTCTGTCTCCATAGTGCTGGATGAGCGGCAGTATATCTGCCGGGAATTTTATTTTCAGCCCTTCCGGTTTGATTCGTCTTCTGACAAATTCAAATGCCGCACAAATGGCTGTTGCTTTGGCTTCCCCCATGCCGTCAATTTCAATGATGTCTTTTGCCTGAAACTCCAAACCGATGCTGTCGATGCGTTTTACAATCTTTTTTGACAGAGACAATACATCATCTTTTTGTGTCCCGCGCCCCAGAATAACCGCCAGCAATTCCTGATCGGAAAGGGTTCTGGCACCTTTTTCCAAGAGCTTTTCCCGGGGCCGTTCCTTTTTGGGCAGATCTTTTATCTTTTTCATTTTTTACCCCCAAGCCGTTTTACCTCTCGGTCAAAATCACTTTCAAAAAGGCGGTCCTGAATGACCCGGTATTTTTCAAATTCATTTTCCGCAAATGTCTTGGCGATTTGTGCGCTGACAATGCCCGCATTGGTCAGGATCTCTTTTTCATTAAATTGAAGAAAGGCAGTAAGTTTTTGAATCCAGTCGGTCATGGCCATGATCTTTCTATTTTGCGCCTGCATTTCTGCATAATCCAGATACATGGTCACGATCCGGTTCAGTCCGTTTAATTCCGCTTCATCGAGATAATTTTTGGCAATGGAAACATCCGGTTTTCGGATGCGACCTTCCGGCGCATTTTTCCAGGATGTCAGACCCATATTCTGTTTTTCATGATCCGCCCGGGAGTGAACAATTTCTGCGGCAGTCTGCCGGGTGATGGCCCAATGCAGTTTATTCTGAACCGTTGCAAAAAACTGTTTGGTTACGTCACTGTCGCTGGTATAGTCCGCGCTGCACTGTGCATATATGTCGGTAATTTTTTGATAAAACCTTCGTTCACTTGAGCGGATATCCCGAATCCGTGCAAGCTGTTCTTCAAAATAGTCCTTCCCGAATATATTGGCAGGATTTTTCAGGCGTTCATCATCCATGACAAAGCCTTTGATAATGTATTCTTTCAACCGTTCCGTGGCCCAGATCCTGAAATGGGTTGCCTGGGCAGAATTCACCCGATACCCCACAGAGATAATCGCATCCAGATTGTAAAATTTTGTCTTGTAGGTTTTCCCATCATCGGCAGTATGTTCCAAAATGGAACTAACTGAACCTTCGTCAAGCTCCCTGCTTTTAAAAATATTTTTCAGATGCTTGGTGATGGCCGGACGCTGCACGCCAAAAAGCTGGGCGATTTTCTCCTGTGTAAGCCAGATGGTTTCATCCCTTAGAAAAATCTCAAGCTTAACCTTGCCATTCGGGGTTGTGTACAACAGGAACTCGGTAAAACTGTTATTGGGCACCAGCGCTGTTTTCTTTTTTTTCATTTCCTGCTCCCGGCGTTTGCTTTTTGACCTCCCCCCTTTTTCTTCGCTCCCTTCAAAGCTTCTTCCATTTTTGCCTTCTCTGCCATAATCCGCTCCAACAATTTTTCCGCAGGTTCATCATTGGGGTCCTGGGGCACAAGTTCCCCCCGGAAGGCTTTGGCAAGGACAGATTGGGAGAGTTTATCGATTCGGGCTTTGGCATTCTGGTAATGGAATTCCAGTTTGTCGGAAAGGGCGAAGAGGTTGTCTACCTGGCGGACAATTTCTTTTTGTTCTTCGAGGGGTGGGAGGGGGAAAGGATATTTTTTAATATCTCTTATGTTTATATGTGGCGCAGCACTTCCACCAATTAAATTTTTAACATGCTGTAAGATGATTGGAGAATTCAAATAAAATGAAAAATACTCAGTTATAATATTTTTACTTGTTCTAAACATCATCATCCTTTGACCAAGACACACGTCTTCATCAGAATCTAAAATACAAGCAATGCCTAAGATCCCACCCTCTCGGCTATAAAGAACATCCCCCTTTTCAGGTTTTAATCTTTCAATTCGCTTCTTGTAAGTGTCCTTTGAAACATATCTAACTTCACTAAGGTTTAGTTTGTTTGATAAAAAATTAGTTGTGCGAAGGCAAATATGACCACTATCTGCCCATTTGGGAGTTGAATGTGGGCAATCAACAATATAAAGGGAGACTAAATCAATATTGGTTTTTTCCCAACTCTTAGGAAGAGTTATAGAAATATATCTTTCATCAATATGAGAATCAGTTTTGAATGAATAGCCAGTTTTGTGTTTTCTTTTTAATGATTTTCGCTCGTTTTCTATCTTCTCCAACAATAAATCCGAACTCTCCACCTCCAGATGCGCCTCCCGCCACTTCTCGGTAAGTTTCCCGGTGACTGCAGCAGTGAGCACTGACTGGCGGAAGCGTTTGATCAGGGCAGGAATTTTATCCATCCGCGCTTTCAGCGAATCAATGCGGGGAATTATGGCATCCAGCTTGGCGACAATGCGTTTTTGTTCGTTGAGGGGGGGGAAGGGGAACTCCAAATTTTCAATTTCGGTAGCGCTGATATTCTGTACACCGCAGCCTTTTCCACTTTTTTCCAATATATAAGAAATATTCGTGAAATAATGAAGAAATAGTGATTGAGATAATAAAGAATCAGAATAGAATACCAATTTCCCAGTACGCTGGTTTTGCAGAGCGGGACTCTCATATTTATAAATTGCCACTTTTCCTAAGGAACCCGACATCCCAATAAGAATTTCATCTTTGTTGATAATAAAATTGCTTTTATCTTTTAGAAACCTTTTATCTAAATACTGACACTTACTTAAATTGACAGTATCTCCGATTAGGTTTGTTTGCTTAACTAAAGGGACGCCTTCGGTGGTGAAATCTTTTGATTTAAAGGCATATCCATTTTGGATTCCAACAACATCACCTATACTACATTGAACCCACCCCTTTGAAAGCGTCTCACTCATTCCGTTTCCTCAACTTCAATAAGATCCAGTATCAACTGCAATTCATCCACACAGGCATTAAGTTCCGTGATGGCATCACTGGCCAACACCTGGGGTTCGGGGAGTGAATTGGGATCTTCCAGATTGGCATCCGTAAGCCAGGTGATATCAAGATTGTAATGGCGCTCTTTGATGGCGGATAAGCTAAAACTGCGGAACCGACCCGCCTCTCCCAGGTCTTTTCTTTTGGACTGGCCGTTGGGGTCTTTGCCAAAGCTGGTTTCAAACCCGGTAAACATATCGGCGGTCAACGGCCTGTCTTTCTTCGTGACCCCCGGGATATTGGTGCGGCAGTCATATATCCAGCAGTTTTCGGTCGGAAGCCCCTTCTGGAAGAAGATCACATTGGCTTTCACTCCCTGGCTGTAAGGGGTAAAGGTTCCATTGGGCAGGCGCAAGACCGTGTGCATATTGCAGTCTTCCATCAAATATTTGAACACATCGCCAGCCGCATCGGAAAACAGCACATTGTCCGGCAACACCATGGCGGCCCGCCCGCCGGGTTTCAGGATGGTCACCACATGCTGGATAAAGTTGAGCTGCTTATTGCTGGTACTCACGGTAAAATCATCCCGCACCGGTGCCTGGTTGGCCCCTTTGGTGCCAAAGGGCGGATTGGTAAGGATACAGTCGTACCGCTCGCCCCGTTCGGGTTCATAGATACTGTCCCCCAGATAAATCCGGGGTTCAAGTCCATGCAGGAACAGGTTCATCAAGGCAAGCCTGCGGGGACGGGGCACCAGCTCCTGGCCAAAATAGGTATTTTTCTTGATCCGCAGGGCATCCTTTCGGTCCAAAGCGCCTTTGGTTTGGGCCATCAGCCATTCATAGGCCATCATTAAAAACCCGGAAGTCCCGCAGGCAGGGTCACAGATTGTATATTCTTTGGCAGAACGGGGGTCGGGCTGCATGACATTAACGATTGTGTTGATCAGCACACGGGGGGTAAAGTATTGTCCGGCTCCTTTTTTCCCTTCTGCGGCTGATTTTTCCAGAAGTCCTTCAAAGGCAGCCCCTTTGACATCAACCTCCATGGCAGACCAGTCCTCTTCATCAATCATATTAATGACTTTTTTCAGATTGACCGGATTGGTAAACCGGGGCATGGCCTGGGTGAAGATATCGCCCAGCAAACCCGATTGCCGGCTTAAGGCCCGCATGATCTGTGCAAAGGCATCAATGAGATCGGTACCGGATGTTTGTGTAAACGGCTGCCAGGAACAATCGATTTCAACCTTTTTCTTGTTTTCTTCATATTCCATTTTTGAAAGGTCGATGCCCCTTTCATTGGCCATTTTCAAAAACAGCAGATAGGTGAGCTGCTCGATATAATCACCATAATCAATACCATCATGGCGCAGGGTGTGGCAGAACCCCCAGAGTTTGTTGACAACATCCGACATTGTTTTTTCCTTATGTAACCGCAATTTTTATTAAGCTGCCAGGGCTTCGTTTAGTTCCTGTATCAACGGCGTAAATTCATTTCCAAATATAAGTTTTGCCCGGCCAAGCCCGCCATGCCTTTCAAACACCGGCATGATTTCAAAATCTGTTTCAGCAATGGCCAGGTTTTCAATTAAATGCGCCTTGATATAAGCCAGCCAGGTCAATTGCTCGGGGGTGAATTTATTATGGGCCTGGGCAATTTTCAAAACCGCTTTTTCCACCCTTTCTGTTGCGGTGAGAATGGGTGCTTCAATATCCGCGGCATGCTTTATCATGGAGATAATATCTGCAAGCGGCTTTTTAAATACCAGTTCATGCCCTTTTTGCAAGTCTTTTTCCGAAAAATCATTTTTGCGCAGTTTTTCCCTTAAATCATCCAGAGCACTGGTATTCCATTCCTTTGGTTTTGACAATAGTATTTCAATGGCCTCTATCTGCTCAGAATTTTGTTTTACAAATTCTTCAAAAAGTTTGAGATAGTCGCCTGGCTTTTGATACTCATCCCCTTTCCGGAACATCACCACATCTTCAACGGTATCTACAATATCATAGCCTTTAAAAAATATCTTCCGGGGCCGGGGATAGTTTTCTAAAAGGGATTGAAAGTCTTTATCCCGCAGCAATTTCATGGTCTGGGTAAAATTCTTGTCGATATTTTCTTTCAGCGAATCCACATAGGCTTTCATATCACCGTCAGGAATATATTTGGCAAACAGTTCCCGTGCCTCGGCCCCCATATTTTTTTCAATACGGCGCAGCCGCTTGATCAGCCGTTTGATGTTGTACGCTTGATCGCGGTTATCATAAATGTGCTCAATAATTTCAGACAGGGAAATCTTCTGTTGCCCAAGGGTGACATTAAAATCCGTGGCATTTTTAAAATATTCAATGAGCGACCCATCAAAGCAGTCAAAGATGGTGAACTTTTCTTTGTTTATTTCAGGGCAGAGGCGGGTTCCCCGGCCCAGCATCTGAACCCAGAGAATACGGGACTTTACCATGCGCATGAACACCACCATCTCAATGGCAGGGATATCCACACCTGTGGTCAGCATATCAACGGTGACCACAATCTTGGGCTCAGGCCGGTTCCTGAACTGCCGGATTTTTTGCAGGGGGCGGTCTACGGTGGGACTTCCCGTAATTTTCATGGCAAAATCATCTCCCCTGCCATAAATTTCTTTGCAGGTGCGAACCACATCATCGGCATGGGAAATATGAGGCAGATCATTTACCGCAAATATCAAGATTTTGGGAAACCGATGATATGCTTGTTCGTGTTGATCCGTATATTTTTTGATGGCAGTAATGATTTTCCAGGTGCTGTCCGGTGACGTTATTTTGGTCTCTATTTCATTTGCACCAAATTCTCTTTCATCTTCAAGTTCGTCCAGCTTTTCTGCCCCGGTGGCCGTATCGATTTCGCCAACAAGCTCCCCTTCCTTGAGAAAAGCCCCGTTGATGTGGATGTCTGACTTGATCTTCACCGCATCATAATCCACCAGATAGCCGTCCAGAACCGCCTGTTCAGTGCTGTAAGTGAATACCTTGTTTTTAAACATGGCCAAGGTATGGGTGGCCGGTGTCGCGGTCAGTCCGATTTTTACCGCATCAAAATAGTCCAGCACATGTTTCCATTTACCGGTTTCGCTGGCAGAATACCCCCGGTGGCACTCATCGGCAATGATGACATCAAAGGCATTGATGGGGATATCCAGTTTTCTTGCCTCCACATCATATTCAAAATCGCTGACCGCTTCTTTGCCCAGCAAATTGATGGCCATCCTTTGAATGGTGGATACATAGATAAAGGTGTGTTTCTCCTGGGGGGTGGTTAAATATTCTTCGGGAAGAACCTGGGGGTCAAAGGTGGTGTTATCATCCAAATCTTCCCGTTTGAATTTCTGGCTGTACACTTCATAATCTCGATCAAGCTTTAAACCTTCCGGGGTGTCAAATGCACAAATGGCAGAAACCGTTTGGGCCGCTAATGCCCTTCGGTCCACCAGAAATAGAATCCTTTTTGCAAACCCCGATTTTAATAACCGATAAATGGAAGAAACCAGGGTAAATGTTTTCCCGGTACCCGTTGCCATGGCGATAAGCATCCGCATCTTGCCGTCAAACAAGCCTTTTTCAATCGCTTCAATGGCTTCAATTTGATATGGCCGCAACCGCTGAATCTCAGAAACCGGCCTTTTTTCAAACCAGCTTTTTGCTGCCCGGGTATTTCTATTAAATCTGTCTAACAAGGCTTGTGGGGAATGGAAATCAAAGATCTCATGGGAATGGTTTTCTTTTCTTCTCACATCCAAATGAAAAATGAGTTCACCATTTGTGGAATATAGAAAAGGCACTTTATATTCACGCCAGATGCCCACCGTATTGGGCACCCCTCTGGAATACCGTTTTGCCTGCTCCAATACATTCTCAGCACCAACCGCAATTTTTTTGGCTTCAATAATTCCCAATAATTTTCCATCGACAAATAAGGCATAATCAGCCGGCCCGGTTTCTGTCTGGTACTCTTCGACGGCATGCCGGGCAAGTTTTGATGTATCTGTAACCGTATCATTGTGAATGAGTGTCCAATTCAATAATGAAGATGTAAGTTTTAAGTCAATTCTATTTTTCCGGGTGACTGCTTCTGATTCATTCATTTATTTTCATCTCTATTTTTCCGGGTCGCCTTGACCCACGCGCATTGATAATGAAGAATGACACAATTTCAATAAAGATTTCTTTACATACCGGGCCAGTTTATTCAAGAAGTATTTCTGGTTAAACCAATGCGAAAGAGAGTGATACACGCTGACGATGAAGTTCTGGGACGTCCGGCAAGACGTCCCAGGAGGATAGGAAAGGATAGAATAGGGTAAGAAGATTGATCAGGAAAACAGCGGGTCAACGGCCTTATCGATGGCACGCTCATCGGCAAGGTAGGGCACGGTCACCTGATCCCCGTTGGGGTTTTGTTCATTGTATGCCACGGCCACTTCGATGGCATTTTCATTTCCGGCCCAGTTTCTCCTGGCAACCCCGCCCATGACATCCCAGAGCATGGCAGATTGGATGATCTGGTCCACCCGAAGGCTGCCATCCAGCACCAGTCCAAAGCCTCCGTTGATGGCCTTGCCGATACCGGTGCCGCCGCCGTTGTGCAGGGCCACCATGGTCATTCCCCTGGCGGCATTTCCGGCAAAGCAATGGGTGGCCATGTCGGCGCAGACATTGGAGCCGTCATGGATATTGGCGGTTTCCCTGAAAGGAGAATCAGTCCCTCCCGGGTCATGGTGGTCCCGGCCCAGCATAATGGGGCCCACCTCTTTGTTTCTAACCATTTGGTTAAACTTCAGGGCAATGGCAACCCTTCCTTGCGCATCCTGGTAAAGGATCCTGGCCTGACTGCCCACCACCAGTTTATTTTTCTTTGCATCCCTGATCCAGATATAATTATCACGGTCTTCGGGGCGTCTTTGGGGATCGATACACGCCATGGCGGCCTGATCTGTTTTGTCCAGATCCTCTGGATTTCCACTCAGACACACCCACCGAAAGGGCCCATAGCCATAGTCAAAGATCGGCCCCATGATATCCTCAAAATAGGAGGGAAAAACAAACCCGTCCTTGGCGTCTGTCCCGTTTTTGACAACCTCAATGACACCGGCATCAAAAACCGCTTTGAGAAAGGCATTGCCATAGTCAAAAAAATAGGTTCCCTTTGCCGAGATGGCCTGAATTGCGAGATAATGCCGATTAAGACTCTTGTCCACAAGTGCCTTAAATTTCCCCCTATCCTGGGCCAGCAGCCGGGTTCTTTCCTCAAAACTGATGCCACACGGACAATAACCGCCATCATAGGCCACATGGCAGGATGTCTGGTCGGACAAAAGATCCACTTTCAGATCGGTCCCGTTGAGAAATTCAATCAGATCCACCACATTTCCGTGAAACGCAATGGAGGTATTTTGCTTGGCTGCCTTTGCTTCTTTTGCGGCTGCATAAACGGTTTCAAGATCATCGGAAACCAGATCCACCCACCCCTGGCTGTGGCGGGTCTGGATACGGGAATAGTCCACTTCTGCTGTAATGGAAACCGCTCCGGCAATTTTAGCGGCCTTGGGCTGGGCCCCGCTCATGCCGCCAAGGCCCGAGGTGACGAACAAAAGACCTGCCAGATCATCATCGCCTGAGACACCGCACATTTTACGCCCGGCATTTAAAAGCGTATTGTAGGTGCCGTGGACAATCCCCTGGGGACCGATGTACATCCATCCGCCGGCGGTCATTTGGCCATAGGATGAAACCCCCATCTGGGCGGCGATTTCCCAGTCATCCGGGTTGTCATACAGCCCGACCATGAGCCCGTTGGTAATGATCACCCGGGGGTTATCCGGGGAAGATTTAAACAATCCAAGGGGGTGTCCGGACTGCATCACCAGGGTTTGGTCACAGGTCATCACCTCCAGGTATTTTTTAATCAGAAGATACTGCATCCAATTCTGGCAGACGCTGCCGGTTTCCCCATAGGTCACCAATTCGTAAGGGTATAGGGCCACCTCAAAATCCAGGTTGTTATCAATCATCACCTGGATGGCTTTGGCCTCTTCGCAGACTCCCTTGTATTCATGGATGGGCTTGGCTGTGATTCGACCTGCGGGACGAAACCGATAGCCGTAAATCCGTCCCCGGGTGGTGAGTTCCCCTAAAAATTCAGGAATCAGCATTTCATGAAGGCAGTCCGGGATATAGCGCAATGCATTTTTCAAGGCAGTTGCCGTCTGATTTCGTTTCAGGCGGAACCCCCTGTCCGGCGCCCGCCGGATGCCCTCTTTGAATATTTTTTGAGGGGGCAGTTCATCCCCGAGACGGATCCTCATGGATTTTTGCGCATTTTTTTTAATCACCATTTGTCACTCCTTAAATATTTAATGATCGGAAGATGGCCGATCAATGAAAACATATTGGCCTTCAGACGAACTTGTATATACAAGCTTATACCCGCACTTGGAACCCGATGTCAAGTTCTTTGCCGGGACAAACACCTGGGCCGGCAAGTCTCTTTTGGACAGGCATTTCTGCCGGACCCTGGGAGAATACGCTTTACAATTTGGCCCCGACTCATGTAAAAGAGAAGAAAATCCCGAATAAAACCCGTTGCGGAATAGATACGATTCCCTTCTGTGATGATATAAAAAGAGAAACATGACCCAAAAATCAAATTCAAATAAGGATACACCCAAAATTGATCCGTCCATTGGGTCTCAAAGCCTGTATCAATTGTTATATAGTCAAGCACCCTGTGGTATTTTTATTGTAAATGACACAAACCACATCACGGATGCAAATCCTTCGGCCTGTCGCCTGCTTGGGTACGAAAAACAAACATTGATCGGAACAGATATTACCCGCCTGATCCATCCCCTGGACAGGAACGATATCCTTTTTTTGACCCGACAGCAACTCTTGGAAACCCCCGATTCGCCCCCTCTGACGCACCGATACAAAAAAGCGGACCA
>Ga0180007_10007030_pt1 | contig 10790 bp, 6 predicted proteins | sample MM_PC_MetaG_FD_121122 | JGI IMG/M metagenome (GOLD analysis project Ga0180007, IMG submission 121122) | Groundwater microbial communities from the Aspo Hard Rock Laboratory (HRL) deep subsurface site, Sweden - MM_PC_MetaG | ecosystem: Environmental > Aquatic > Deep subsurface > Groundwater...
TATTACTCTTCTTCGCCAGTTTTCCCATTGACCAGTTTCACCTTTAATTTCTTCTATTTCTTTATAAATATCTTCTGCTTCTTTATACAATCAGGCTGTAAAGTATAAATCACCAATTATTTGCCGGCAAGTTACAAAACCATCTATACCACTCGCATCTTCATAAATGTTTTGAGCTTCAAGTGTTGCAACCATAGCTGAATCGTATTTTTCATTTTTTTTGTAATAATCGCTTTTTGTTACCAAAACTCCTGCCATAATTCCGGTTAAATCATTTTCTTTTGCGGTGTTATAAATAGAATCTAACTTTGCTATGTAATTTGTTTTCTCGTAATTAAGTGAAAATGATTTTGCGATTAAATTTGCTTTTATGCCAATTTCCTTTGTCTTTTTGAGTAGTAAGTTGGAATGTTTTTTTGCGGTTTCGGGGGGCTGAACAAAAATAGACCAAGTAATTGCACCAATTGAATCTTCCAAAAGAGACTTATCTACTTTATTAAGAAAATCTATCCGTTCTTCAATTGTTTGTGGAAAAATTAACGAAGAATTTATACCAAATAAAATTACTATTACTAAATGAAAAAATTTACTCATATCTCAAAAAATTAAAAATTGACACTACAATTTAATAAAACTGTCAATTATTTTGTCCATTTTGGTAAATGTGGACAAAATAAAGCCATATTTACTTCAATTTACTATTCTAATTTAACGATAATAATCACGATTGAGAAGATTAATTATCTACATACTAAATAAATAATAAGGAGCCACAAAATGAAAAAATTATTACTTACCCTAACCTTTGCTCTTATTGCAACACAATTATTTGCACAAAATGATATTACAAATACTTTAGGAGCAACAGGAAAGTTTTATATTAAAAGCGGAAGTACCGAACAAAACCTTGTAACTGTAGATGAAGCAACCGGTAATGTCGGCATCGGAACTGCGACGCCGGTTAATAGATTTGAAGTTTCGGGTTCTACTTTTAACAGGATTACTGCTTCAGTTACCGCAGACGTACAAAGTGGTTTTCAAATAATTAGAACAGCAGATGCCAACGACGTTAATTGGGAAATGTACACGCCGGCAGGATCAACTAATTTGAGAATTGCAAAAAAACTACCAGCTGATGGGGCATCAACAGATATTTTAACATTTCAAGATAACGGCAATGTGGGTATCGGGACAACAAGTCCAAATGCTAAGTTAGATGTTCGAGGAGGAAACGTCAGTACAGATTTCAGAATCACAAGAGATCCGGTCGCTGCACCAAATACTTATACCTATATTACTGCACCCGGTAATGATCCCGGAGCAGCTTTTATAGGAGTAAGTGATAATACATATGGAAGTACTATTGTTCAAACAATGACCGCCCAAGGCAGAGTCGGTATCGGGACTACAACGCCATACTCCAAATTAGAAGTGCAGGATAAGATAATTGCCGGTGATGAAACTTCTACTAATGGTTCAACTATTATAGAAGGCCACTATTCGCAATCTTCCAATGATGTAGTAAATACTTTAGGTTCTATGTTCGGATCCGGTGCATGGTTGATGGGATATTGCATGAGACCAAAGTCGGGTTCGAGTGGATACATAAGTTCAGCGGATAATGCGACGTTCGAACGCTCAGGTATGGAACTTAGTAATAGATTTTTCAAGCTCCATTATGCTCCAACTCAATCTACAACAGTGGGTAACGATATAACAGGATTAACCACCCCGTTTTATGTTGATTTGGAAAATGCTAAAGTCGGTATCAACACAACATCTCCATCTTACCGTTTATATGTAAATGGAACATCAGGAGGGACTAATGCCTGGACAAATGATTCTGATAAAAGACTTAAAAAAGATGTTAATCTCATCGAAAATGGATTAGATAAAGTGATGAAATTACGTCCGATTACATTTTACTGGAAGCAAAGCGAATTTCCAAAACGTAATTATGATGATCGCAACCACGTAGGATTTATTGCCCAGGAAGTGGAAGTAGTTGTTCCGCAAGTTGTGAGCACAGCAGATGATGAAATGAAGACAAAATCTATTGCTTACAGTGATTTAGTTCCCGTTCTTACCAAAGCAATTCAAGAACAGCAAAAACTCATTGAAGAATTGCGAGATAGAATATCAAATCTTGAAAACAAATAAATTTATTAGGAGAAACCACATGAAAAAATTATTACTTACCCTAACCTTTGCTCTTTTAGCAACACAATTATTTGCACAAAATGATATTACAAATACTTTGGGCGATAACGGCTTTTTTTATATTAAAGACGCAACTGCAACACCTAATACTTGGTTTACTTTGCAAGAATCTAACGGCAATGTCGGCATCGGGACAACAAATCCTATTTCACCGTTAGATATTTCGGGAAATATAACCCAAGCCTCTGGAAACGGACTATTTCAAAATATTTATTATGGTGCTGGTGGTTGGAAATATCGTGGTAATGGTTATGGTACCGGACTCTATCAAGGCGCTTCTGGAGAATTGTCTTTTTCAACCTTTTCAAATAATACTGATGGGGCAGGTGTCGAAGCCACAGAAAATCAGAGACTGGTTATTACCAACGCTGGCAATGTCGGCATCGGGACAACGAGTCCATCCTACAAACTCGATATTTCATCAGGAAATAATCCTGGAATTCGCATCGGGCCAAATACCTCCTTCTCCAGATCGCTTTTGTTGGGTGGATGGAATGACACTGACTTTAGCGAGGCCAGAATACAGTCATCGATTGGTAATCTGCATCTTGACGCAAAAGCAGGACCTGGTGTTTCTGGTATTTACCTGAACCACTATCATAGTGGAGATGTGTATCTTGTTGGTGGAGGAGGCAATGTTGGCATCGGGACAACAACTCCGGGCGCAAGATTGCATATTGCCGGGTTTGGTTATGGTATCGTAACAGGTATAGCAATGACCCCAGTAAATGATACTGAAGGTGGACACTATATTACATTTCACAACACCGTCGGTACAGCTATTGGAAGCATTGCAAGAGGTTCTGGCGAGAACGTGGTTTACAACACAACTTCTGATTATCGTTTAAAAGAAAATGTTGTCAACATCGATATAAATCAAGCCAAATCAAGGTTGATGGCATTACGACCGGTAGAGTACAACTATATTTCTGACCAGAATAAAACAGTCATCTCGGGATTTTTGGCACATGAGATGGCAGAGGCAGGATTTGCCAATGGCGTAACCGGAGAAAAAGATGCCGTAGATAAAGACGGAAAACCAATCTATCAGGCAATTGATACAAAATTCCTTATTCCGGAAATGGTTAAAGTCATCCAGGAGCAACAAAAACAAATTAATAAACTTGAATCTGCTAATTCGTTATTAGCACAAAAATTACAAATTATTGACGAACTTAAAGTGGAGCTTGTTAATCTTCAAAAAGCACTTGAAAATAAAGATTCAGAAACACCAAATAATCAAATTAGACTAACAAAACTTGAAAACAAATAAATTTATTAGGAGAGATAAAATGAAAAAATTATTACTAACCCTAACCTTTGCTTTGTTAGCAACCCAATTATTTGCACAAAATGATATTATAAATACTTTGGGTACAAATGGCAGTTTTATTGTAAAAGATGTTGAAAGTACATTTTTAACACTAAGCGGGAATGGAGAATCAAATACTGCTGTTTCGAGTCTTAATGTTAATGGCAACGCCGCTTTTACATGGGCAACATCAGCTTTTGCCCCAAATCTTTCTGCCGGTAGAAATGTAATTCATATGATAGGTAAGGCAGGAAGTGAATATAATGCGGGTTATATTGGGTTTAATTTTGTGGAATCTGGAAGTGCGGGTAACTTTTTAACTTTTGGACTTCATTCACATGACAATCTTTTTAATATTACAGGTGCGGGCAATGTCGGTATCGGGACGACGGGGCCGCAAGCGAAATTGGATGTTGCAGGCGCAATAAATATTGGAACTTCTCAGGGCGAAGCGTTGAAGGTTAATACAGGTTCTGCTTGGGCTAATCAGGTTTTGTTGCGCACAGGATGGACGGATGGAATTGGCGATTGGTCTGAATTATTAGTGCCTGGAGGTACTGATAATACGGCTAATTTGAGACTCACAAGCAACGGCAACGTCGGCATCGGGACAACAACACCATCATATCCTTTGCATGTTACTTCTTATGCGACTACAACAAATGATCCCGGGTATTTTTTTACCGGTAGTACATCAGAACTTACCGCGACCTATGGGAATTGGAATGTAGGCATTTATTCTGTGAATAGCATTTTGACTAATGGTGCTTTTGTGGCGTTTTCAGATTTGAGAATTAAGGAAAATATAAAGGAAGTTCAACATTCTTTGGATTTGGTCAGGAAGTTAAGACCGGTTTCTTACAATAAAATAGACAAAATTGAAAATGGAGGTAGAACTGAATTTGGTTTTATTGCCCAGGAGGTGGAGAAAATACTGCCCGATGCAGTGAACACCGGCACTGGCGAAATCCCCGTATTAAAACCATTTGATAAAGTTGAGTTTGAAGATGGTGTGACTTATACTATCCTTGTAAAAAACGGCGACGATATTAAAGAGCAAACCTACACAAAAGATGATGTAAGACCGACCGGTGAAATTATCGTTAAATCGAAAACTGTAGATGATTTTAAATCCCTTTCGTATGATATGATCTTTACTGTTGCTGTAGATGCTATACAGGAACAACAGACACAAATAGAAGCACAGCAAAAACAAATTGATGAACTTAAAGCAGCTAATTCGTTATTCGCACAAAAATTACAAATAATTGATGAACTAAAAGTGGAGCTTATTAATATGCAAAAAGCTCTTGAAAATAAAGATTCAGAAACACCAAATAGCCAAATTAGGCTTACAACTCTTGAGAATAATTAAAATTGATAAGGTGATAAAATGAAAAAAAAATTAATAATAGCAATATTTATTCTGCTTATTACACAAGTAATGGCACAATCAAGCATAGTAGTAGATGCAAACTGTTCATTAGTAGCTGAAGCTGGCACAGACATTTGTGCAGGTTCAAAAAGTGGAGATGGAATTATTTCTGGAGATGGAACATGGTGTAGTGGAGGTGCATTACCTGTTGAATTAACATTATTTACTGCGGTTAGTAATGGCAACGAAGTAATATTGAATTGGCAAACTGCCACAGAATTAAACAACTATGGTTTTGAAGTTGAAAGATGCGTAGCACAGATTTCTAATCTGTGTAACAATTGGGAAAAAGTTGGTTTTGTAGAAGGACACGGAAATAGTAACAGTCCAAAAGATTACACATTTACAGATTCTCAAACCTTCGAGGTTTTGGAAAACCTCGAAGGTTTTAACGGTGTAATTCAATATAGATTAAAACAGCTCGATTTTGACGGAAAGTTTGAATATTCGGACGTTGTAGAAGTAAAATTGGCTGAAAACGTAAAAGCATATAAATTAGAACAAAATTATCCAAATCCTTTTAATCCAAATACGGTAATTAAATATTCAATTCCAACAGATGTGAAAAGTGAAATGTCAAACGTAAAACTTGTAGTGTATGATATACTTGGAAATGAAGTAGCAACTTTGGTAAATGAGAATAAAAGTGCAGGCAATTATGAAGTAAAATTTGATGCTTCTAACTTGGCAAGCGGAGTTTATCTTTATCGCATAGCGATCCATTCGGATAAATTGCAAAGTGGTTCATTTGCTCAGACGAAAAAATTAATGTTGATGAAATAAAGATTCAAAAACCTACGAAGTTTTTAAAAATTTCGTAGGTTTCGATGTAAAGGTAATTATGAATGCCCAAAATTTTAACCGTAGAGATGGTATTTATCACGTCAGAATTTGCATTGTTGCAGAATTATCCAAATCCGTTTGGCGAAGCCATCCCTTTGGGATAATCCGAAAACAATTATGAGTTATTCAATTCTTCGTAGCACAGAATATTATTCTGTGCCACAAACAACATTAAAAAATTACGACATTCTCGGAAACGAAGTAGCAACTTTGGTAAACGAGAAAAAAGTGCTGGCAATTATGAAGTAAAGTTTAATGCTTCCAATTTTGCAAGCGGAGTTTATCTTTATCGCATAGAGATCCATTCGGACAAACTGCAAAGTGGAAGTTTCGTTTAGACAAAGAAATTTGTTTTGATGAAATAACACACGAATTACACTGATTTTCACGAAGAAAAAGTTCAACTTCTGCCAAGAGGTTGAACTTATTTATTATGGAAAAAACTTTTTAGGAGCTTAAAATAAATATTTATTGTCTCAAAGAGAAGATTTGACATACAAGCGAAAAAATCGAAATTAAGTATAGGTGAAGAAATTTCTATTTGCGAGATGATTTTATCTAACTATTTATTAGTAAAATATTTATATTCATAAAGTAATCTTTTCAGAATTTAAAGCGATAGGATTATCGAAAAATAGAATCTTTTTTGTTTTTTTATTGACTTGATTCCTTATTTCTCTTTTTAGCTGTTCCAACTTATGAAATCAATTAAGGGAATCAAAAAAATAGATAAGAATTTGCATTCAGTCAGAGAAGACGGGATGTAATTTCAAACGTTATTAGAGTCAAGTATACTTATTCCGAATGTACAGTACATTTTATTGAAATATAGATAAATTTGTCAAAAAACTACGGAGTTAACAATGAGAACACTTATTCTATTTTTTGTTTTATTTTCCTTTTCTATGCTTTTCGGGCAAACTGCAACACCTCCAGCGGCAGGCGATGGTTCAATTGGAACCCCATACCAAATCACAACTCTCGAAAATCTTTACTGGATAGCGGCTTCAGATGGTGTGGTGTCAAGTCCAAATCAAGCGACCCGATGGGCTGCGTATTACATCCAAACCGCTGATATAGACGCATTGGCTACAGCGGGAGGTGATTGGGGTGCTGATGGGTGGACACCAATTGGCAATTCATCCTCAGAATCTTTCACAGGTTCTTATAACGGACAGGGGTACTCAATTGATAGACTTACAATTTCAAGGGGCTCAACTAACTATATCGGCCTATTTGGTTATACCATAGGAGCAACAATTCAAAACCTTGGTGTAACCAGCGTCAGCATTACCGGTCAGCAAAGTGTTGGAAGTATTGTTGGCTATAACTATTCTACAACAATAAATAATTGTTATGCGACGGGAAACTTATCAGGTGATATGACTTGCGGCGGACTTATTGGTAACAATATTTTTAATTCATCAGTTAATCGTTGTTTTGCTAATGTAGATATTCAAGCTAATGCAGTAGCTGGTGGATTTATTGGTAATAACAGTAGTTCGACAATCATCAACTGTTATAGTTTAGGAAATGTACAGTGCAGACAAGAAGGCGTGCAGGAGCCAACATTAGGAGGTTTTTGTGGAAATCATGGGATTACTAGTGATTCTAGAATTGAATATTGTTATTCAATTGGCATGGTAAGTTATTTGTTGGCTGATGATCCAACAAATAAGGGATTTGTTGGATCTAATAATAGTGGTGGTTATACAGCAAATTTTTGGGATACAGAGTCTTCGGGTCAATCATCAACAGGTTCAACTTCATTTGCAACAGGTAAAACAACTACAGAAATGAAAACGCAATCCACATTCTTGGATGCTGGTTGGAGTTCTGCAATATGGAATATTGGAGACGGAATTAACGATGATTATCCATATTTAGATTGGCAAAACCCAAGTGGCACTCCGCTTCCGGTAGAACTAACATCAGTTACAGCTTCAACATCAGAAAACAAAGTAACATTAAATTGGCAAACCACAACGGAAGTGAATAACTATGGATTCGAAATAGAGCGTTGCGTAGCACAGATTAGTAATCTGTGCCACAATTGGGAAACAATTGGTTTTGTAGAAGGACACGGAAATTCAAATTCTCCAAAAGATTATTCATTTGTAGATTCAAAAACCTCCGAGGTTTTTAAAAACCTCGGAGGTTTCGATGGAGAATTACAGTATCGTTTAAAGCAAATAGATTTTGACGGAAATTATAAATATTCGGATGTTGTGGAAGTAACATTAACCGAAAATATAAAAGCATATAAATTGCATCAGAATTACCCAAATCCCTTTAATCCCACAACGAGAATAGATTATCAACTCCCGTTCAATTCCGAATTAAAGATTGAACTTTATTCGATTACAGGAGAAAGAGTTGCTACGCTCGTTAACCAGCCGCAAGAAGCCGGATATTACACAATAGAAGTAAATACATCAAAGTTATGTTTGGCATCAGGGGTATATTTTTATAGGATGATAGTACAGAGTAACTTAACTAAAAACGAATTTATTCAAGTTAGAAAGCTACTAGTTATGAAATAGGTAATGTGTAAATAACATGTAAAAAAATAGTTAATTGGAGTTTCTATGAAAACGTTTGAGTCAATCTTTTTTTTATTGCTATTACTTTCATTAAATCTTTATGCACAGCCAACTACTGCAAATCAAGATTTTTATGTTACTAATGGCAACGTTTATGCAATTGCCGTTGATGGCGATTACACTTACATCGGAGGGGTTTTTTCTTATGTTGGAATGAATACAGGTTATGGCATCAAACTTACCGCAAGTTCAGCAGTGCCTTCAAAAACTTATCCAAAAGTGAACGGAACTATTTATTGTGTAGAACCCGACGGCAGCGGTGGTTGGTATATTGGGGGAAGTTTTTCAAAAGTTGGAAGTTATACGCGAAATCAGATTGCTCATATTAACTCTGACGGATCAGTGAATACAACATGGAATCCAAATGCAAATTCAACAGTTTATTCAATAAAAAAAGACGGAAACAATATTTACGTGGGTGGAAATTTTACTACTATTGGAGGACAAACACGGAAAGCAATAGCAAAATTGAATAACACGGATGGTAACGCTGATGCTTCATGGAATGCAAATCTTGATAATGCAAACCCAATAGTTTATACTATCGCAATAACTGGTAGTGATATTTACATTGGAGGGAACTTTACATCGATAAATAGCACAACTGTTAATAAAATTGCCAAATTAAATATAAGCGATGGAAGTAGGAATTCAAGTTGGGATGCAAATGCAAACAACAATGTTAAGAAGTTATTGATATCCACCAGCTATTTATTTGTAATTGGAGATTTCACAACAATAGGTGGTCAGTCCAGAAGCAAGATAGCAAAGTTGAATACAACTGATGGTAATGCTGAAACCTGGAATGCTAATCAAAACAGCTCAGTTTATGACATGGCTTTAAGCAGCGATGGAGGAGCATTATATGTTGGGGGGACTTTTACATCAATAGGAGGGGAATCCCGGACCAGACTTGCAAAAATAGGTGTTATAAATCCCTTGGTTGATGCTACATGGCAGCCTTATCCTAACCATGATGTCTATTCGATCGCTGTAACAAGCTCTGCTGTATATGTTGGAGGCAATTTCACAAATATTTCTTCCTCACAAGGTGTTGATGTGTACCGATTTGCTAAGTTGAATACTTCAAATGGGGATGCCGTTTCTACGTGGTTACCTACACCAAATACTTATTCGAATGCAATTGCTATCAGCGGAGATGATATTTATGCGGGGGGTAGTTTTTCATCTGCAGGAGGGAAATTCCAAAGTTATATCGCAAGAATAAATAATACTACCGGGAAACTGGATGAAAATTGGAGTCCAATAGGTGTTGGTGTTGTATATACAATAGATCTGGGAACTACTTACATCTACCTGGGAGGTGATTCGTTCGCTAAGAGATATATAAGATCAAACGCCGCACTTGATGGTACGTGGACACCATCGTTTGATAATATTGTTAGAACAATTTATCCCGACGAATCAAACGATGCAATATATCTTGGAGGAGATTTTACTTCGGTAAATTCCACTGCACGAAATTACGTTGCAAAAGTAAATAACTCCACGGGTGCTACTGATATAACATGGGATCCGAATGCCAGTAATCGTGTACGATCATTAATAGTATCCAGCGGTTCTGTTTATGCGGGAGGAGAATTCACCACCATTGGTGGACAATCAAGAAACTATATTGCTCATTTAAATACTACTAATGGTAATGCAAATGACTTAAACCCAAATGCTAATAATTATGTTTACGATCTCGCTTTAAATGCTTCTAAACTTTACATCGGAGGGGGATTTACAGTAATTGGTGGTCAAACCCGAAACCGTCTTGCAAAATATGATTTATCTTCAGGTTCACTTGATGAAACATGGAATCCAAATTCTGATGGTTGGATTTACACTTTGGTAACAAACAGCTCCGGTTCTTCTGTTTATGTAGGAGGAAATTTCTTCGTTATTGGCGGCTCAAATTCAATTTATTACCTCGCTAAACTTAATAACACAAATGGAAATACAGAGTCTTGGGATGTTAATTGCGGTTATTTAGTCCACTCTGTTGTATCAAGTGGTGATGATCTTTATGCAGGTGGCGAGTTCAATGCAATGAATGAGGACTTGCAGCCCAGGATTGCTCTTTTTACGACTAGAGCATTACCTGTAGAGATAGTAGCTTTTACTGCTAAATTAGAAAATAGGGTGATTAAGTTAAATTGGCAAACTGCAACAGAAGTGAATAATTACGGATTCGAAATAGAACGCTCCGTAGCACAGATTAGTAATCTGTGCTACAATTGGGAAACCATTGGCTTTGTAGAAGGGCATGGAAACAGCAATTCTCCAAAAGATTATTCATTTGTAGATTCAAAAACCTCCGAGGTTTTTAAAAACCTCGGAGGTTTAGACGGAGAATTACAGTACCGTTTAA
>Ga0180007_10007031_pt1 | contig 10788 bp, 10 predicted proteins | sample MM_PC_MetaG_FD_121122 | JGI IMG/M metagenome (GOLD analysis project Ga0180007, IMG submission 121122) | Groundwater microbial communities from the Aspo Hard Rock Laboratory (HRL) deep subsurface site, Sweden - MM_PC_MetaG | ecosystem: Environmental > Aquatic > Deep subsurface > Groundwater...
CGAAAATTTTAACAGCAATATTAGCCCGGGTACCGGAAAGCATGTGATCGATGCGGTGGCTGATCGGCTGACCGAATGTAATTACAGTTCCCGGAACAATTGACATTTCCCGGCGCAAATCTTCCAGCATTTCCGCTTTACTAATTTTGGAAGGGTCCAGCTGTACTTCAATTTCATGGGCATGGGAACCCATGGAATGCTGGTCTATTTCAGTCCGTCCCGTGCGGCGGGCAGTGGATTTCACGGCCGGATGCTCCAGCAAAATGGTCTCCGCCATCAGTCCGATTTTCTCCGATTCTTCGAGGGCGGTTCCTGGAATTAAGACCATTCCGATTGTTAAGGTTCCTTCGTTGAATTCCGGTAAAAAGGAACGTCCTATGAATGGCAATGTTACGATAGCACCACCTGTAAAAAGAACCGCCATTATAATCACCAGTCTGCTGTGATGCAGTGAAAAATTCAGTATCGGCAGATACAGGTGTTTGAGCTGTTTGACTAGCCAGGTATCCCGCTCTTCTTTTGTTCCGGTTTTCCGCAGTAGCAGGGAACTCAACGCCGGTGTAGTCAGCCAGCCCAAGGAGACGATAATCATCACCATTGATTGTAAGCTGCAATTCCTTTTTAGCGCAATGACACGTCATAATATTTCCTTATATTTTTCAGATTCTTTCATTAAATAAATGACGATATTTTTTACTGACGGATACCAGCATCAGCATCACCGGCACTTCAATTAAAACACCAACCACGGTTGCCAGGGCAGCGCCGGATGACAAACCAAACAACATCGTGGCAGTAGCGATGGCTACTTCAAAATGATTGGAGGCCCCGATCATCGCCGCCGGGGCGGCGTCCTCATAGGAAAGTTTCAACCAGCGGGAAAACAAAAAGTAGCCGATGCTGAAAATAAAAATTGTTTGAATAGAGAGGGGGATGGCAATCCAGAAAATCGTCAGTGGATTTTGCACGATAATTTCACCTTTGAATGAAAATAGCAAAATCAGAGTGATAAGTAATGCACCAATACTGACAGGGGTGAGGAAGTGCACGAATTTTTCGTTGAACCAGTCAAACCCTTTGGATTTGATGATCCATTTTCGCGAAAAGTATCCGGCGATCAACGGTAACGCGACATAGATTCCGACAGAGAATAAAATCGTTTGCCAGGGAATTGGCATGGCATTTACACCCAGTAGGAATCCTCCCAGAGGAGCGTAAAGGACAAGCATGGTCAGAGAGTTTATTGCAACCATCACAAGAGTTAAACCATCATTGCCTTTTGCAAGATAACTCCACATTAGTACCATGGCTGTGCATGGGGCGATGCCGAGTAAAATTGTGCCGGAAATGTAACTGCGCCAGAGTTCGACTTCCTGACCGGATTTGATGATCTCAGTGCCGGGCAGGAATTTGCGGAATAGCACTCCCAGATAAAGGTAGGCAAAAAGGTACATGGTAAAGGGTTTAATAGCCCAATTAACAATGAGGGTCATGGCAACCGGTTTAGGCGTTTTAGCCGCTTTAATTACTTCGGTAAAATCAATTTTCACCATGATCGGATACATCATGAAGAATAGGCAGATTGCGATGGGAATGGAAACCTGGTAGATCGACATTGAATCAAGTTTGATGGCAATTCCGGGAGCGATCTTGCCCAGAATGATGCCAACGGCTATGCATAGCAGTACCCATAGTGTCAGGTATTTCTCAAAAATATTCAGACGTTTTTCTGTTTCCATGACTTAACCTCAATTGTTTATCATCATGTAAATTCCGGCGAGTATCACGAGGATTCCGCAGATTCTCTTTAATACCAATACTGTTCGTGATTCCGCCGACCAGTTAAGATAACTCTGAACCCAACCGCCGAATGTTCCGGCGCCGATGATGACTCCACAATGCCCAAGAGCAAAAAAGACCAATAATAGAACTGCTGTGAATATCCGGCTTGCGGACAGACTGAAAATAACTCCTAAAATCGGCGCCATATACGCAAACGTGCAGGGACCGACGCCCAATCCGAATAAGAGTCCCAGAATAAAAGCGGCTTTTAGTCCTTTTAATGATACTTTCGTGGGATTGAAGAGCGACCAGTTAAAATGAATAATCTCCAGCAGGTAGAGCCCAATAAAAATGAAAATTACAGCAATGATGATATTTCCGATTTGTCCGATGTCCCCGAGCATCCGGCCAAATGCCGCGGTTAGCAGGCCGATAGCGATAATCGTAATCAGAATGCCCGTTGAAAACAGAAGGGAAATCAGAAACGATCGATGGGCACTTTTTGTTTCCTGTTTGGATATGTAACCGATAATCAGTGGTATGCTTGACAAATGGCAGGGACTGAGCAAAATACTCAGCACTCCCCATATAAAAGCAGCCAAAAGCGCGATTCCGGCATTGCTGTTTAGCGCGTTTGTGAGTTGCTCGAATATTTGGGTTATCATTTTTATTGCACCGGTTTTAAGTCTTTGGACTGCAGGAATTCGTCAATATTGCTTTCGGGGAAAAATCCCTCATGCCGAAACAATTCGTTGCCATTTTCATCAAGAAATATTTGGGTCGGTATTAACCGGATATTGTATTGTTTAGCAATATCACGGTCTTTTTTGACATCATGGAAAATCACGTCGATTTGCTCGCCATATCGTTTTTCAACGGATTCCAGGATTGGCTCCATTTTTTTACAGGGAATGCAGCTTGAAGAACCCAGCTCCAGAAATGTGATCTTACTGGCCTTGGTATTGAGTATTTCACGTTCGGTGGCGCAGGTTTCTTCTTCAGTTTCGGCCTTTCCACATGTTGAAGCGGAAGGACATTTACCACAATCCTGAGCAACCGCTTCAGTTTTCTTTTCGCAGGACAGTGCCGTTAACATAATGATAATTGTAATAATAAAAGGGAATCTCTTAAGCATGGTTTGCCTCCGTCAGCCAATGGGTTAATGTTGATTTTGTCGGGATTTTTCCGCTGGATGCAACGTTACCGTTGATTACAAGTCCTGGTGTCATGTAAATCCCGTAATCCGCAAATTTATTGATGTCTGTAATTTTCTGAATAGTAGCGTCGAGATTATTTTCAGCCGCTACATCATAGCATAATTGCTCCAGTTTTTTACAATTTGGGCATCCCGAACCCAAGACGATGATTTCCAACATAACTTACTCCTTATCTAATCTTTAATTTTAATTTATAGAATTCATAAAACTGATCCTTAATCTTATCACGAATCCGCCGGTAAACTGCCAGAATTTCATGCTTAGACCCAGTTGCTTCGGCGGGATCATCGAATCCGATGTGCCGACGCTCTCTGACTTTGCCCAGAAAGACGGGACAGGTTTCTTTAGCACCGCCACAAACCGTGATAACATAATCAAAGTTCTTATTCAGGAATTGTATGACTGACTTTGGGGTGTTCATTGTTATATCGATACCAATTTCTTTCATTACAATAATTGTGTTTGGATTTACTTGATTCGCCGGATCTGTACCAGCGGAAAAAACATCCAAGCTGGAATCAAAGGATTTTAGAAAACCTTCTGCCATCTGACTGCGGCAGGAATTTCCGGTGCATAAGATGAGTATTTTCATTTTTTCCTTTTAGACAGAATAACAGGATATGCATGATTTTAATATCTGGGTGTCCCTTCATTATCTCATATTAAGAAACATTTAAATAATCAAAAATTTCATTCCTTGGTTTAGATAGGATAACAGTATTTGTATGATTCATTAAAATACCCTGAAAATCCTGTTATCGTGTCTTACTATACTTTCGGTATTTGCGTTTTACTTCTACTTTTTGTTCTCCAAAATTGATTAAAAGCCCGGTTTCTATTCCGGTCGCTACTAAATAGTTGACAAGTTGGGCTTCATGCATTTTATTTAATTTTAACACCGATTTTAACTCAACGATGACTGTATTCTTGATGAGAATATCGGCAATGAAATCACCAACATTTTGGCTATCATAAAACACTTTAATCGGTTTCTGAAATTCGGCATTGAGTTTCTGCTTTGCAAGTTCAAGTTGAAGACATTTTTCATAGACTGATTCTAAAAATCCAAATCCCATTTTATTATATACTGCGAATGCACAACCGATAATTTTCTGTGTTAATTCATTGATTTCCACTATATCCTCCGTTGTTATTTTTGGGATATGATAACAGGATTTTCAAGATAATTATTTTTTAGTATCATTATTCTTGCTGCAATTTATCACTACACTATAAACTGATATTTTCCTCATTAAATATCAAACAAACAATCATGTAAATCTTGTTTATCTTGCCTATTATAATATCCCATATATTATTCCGGAAATTGTGGCCATTATGACTACCAAACTGACATAAACCACTGTTTTTTGAGTGCCGATAACACCGCGAATCACTAACATGTTGGGTAGTGACAGTGCCGGTCCTGCGAGAAGTAATGCAAGGGCAGGGCCTTTGCCCATACCGTTAGCTATAAGTCCTTGTAAGATCGGAACTTCTGTAAGTGTGGCAAAGTACATAAATGCACCGGATATAGAAGCGAAAAAATTGGCGAAGAGTGAATTACCACCAACCAACGATGCAATCCAATTATTGGGAATAATTCCCTGACCGTTTTCCGGTCCACCAAGTAAAAATCCGGCAATTAAAACACCAATTCCCAACAGCGGCAAAATCTGCTTGGCGAATCCCCAGCTGGATGACATCCACTCCGATGCTTCACCTTCATTAACAGATAATAGAATACTCAGCGCAATAACAGCAGAGGCAAAAGCGATTACCGGGTTGGCAGGGAAGGATATCGCCAGAATAATTACCGGCAGCGCCGCGATAACTACCTGAGTGATTTTGATTTTAATGATTAAAATTAATAACAAAGTCAGTCCAAATCCAAAGAGCCCCGTAATTAACCATTTATTAGAATAAATAAAATGCCATACACCGTTGTCAGCGTCCGGTCGACCCCAGTTGACAAAAATGAGAATCAATACCAATGTGAAAAAATGGATTGCAGTTTGCCAGATTGGGCGAGATACTTCCGGTTCCGGCATCGCCAGTTGGGCTTCGGCTTTGATCTGCTCTTCCTTGCGATAGATCAGGTGCATCGTGTAGCCAATCACCACACTGAACACAACTGCACCGACTACCCGGGCAATACCAAGTTCGGTACCCAAAATTCGGGCGGTCAGGATAATCGCCAGGATATTGATAGCAGGACCACTGTAGAGAAATGCAATTGCCGGCCCCAGTCCGGCGCCTCGTTTGTGAATACCCGAAAACAACGGTAGTACCGTGCAGGAGCACACCGCCAGGATTGTGCCCGAAACCGAAGCAACGGAGTAGGCAATCCATTTTTTTGCTGAGGCCCCGAGATATTTAATAACTGCGTTCTGACTGACAAACACTGAAATAACTCCAGCGATAAAAAACGCCGGAACCAGACAGAGCAGGACATGTTCTTGAGCATACCATTTTGCCAGAGCGAGGGCTTCATAAATTGCCTGAGTAAATCGAGAATTTCCAATCGGTAAGTAAAACGCTGCCAGAAAAACAGCGACGATCCAGATCAGTTTTTTATATTCTTCTTTCCAATTCATTGATGATATTCTTTTTCACTTTCCACAAAGATCAATACGGTCGATTGTTTTCAGATGTTCTGTGTCGGATTTTATCGAATTATCCGTAGCTAACCAGTCGGAAATAATAGGGAGGAGAATGCTGGCTTTATTATCAGGTTCCAAGGTATAATTCACCCACTTACCATCTTTTTTATCAATAATAAATCCCGCATCCCGCAGTATTGAAAGATGCTTGGAAACGGTCGATGTCGCCAACTGCAGCGCCTCGGTAATTTCACATACGCAGAGCGGTTTGATTTCCAGCATTTTTAATATTCTCAGTCGATTGGGATCGGAAAGGGCTTTAAACAGTTTTGTTAATTCACGCATTACATCTCCAATGTGATAATTGTCATTTCGACAATTGGCGAAATGTAAAAAGAAAATTCGATGAATGCAATGGTGAAAATAGCAATAAATATTTTGTGCATTATATGAAAAATATTGACTTTTAAAAAATAATGCGTAACATATATTTGCGAAAGAGATTTTAGCACTCGAGCGAAGTTTTTTAGTTGATTATTTTTGGAATCTAAGAGATAAGAGGGTTAAGAATATGAAAAGAAGTATCTTTTTCATTTTAATTTTAGTTGTCTTGTCTTTAGTAACTTGTGAAAAAAATAGTACTCAACCGTCAGAGGATAGTCCAACTCTCAAGACAGGTGTATTAAATTTTAATTTGAGTATGACCGATGCACCATCTGAAGTTGTTGTATTAAAAGGATATTTATCAAAGTTAGACAGAGACACTATTTTTTTTACCTTCGATATATATTCAGATTCCGCTGTTGCATTAGTAGAGGACATTCCGGTTGGGGTTTGGGAACTACACGTTGATGCCTTTGATGTGAATGAGAATATTATTTATATTGGTTCGACTAGCGTAACAGTAAAAGCAGGCATGATAACACCTGTCAATTTACACATGGATCCCAATACTGGTGGATTGTCTATAATTGTAACTTGGGGTGAATCAGAAGTAGATATTACAGAAGGTTTAGTTGCATATTATCCTTTTAGTGGAAATGCAAATGATGAAAGTGGAAATGGAAATCATGGTGATTTATCTGGAGTAACATTAGTTGAGGATCGTAATGGAAACACAAACAGTGCCTATAGCTTTGGAGGAGATGGTGATTGCATATTTATTGGTAATTCGGATGTTTTAGAAATCTCAGGTGAATTAACAATTTGTGCATGGGTATATTACGATGAATTCGATAGTTATTCTGGAATATTGGCGAAAGGTCTGATGTATAACGGAACTGAATGGCAAGGTGCTTATGGTATAGGAGTAAATAAAGATAACCAAAAAATTTATTTTGATATAAAAACTGAATCAGTTAACCGTCGAAGTGCAATTAGTGAAGATCAATTAACTCTTGACGAATGGTATCATATCACAGGAACATTTACTCCTGGAAAAGGATTAAAATTATATTTGAATGGCATATTGACAGGTTCTAATGATTTTGAAGATGAGATGATAAATCATACAACTACATGGAACAACAATGATGTTAGAATTGGTGACAGCCAACAATCACAAATAGACCCATATAGATTTCCTGGATTTTTTAATGGGATTATCGATGAAATCCGAATATATAATAGAGTGCTTAATCAATCTGAGATATTAGAGATAATTTCATTGGGCTAAAATATTACCAACATCATTTTGACACAATAATAAGATTTCGCAAACATCGTAACTATTGGAGAAGAGCAGTAGTACTGTCAATATTGAGGCTAATATATTCATTCCTGATAAGATATATTAATTAGATTTATCAAATATATTCTGGCTAAATATTAGGCAACTTATTACCGAAAAAGATTATTCGAAACCACTGCCGCTGTCTTCTTCAAAATCGCTACCATTTTCCTGGCTTTGCCCATTTCGTTCTCGTTCGGTTTTATAATTATTAATGTTATAGGTCAGGGTAAATGATAACATTCGTGGTCGGCGTTCGAATTTCATATAGGAGTAAAAATTAGGTCCTTCGTTTTCATGGTAATGAGAGGAGGTGCCCAGTAGATCGCGAATCTGAACTGTGGCTGATAATTTTCGATTCATAAAATCCTGTTTAATTGCCAGGTTTGTGAAGAACATTCCCCCGTTTTTTCCCTGGGCACTGACCGTCGGACTGGAATAATTGCCACTAAATTGAATTCGTGTCATTTTTGTGACGCGTAATGTATTATTGACCCGGACACTCCAGTTGAAACTGTTTTCATCAAAAGGCTCTTCGTAAAGTACTCCTTTAACCTGATAATTATAGATATTGCCCATGAGATTCATGTTCCACCATTGAAAGGGGAAGATCGTTAACATCATTTCGGTTCCGAAAGCGTAATCCTTCCCAATATTATCGTATGTATGCAGATATATTTTGTCATCTAAAGGATAAAGCCTCTGAACTCTTTCGATTTTATTATGGGTAATGCGATAATAAGCCTCGACTGAAAACAGGGATTTCCCAAAGGTTTTCTGATATCCCGATTCATAGGAATCAATATATTCAGGCTTTAAATCGGGATTACCCTGGCGAACGTTATAGGCGTCCATCCAGGTTTTGAAAGGTTCCAGATACCAGCCCCTGACTCGTTCAATTCGCCGGGTATAACTGGCCATTATCTGTTGACCGTTATTGAAGGAATAGGAAGTATGAAATGTCGGATATATGGCCCAATCCTTATAAGAGTAGCTGCTGTCCACGCCCGTCATCTCGATAAGTTGATAGGTACCCTCGCCACGTAGCCCACCCTGATATCCAAAATTTCCTATCTCACCGGCATAGATCAGATAAGTGGATTGAATATTGCGGGTGTAATCCGTTGTCCGATAGTAATTTAAATCGGGGATATATGTATTACTATCGGGATTCCATGTATCCATCGAGTTATCATCCTCAGATAAACTGTAACGGTATTGATAGCCGGCCTCAATCCGGTTTTCGCCTCGTAAGGGAAGTTTATAATCCAGATTGTACCGGATCCGGTTGCTTGGACCGGATTCCGTGGAGTATTGACCAAAATTTTGTTGACCATTTTCATCAAATTGTTTGCTAAGCGATTCTTCTTCCCCATCACGACGGCTTAAATTGATTTGGGTACTTAATTCGTGGTCTTCCTTTTTGAATTTATGCCGGTAATCAAGGTTCACTGAATAAAAGTCGCCACCTCGATCGGATGTATTTTTACTGGTATAATTAAGAGTATCAGAACCGGGATCGGTCCAGAGCAAATATTCCACTTCGGAATCACGACCGCCACTGCGATCGCCATATCTAAAACTAAAACGTAATAAGTCGGAATCAGTAAGATTCATATCCAACCCTCCCCGAAATCCCATGGAATTTCCGCCATGTTCAGAATTTCCGATCGTGTTATTGAATGATGTTGAATCAGGGTAGGTTGAATCAGGGTAGTAAGTTCGTTTTTTTGTCGTCATGTTACCGGGCATATTTCGGTAACCGTAATCGGCACCAAAATAATAATTAAAGCGCTTTCTCTGTATGTTTAACAGAAAATCAACACCATAGTTGCCGAAAGTCCCGGCGCTGACATTGACCAGTCCGGCTATACCGGATTGGTCGGATTTTTTGGTTATAATATTAATTATTCCGGCGACGCCGTCAGGATCGTACTTAGCTGACGGATTTGTTACTATTTCGATGCTTTCAATGGTACTGGCCGGAATTGTCTGAAGGGCATCATTGGGATCAAGAATCGATGGTCTTCCGTCAATCAGAAGATTGAAACTCCCACTTCCGCGCAGGCTGACATTGCCTTCGATATCAACGCTCACTGACGGCACATTTTCGAGAACATCGACAGCAGTACCGGAGAGTGAAGTGAACTGTTTACTGACATTGATGACTTTTTTGTCAATTTGAAACTCAATAATTGGTTTTTCACCGAAGATTTCAACACTGCGCATGGCGAGAACATCGGAAGTGATTTCGATTCTGCCAAGATTTATTTCATTTTTATTGGGTCGAATCATAATGCTGTCCATGCTGAACGCATCGAATCCAATGAATTTAATTTCCAGGATGTACATTCCCGGGCGAAGATCGGTCAAATGAAAAAATCCCTGGGGATCGGTAATTGTTCCGGTAACCTGTTCCTGGGTACGTTTGCTGTATAAAACAACATTTGCATATTCGACCGGTTTATTATTCTTCGAGTCGAAAACGAAACCCTTGATCCAGCCGGTTGTTATGGCATAACCCTGATCTTGCCCCCGACCTGGCTGGGCTTGTACTTTTACAAAATAACCAATCCACAGGGTTAGCAGTAACAGGATGAGAATATAATTGTGGCGGTGTTTCATATATTTCCTTTCTGGTCTGAGTATTCAATCTGTCAATCGCCAACGGGTGCTAATCTACAAAAAAATATCTGAATCAGAACACATTTTTAGAATATTTATCAAAAATCCGGACTTTGTCCAAAGACTGTTAGATGATTGTTTGGGCAAAAAAGTTAAAAGAAATTAACAGATTAATATTCACAGTTTTTTCACTAAATAAATTATTAGAAAATATTGTTAAAATTTGTTAGTTTTGTGACATTACTAATGAGATGGACTACACGAAATAAAACAATAGAATCGGATCAGAAGCGGATTTAGCTATAGGAGAACTGCATGACAAACAGACAGGGAAAAACTATGTTCAGTGTTGTTTTACATCTACCGGAAACATCAGATGGCAATTTGGGTGAAATATCCAGATTAATGGATTCTGTGCTCAATCAGGGCCTGGCTGTGCAGGGAATCGTGATACTGAACCACCCAAAAAACGGTATGCCTGAATTCGAAATGAAATCAAGCAAGATGACTGTTATCGATTATGATAATGAAAATATGGCAATTGCATTAAATAAATGTATTGATACAATCACAAGCAGTCATGTTATTTATATTGATAATACGGAAGCTGACGTTGAACTCAAGCGGTCATTTCTGGAAGTAGCTGATATCATTATCCATAAATACACGAATTTTGGGATGCTGTACAGCGATTATGATCTCATCGAAAACGGAAATAAGAAAGAGATCCGTTTATTGAAACATCATCACGGTCGTTTGAGAGATAATCAGGATTATGGACGTGTGCATTTATTTTCAATGGAAGCTTTGGCAGGTATTGGCAATTTTGACG
>Ga0180007_10007032_pt1 | contig 10786 bp, 10 predicted proteins | sample MM_PC_MetaG_FD_121122 | JGI IMG/M metagenome (GOLD analysis project Ga0180007, IMG submission 121122) | Groundwater microbial communities from the Aspo Hard Rock Laboratory (HRL) deep subsurface site, Sweden - MM_PC_MetaG | ecosystem: Environmental > Aquatic > Deep subsurface > Groundwater...
ATTTTTCTCAGGAAGTCAGAACAATTTTGGAGGATAAACCTCCAAATTCTTAATAAAGGAGCCAACTGTCAAAACTGTTTGAGTGACAGAATTAGTCGGATCTATGTGGCGAGGTCAAGTAAAAAACTCATTATCTAATCGTCCTGGTTGATAGAATAATCTTCATGTGGGGTGGCGAGAAAATAGTTTTATTTTCTTTTTTCAATTATTTCATCAAAGTTTTCCTTATACCATCTGAAAGTTTTTTCAATTCCTTCTTCGATTGAGACTTTTGGTTCGTAGCCAAGGGCTTTTAGCGGCGAGATGTCAAGTTCAACTTCTTGTGGCTGCGCGATTTCTGGCGAGTGGAAGGATTTTTTTCCGCTGGTGTTTAGTTTTATGATTAAATCTGCTAAGTATTCGAGCTTCGTGCTTTTTCCAGAACCGATGTCAAATTCTTTATTTTTCTGCTCCATCGCTATTAGGAAAGCTTCGATAAAGTCGCCGATATAAGTGAAGTCAAGGGTTTTGTTTTTGTCGCCGTAAATTTTCAGTTCTTTATTTTGGAGAGCGTTGAGGATGAAGATGTCTACAAGTCTTTTTGTGAGGTCATTGAATGGTCCGTAAACTGTTGAGGGTCTGATTATCACGTATTCAATCCCGTAACTGTCTGCGTAACCTTTTACTAATTCTTCGCCGTAAATTTTTGAGGCAGTGTAGGGATTTTTTTCTTTGCTTAAAACTCTTGAAGAAGAAGTAAAGACAATTTTTGGTATTTTGTTTTTCCTGCAGAATTCCATTACCTTGTGGATGCCGAGGACGTTATTTTGCAGCGCGAGATCTGGGTTTTCGATTATTTTGTTTATTTTGCAGAACGACGCGAGGTGGATGAAGACGTCTACAGGTTGGGAAAGCGAATGATTTTCGATGTTGGCGATGTCTGTAATGGGGGCGGGATTTTCAAGGGATGGAGTTTCTCGTTTGTCTATTAATAAGATTGGTGCGTGGCCTTGTTCGGTAAGGCGTCTGAGTAGGAAGGTTCCGATTAGCCCCTTGTGTCCGGTTAGGATAAAATTCATATTTTTGAGAAGGGGAGGTGGTTTTTATAGTTTGGTTACTGAAAAATATGTTGTTTTGTAATAAAGTTAAAAAAAGAGCCTTATGCGTTCATTTTAATGGTTGGAAGGAAGGTTGCGATTGTTGGAGCTCATTGCATTGGCAAAACTGCATTGATTCATCCTTTGCTGTTAAGCCCTGGAGAGCAGAAAAAGTGTTTGCTTTGTGCAGTTTGGAATCAGATTGTGCTGACTTTGCCTTATCCTTTAGAATACGGTTTAGAAAATTTAATTTGGGGCAATACCCCTGTTTAGAGATTTCAGGTTGAGATTTATAACCCGAGATTTACATACGCTATAAGATTTTTACTCGGTAATTTAATTTAAACTGTTGTTGCTATAGCAGTAAGTTATTTTATTGTCTATCATGTTGTGAAAGCTTATCAAAAAAGAATGGAAAGCAAGGCGAGTTTAATTCACCCGAAAATCAATCTTGTCATTGGCAGAAACTATCAGGCTTACTTTTAATTTTTCTGTAAAACTTGTTATGTCATCAATAAGCTCTTTATTTGTTTTATTTTCAAGTTCAGTCAATCCTAAAATAACAAGGTCTGCGTGAGTTGAGTTTGAATTGATAATCTCTTTTATTTTCTTTTGCTTGCCTGAAATAATTTCCAGCTCAACATTTTCCATTCTTGATTGTTCTATCATACTTTCAAGATGCTTCTTATCGCTTTCACCTTCCTTATCATCATCAACATAAAACACTTTTACCACGGCGTTTTGTTCAAGCCATTGTTTAGAATGTGTAATCAGATAAGCTAATAGAAGCATTAAGTTTCCGTTCTTTTTTGAACTCCACCAAACATCTACTCTCTTAAAGTTGGTAAATCCAGTTTGGTTTCTCATTATGATAATATTCTTCTTCAAGGATTTCATACTATTAGCTAGTTCATTTATTTTCATTTTGTTATTAAAGTCAAACAAAACCGTGTTCAGCGGAAGATTGCCTAATGTTTCTGCCTGAGCGAGATTTTCAATTGTTTTTTGATAATTGTCTGTTAAAATTGTCCTTGGAAAAATCTCAAGTTTGTGTTCTTTGATATATTTAGAAAGATCTTCTTGGGGTTTTTTATTTTCTTCTATATCTTTTTTAAAGTCGCCTTTGCGTAAAAAGTATAGTTTTGTAACACTGCTCCTTGAACCAATCCAATTCAGAAGGTTAGCAATGGGATGATTGTTCAACTCATTTGTTGAAAAAGCCAAGATTGTTGGTCTCCAATTTTTCAGACTCTTCGCGCTTTTATCTATTCGTTTAAGCAATGCTCTTAAAAATTGAAAAGAGACTCCATGCCAGACCCCTTCTATCTTCATGGACTTTTTTGTCCTGTACAAAGAAAAGAATAATACCGCTTGGATTACAATCACAGAAACCATTATTTTTGGATTGAATAAATACATAACTGCGTAAGCAGCAAACATTCCATAGAATGAAATAATTAAAGGAGCATTGAATGTCGGCCTGTAGCTTGGATTATGTGAAACCTTCTCAAAAAAAGCTGCGCCGTTTATCCAACCATAAACACTCAAGAAAAACATAGCCACAACCTGTGATATAAGTTCTAAAGAACCTAAAAGAATTACCCCGAGCCCTATCAAAAGGGTTAGTGTAATCGCTGCTCTTGGCTCTGCATCTTTTTCACTTTTCTTTCCTAAAAAGCTAAGAGATTTTGGCAGGATTTTATCTTCAGTCATTGCGACTAAACATCTTGGAGCAGTCATTAGGCTGCTTAAGGCAGAGGAAGATGTTGCCATTAAAATACCGAGAAGAACCAGCGGGGCAAAAAGAGAGATTTGATGTATGATCTGGCTGTTAGAAAACAACTCATCAGGACTTGCAGAGACAGCAAACTTAATGACTAATGCGATATAAACAAGCATTGTAATTATGATTGCTGCAAATGTTCCCCTGACAAGGCTTTTCTTAGGATCTTTCAGATTGCCACTCATGCCGACTCCTGCGTCAATTCCAGTCACCGCGGGGAAAAACATTGCAAATGCTATCCAGAATGGCAAGGCAGTTGAGGAAAAGAAAGCTGTTGATAAGCTTCCAGTTTGAGGCCCCAAAAATATAGAAACAAGACTTAAAATTATTGCAGCAAAAATAGCATACTGAACTTTAATGATAAAATTAGCACCAATAAAAACCATCATCCCAAAAATAGCTAATGAAATTAGGGCTATATGCATTTCTGCAAGTGAAATTCCTAAGGAAGACAAAACAATCCCTGCACCCCTTGCAAATGCTATCGCATAAAAACTTGAGGCAATTGTCTGAGCAAGATAAAGTTGAACGCCAAGACTGCCTCCAAATTCAGAACCAAGGCTTCTCGAAATTAAGTAATACAAGCCACCGCCCTTAACTTTGATATTTGTAGAAATCGCAGAAATAGAAAATGCTGTTGCAAGAGTTACAGAATGTGCGATAAGAATTATGAGAAGAGTCTTTGCCAATCCTACTCCCCCGACAATCTGCGGAGCAATGAAATACATAACTGCTCCCAAAATAGTCAGCACAGAGGGCATGAAAACTCCGGCAAATGTTCCGAATTTCTTATTTTTAGAATTATTCTTTTTAGGTTTTTTCTCCTCTTCTTTCATTACTCAACAAATATTCTTAGATTTTTAAAGTTAATGAGGGGAACTTGTTACATTAGAAAGAAAGTTATAATAAGTTTAAGAATTTATCTCCAACTAAAGAAATCCTACCTGTGTTTCCTTCGCCAGTTTTTTATTATGTCCTCGGCGTGCGGCCTTAATCCAAGGCCGAAACCAATTGCGAAAGCAATCATCACTCCACAAAGTATGACAAGAATAATTGTTTCTGGGAAGGCAACATCTACTCCAATTTGTCTCAAGGAAATGCTTGCAAAAACAACTATTGTTGCAACATAAACTAATGTTGAGACCCATTTAATTCCTTTTAATTTTTTCGCATTTCCTGCTGCTGCTGCGAAAATATGGGCAAGAACAAGCCCAAATAGAATAACAATGACTGCAATTATCAGATTAGGAAACCATATTGCGAATTCTCCTAATATTGAAGATAGACCTCCTAGCTTGATTACATTTGCTGCTGGAACTAAAAACAGGATAAAAATCCACCATTTTACAAGTTTTCCAGTTACATTAGAAAGAGTTAAACCCCCGATGGCATTATGAAGTCCTTTTTTTATCATCCAGTTGTCTAATCTACTAACCCTAACAATGTGTTTTATCCCATGACTAACAATTAAAGCGATGATATATCCAATAACTAGAATTATAATTGCTGCGAGAATTCCTGGCAGTATGAAAACAACTGAATTCCATAAATTAACTAATGGATTAACAGCTTCTTGCCCCACATCTCTTAAAAAATCTAATGCCATTTTTATCTCTTCTTTATTGAAAAATTAGGTGTGGCGGGTTTAAATACTTTTTTGTTTACTTCTAAAGCTTAAGAATTCTCATAGGATTTCTCCGTATACTTTGAATTATGTTGATGTTCCTGCGGGGAGGAGCAGGTTGGTTTTGTGCTTGGGGCGTTAGAGAAGGGGGGCATTATCTCCAACTCACATCAACCTGATCTGTTCTTTCTCTTGGTTTTATTTCAACTTTATCCGGTTTGCAAGAGATTCCTGTGTTGAACATAATTTCTCCTGTGAATGCGATCATTGCGGCGTTGTCAACGAGAAGCGGGCGTTCGGGGCAGAAATATTTTGTTTTTTCTATTCGCTCTTTGCACATTATCTGGCACATTTCCTGTAAGCGGGAATTGCAGGCGACGCCGCCACCGAGGACGAGTTCCTTTTTTCCAGTGTGGGCGAGCGCGCGTTCTGCTGCCTCGACTAACATTGCAAAAGCTGTTTCTTGCAGCGAGAAAGCAAGGTCTTCGACCTTTTCGCCTTTGTCGTAAAGCTGTTGGAGTTTTGTCTGCATTCCTGAAAAGGAGACGTCCATTCCCTTGATTGAATATGCGAGCTCGCGGTATTTTCCTTTTTTGGCGAGCTTTTCTATTTCAGGGCCGCCGGGGAAACCCATGCCGAAATGTCTTGCGACTTTGTCTATGAAGTTTCCGATTCCTAAGTCCAATGTTTCCCCGAAAACGCGATATTTTCCTGCGGCGTAAGCGATGATTTGAGTGTTTGCCCCGCTTGCGTAAAGCAAGACTGGATCTTTTGCTCCGACGCTTCTGCCGATTTCAAGATGGGCGACGCAGTGGTTTACTGGGATGATTGGGACGTTAAGTTTTTTTGCTAATGCTTTTGCGAAATTGACGCCTTCGTGCAAACATGGTGCAAGACCTGGGGCGTTTGAGACGGCGATTGCTTTGATTTTGTCTTCGGAGATTTTTGCTTCTTCGAGGGCTTTTTTGTAGATTTCTGGCGCGACGCGTTTGTGGTGTTCTGCGCTTTCCATTGGGATTATTCCGCCGGATTCGGTTTTGTACATGTCTCTTACGTTGGAGAGAATTTTTTTGTTATGGACAAGACCGACTCCGAATGTATGTGCGGTTGATTCGATTCCTAGGATCATTTTTTCTTTCCCATTAAAGATTTAATTTCTTGGGAGCTTAAATATCCTCTTGAATGAATTTTTTCCAGTTTCTTTTTTGAAAATTTTTTCTCACGCGCTAATTCCAGATGCAGCAACTCCTTCCCGTAACCTTTCTTAATTGTTCTCAAATCTACTGCTCTTTCTACTCTTCTCGACAACTTTGTATCAAATCCCCAGCTTAGACCTTCATAAAGTAGCATAAACAATTCTTGCAAAAAACCACGTTTGATGGAATCTTCGACGTGACATAACTCATGTGCGAGCAAGGCCACTTGGGATACCTTATCCATTTTTTCAAAATTCTTGTTTATGAATATAAACCTTCCAAAAACAAATGCGGTTGCCCACCAAAACATCCATTTGGGTATGATAAAAACTCTAACGTTTTTGTCCTTTAGAGAACGAAAACTACTGATTAAATCATCGGCCATCTTTTGATATTCGTTAGAACTTTTCCCCATGGACAAATCAAGCATAACAGATTTTTAAATTTAATCAAAATAGAAATAAAACATAAAATAAAAAAACAAAAACTTTTAGAATTACTTCTTCTTTCTTTTTTTGGTGGTTTTCTTCTTGACAGCTTTTTTCTTTCTACCGCCTCTAGCCATTTTTGCTTCACATACATTTCCTGCACCGTCAATGTAGTACAAATGGCCTGGCTTTCTCGTTACCACCTTTTTAACAACAATTTTTCCCATTTTTACCTCCTTTCTTTATTGTATAAAATTAATCTACAATGTATTTAAATCTTTCCTTTGCCGACGAGTAAATTAAAAATCTTTTTGTTTTGGGAATTTTGCGGTAGTTCTATGAGCTTGTTTGATGGAATTTTAGAATTTGCTGCTGGGGTGAAAGGTTTTACTAACCTGAAATCCAGAACATTATTTTCTTTGTCAAGCCAGACTGCCAAAAAAGGAAAGAAAACAAAAAAAGAATGGATTGTTTTTACTTCTGAGTCGCTGAATTCAAATAAGAGATTCTCGGTTTTTGAAGAGCGGAACATTAGGCCGGTGAATTTTCCGAGGGTAGAAACTTTTCTTAGCTTGATTTCTAATTTTTTCCCGTTTATGTTTATTTTCATCTTTAGTGAAAGGTTTTTATATATAAAATATCTATTGTTACTGATGGCTTTAAACATTTCGATATTGCTGCTGCCGTGGCCGATTTTTTTGACAGTGCTGATTCTGATTGTATCTGCGATTATAGTTCTAACGCTTGTGAAACGCAAATTAGACGGCGAGGTTATTCTAAAACGAGAAGAAGAAGAAACTTATTTTCAGCGAAAACTTCAGTCTGTTCTGGCTCTTCGAGAAAACCCTTCAAAATTTCTTATTGCCATCGATGATGTTGCGCGGGAATTTTTTGGAGATAAATTTGATATAAGCGGCGTTAGATATTCTGATATTTTGGAGCAGATGAAACAAGAAGATAACGGGGCTGCTGTAAAATTTTGTGAAGTGATGCAAGAGGTGCTTTATTCTGGCACGGAATTGAGACGAGAAAGAATAGATTTTTTGTTTGAAAAGCTGCAGTATTTATTTAGAGAAACACAGAAAGAAAGAATTATGCAGATAAAAAATGAGCCACAGCATTTTAAATTGCTTGAAGGCGAGGCTAAACTTGGTGAGAAAATTAAGGTGGAGAGTCTTGTTGGGACTGGGAAAGAAAAACTTGTTGGGAGCGGAAAGATTGCTCCTGTTAAAGAAGAAAAAACATTGCCAGAACTTCCAAAGCTTGAGGAGAAAGAAGTTTCTGTAGTTGTGGAGGAGATTCCGCAGGTTAAGGTGGAGGAGGTTAGAGAAGAAGTCCCGGTTGTGGAAGTGGAAGTTCAAGAGGTTATGGCGGAAGAGCCGCAGGTTGTGGGAGAGATTAAAGTTCAGGAAGATTTCAGGCCTCGTCTTGTAAAACCGATTGCTAAGAAAGGTCTTTTCGGGGAATTTTTAGATTTGTTCAAGAAAGAAGAAAAACCTGGGAGATCTCTGGCTGTTCAAAGACCAGCTGAAAAAGTAAAGATGAACCTTGTGAAATATTTTTCTGAGGGGAAAAAGAGGGGACTTGATATGACAGTATTGGAAGAAAAATTGATTTCTAGAGGATTTGATAGATTACATATTGACGACGCTATTGCGAATGTTCGACAAGAAGAGGAAGTTCCTGAGAAACAAAAAGAAATGGCGCAAAAGAAAGAGGAGGTAACAAAACCTCTTCCAGAAGATGGGGGAAAGAAAATTATGGATAAATTTTTCCATCCGAAAAATTTGGATTTGGACAATATTAAAAGAGAAGTTGGGACCCTTAAATCTGGAAAATCTAAACTGGAAAAAATCCCAAGAGCGAAACCAATAGAAGTTATTCCTTATAAAAAAGAAAAAATAAAAGTTAAGGAAAAAAGTTATCCGGAAAAAGAACCTGAAAGTTATCATAACATTGAAAACATGGACAGCTTGGAAAGGTTAAAAGAGAAACTCAGGAAAAGGGAAGGAGAGCTGGGGTGGAATTAAGCGAAGAATTTATTTCCATCGCCGCCAAAACAAGTTAATGCCCTCCGGGCAGACCCAACTTCTTAGCAGATTTTTTCGATTATTGAATTTTAATTTCGAGGGCAGGAGATGGAGGCGGTCGAAATTCAAATTCGATGGGTGGGTGGGACGAATGTCGAAAAAATCTGCGTTTATACTTTGTATACAAATAATTATCTCATAAACCAGACGACTATCGCGGCTGACGGTTTATTGATGTTTGTATATTTAATCATAAAATCGGCGAATCAGACGTTATAGTTGCAATGTCTCAGCCCTTTGAAGAGAACTTTGAATAATTCGTTGTTTTCAAAGATTCTCTAAGGAAGAATCCTGAATCTTGTGCTGATTAAAATGTATTCTATTAGAAATAAAGTGATTGCTGCGAGAAGCAGATAGCTGGTGATGTCGGAGCTTACTTTTTTGAATTTTAGCTCAATTATCTGATTAAATGAATCTCTGAGGAGTTCTTTTGTGCCTGCCTGGAAGTATTTTCCTTCGGTGTTGTAGGCAAGAGATTTCAATGAATCTTCGTCTATTTTTGAAAGGCCATAACTTGTCACTCCACCTTCAAGGGTTCCTATTCCAATTGCATGAACTATTACATCATGGTTGTTTGCGTAATTGATTGCAGTTTCTATTGTTCCGACGTTAATTTTTCCGTCGCTCAGCAAAATGACTGCCTTTGCTTCTTCGCCTTCGAGCAGATTTGTCGAGGTTATCACGGCTTCGCTCAAATCCGTTCCCCCAATGGAGCTTAACGGGATTTCTTCTATTGCTCTTTTTATGAAATCCTTGTCGTCTGTCACGCTTTGCTCTATGAATGCGTTTCCTGAGAACGAAATAACTCCTGCTCTTGTTCCCGCTGGAAAAGAGTCTACAAAATCAAGAGCTGTTTCTTTAGCAGCTTCCAACCGGTTTGGTGAAAAATCTGCTGCCTCCATGCTGGTTGAAGAATCAACAGCAATAATGAACGAGAAGGAGCTGGAATAAAGCGTTCGCTGCATTTTTACTCCTGAAAGAGAAAGAACTAAGAGCAGAAAGATTAAAACTGACAGAATCAAGATAAAAATATTTTTAGACAGCAGGTCGACGCCTTTCACTTTTGCTATTGCTTCGAAATTTGCAAAGCGCAGGGCATGACTTCTTTTTCTTTTTAACATTAAAAAATGAAGGAAGATTACTATGGGGATTAGAACAAGAAGAAAAAGATACCCTGGTCTGATAAAACCAAAACTCATTTTATCCTCGGCAATTCAAAGTTTAATTGAAAAGAAATCTGCGGTTGGGTAAAAATATATTTTCTTGCGCCGCCCCGCCCGAAGGTTATCACATCCGATAATGCGTGTTGTTGATGGCGATTGAATCTAAAATAATTAAATATTAAATTTCTTTTTTGCGGTTTTGTTTTTGATAACATTTTATTTTTGATACTTTCTTTTGGGGAAGGACGAGTCATCTTAACCTCGTTTTTCGTTTAATTCTGCTTTTCAAGAAACCCGAAAGCGTTAAGACGAAAGGTTTGTCTGTCATCATTTCCAAAAGGTCAATGTTGTTTTCCATGCAAGTTTTCTTTATCAGCGTCTCCTGCTGAAGAGCGTAGTTTTCATAAGCTTGTTTTGCGACTTTTGGGTTTACCAATAATTGCTGTCCAGTTCTTGGGTCTTCTAAAACTATTTCTCCTTCAAAATCTGGAAAAGTGTTATCCAAAGGATCGCGAACCATTAAGAAAGTTGTTTCAAATTTGTTTGATATTAGGGCTGCGTCTTTTTTTAGCGGTTCGTTGAAAGAAACAAAATCTGAAACTATTATCACTGATTCTATTCCCTTGCTGACGTAGTTTAGAAGAAAGTCGAAACCGTTTTTTAGATTTGAACGTCCGTGGTAATTTTCCGCAGTGGTTAGATAGTCGGCGAGAATGCTGAAGTGTTTTGTTCCGCTTGAAGGTTTTATGTAGTCCTTTACGTCGTCGTTGAAGAAAACAAATCCTGGTTTGTCGCCTGTGGTGATTATGAGATGGGCAAACGCTGACACAACTTCTGCGGCGTATTCGCATTTTAATTTTTCTGTTGAACCGAAAACCATGTTTTCGCTCATGTCGATAAGAAACACGACTTTTAGATTTCTTTCGTCGCGGTATTGTTTTACTAAAAGGTTGTTTGACCTCATGCTTGCTTTCCAGTCAATTGAAGAAGCGTCGTCGTCTTGAGCATATCTTCGGTAAGATTCAAACTCCAGGCCTTTGCCTCTCAGCAAAATTTTATAGAGGCGGCGCTTTAATAAAAATTCTTTCATTGTTGCTTGAAATTCAGATATTGCCCCAGGGATGTCTGTGTTAAGGGATTTTTGTATTTGCATTGGCTCTTTTATGATGTTAGATGACAATGGAGATATAAAAATGTTTTTGGAGAGGTGGCTATGCTGAAAAAGTCTGAAGTTGCAGGTTTGACTATTTTGTTGGGGCTGGGAATTGGGTGAGGCAGGGAGGGTTTTTCCTCGCAGAGAAAATGTTAGTGGGAATTTGAAACTGCGCAAGAAAGATTTCCAACAAAGCCTGGCGAGGTTATCCGAATACTAAATAGAGAAACAGGAAAAAAGCCAGATTAGTAGAAGGAACCCGATAACTGCCAG
>Ga0180007_10007034_pt1 | contig 10783 bp, 13 predicted proteins | sample MM_PC_MetaG_FD_121122 | JGI IMG/M metagenome (GOLD analysis project Ga0180007, IMG submission 121122) | Groundwater microbial communities from the Aspo Hard Rock Laboratory (HRL) deep subsurface site, Sweden - MM_PC_MetaG | ecosystem: Environmental > Aquatic > Deep subsurface > Groundwater...
AACCCTGCATTCGAGGAGTTTACACAACAAAGAAAATCATGAGGGAACAATGAGGATGTCTCTAAAATCAGCAGAGTTAAACCATTTTCCCAGGCTGCCGCTGCAAGCGGCTGAGTTCAACAATCGCTTAGACGCGGAAATGAGAGACGGGCACGACAGGCGTTCTGACTTTCCTCAAACATTGGCCCTTGTGGGCCACTTGATAAAAAAAACTTTATACAAACAGATCCGACGAATTACTGACTGGCAACTAACTCCAGAGAATAAGACAGTGACTCTTTCTGCTGTCGGCAAACATTATCAATCAGTGACGGACAAAGGTTTTATATGCCAAGGAAATCTTTCTATTTTTTTCGGTTAGCGCGAACAGCAAACCCACGATATCCACCGATGGTACAGATGCGGAGATACCATTTCTTGGAGCCAGTGCAGAAGTTGAAGGCCCAAGCTGAATCTGCCGCTTTGGCATTGCCCCAGGCCCCGGCTTCGTTCTGACTGAGTCTGAAAGCATCGTCGAGGCCATTCGTGCAATAGAACTGCTGCAACTCACTAATGGCCAGGGTATGCCAACCCCCTCCCTAAACTTCTAAATTTAGAACCTTGAATACCAACCTCTTGCATTAATACTTTAGACGATCAGTTTTTTATGTAAGATATGTTTAAAAATATTCATACAATTGTTTTCATTGTAACAAAAAAGACATACATGGCAAGCCAATAATGTTCTCCCTGAAATGTCGATGGAGAACGGAGGAATCAATGGAAAAGACTGTGTGGGCATAGGCCTTGTCTCCAATTTTGATACTGGAAACAGCATAAACTGATCCAGAATAAAGTACAATCGCTGAGAAGCTTCAAAAATAGAAATTGTTTGCGGTCGCCCTGGAGCAAGAATTGAAATATGCTGACAATGATCGAGCTGCATGTTAGTTTATTGCTTAAATACCTGAAGGGACGTCTGATGCGTAAGATAGAAATTAGAGTCCATGTTTTGTTTATTTTAGCTGCAGTTTTAATTTTTCTTTTATTTGGAAAAACAATTGATATGATGGCCGGCTGGCCCAGTGCTATCAAAAGTAGAAGCTGGATAGCGGTTAAATTACATTTTATTTTCGGGGCAGATGTTAATGCCGTTAAACCAGGCTTTAAAACGCCACTTGAGGAATCTTTGTCCTTGCAGCCCAGCTCTGCCATTATAACGGAGATACTTGATCATAAGCCAGACAGAGCAAAACTGGTTGATAAAGATAAGTCACTGCTCATAAAAGCAATGTCATCTTTAGATTTTGCAAAGTTGCCTTCGGATCAGACAATCGAAATTTTGAAGAGGTTAATTGAGCTTGGAGAAGATGTGAATTTTATCGAAGGAGCTTCTACTCCATTGTTCATGGCTGTCTACTTAAACAGGCCAGATCTGGTGAAATTTATGCTGGAATCCGGGGCAAAGCCTTCAATTGTCATATCAAATCCAGGCAACAATCTTGTCCATACAATTTTTGATGCATTACGCAATTGCAAAAATAAAGAAATCATAGAGATATTATTGAAAAATGGAGCCGATTTGAACTTAGAAACTTTGATGCAAACTGTGGTTGAAGCAAAAAATATGGAAGCGATAAAAATGCTGGCTAAAAATGGCGTTAGTTTAAATGTCATGAATCCGAAGCAATACACTGTATTGCTGATGACTGCCGTTGCATCTTTTGATGATAGTAAGGTAAAAGAGTTTGTGGAACTTGGAGCCGATATTAATATTACTGACAGCTTCGGGCGCAATGTTCTTGCTACCTGTGTTCAGAAAGATAGATTTAAGTTGGCAAAATACTTTATAGAAAAGGGTACAAATGTTAACTATGTTGATAAATTCGGCCAATCTTTGCTGTCCTATTTTATAGACAAACAGCAGACGGTAAAAGATTTAAGCGATTTAAAGGAACGGATGGAATTTCTTGCATTTCTCAAAGATAGCGGTCTGAACATAAACTTCCAGAATCCGACTAATGGTCAGACTGCTGTTATGCGCGCAATATGCATGGAGAATTCTGATGTCTGGATATCGCTTCTGGTAGCCATGAAAGATATTGATAACAATTTACAGGACAATAATGGAAAAACTGCTCTCATGTATGCTGTTGAAAAAAAGAAAGCAGAATTGGTGCAGATTCTCCTTCTTTCCAAAGCTGACACAAGCATAAAAGATAGCAAAGGGCAGACCGCCCTGGATTATGCTACAGAAATGGATTCTTCTAAAGTTTATGACCTGTTGAAAAATGGTGTGACAGACAGTGAGTAGTAATGCATTTTTTGACTCTTTTACCGGCCTGGGGCCTCTGCAAACTTCGGTTCAGGGACACTTGACAGCCAGTTAATGCCCGGAATCAAAAAAAAATATATCGACTGAGTTAATCAATTCAAAGTATTATTGTCTCAGGAAAAAAACGAAATTTGAAATAACTACTACTGAGGTGAAAATCTTTGCCGGTCGAAGACCGATAAACTAATTGGTGATGGATTGTTTTTGTTGCGTAGCATTGTAGAGAAAGCCTATGTTTAAGCGCAGCAAGTAATTGTACGCCTGTTACTTGAAGGAGTCTTCCTTCTCATGTAATGGCTCCGAAGCGAAATCAAGATTCAGGTGTTTCAGAATTTAATCAATTTGCTGGATTTACCCCCGAACATAGAACCGGCAGGTTTCGGAAAAGGCCTGATCATTTGAATTGTTACTGGGAGACTCGAACTCAATGTTCAAGTGTAACGATATAATCAAGAGTATCAATATGAATTTACAAACCAAGTCTTTGAAGAAAATTTTAAGCTGCTTCCAACCTGGAAGGTAGGAGTTTTGAAAAGAGTTAAACTTTTTATTTTTATTGTTTGTATTGTATGCGTGGCTACTGGCTTGTCTTTATATTTTTCACCGTCTTTTGCGGAATTAGCTATGTCCAGATATTATAATGCCAAGAAAAGCCTTTGGATCGATTCTGTAAAGAATGATTTTAAGAATCAAAGCTACGAAAAATATTCAAAATTCATAATGAATGACAATTCCTGGGTAGTTCTTGCGATGAATCATGACTGTTGTTCTGGAGACGGTTTTTTTAGAAACGCATTATCCTAAGGAAGATGATTAATGTGGATGAATATCGCCAAGCAGTTTTTGATGGTAGGGTTTTTGATAATGAATTTGTTTTTAATCGTATTGAAAATGAGCTGAATGATCATGAAAAAAAGTTTAAGATAAATTGGTCTGAGCAAGCTGCACTGGATCTTGAAAGACTGATTTCCTATATTGCAAACGAAAATCCTAAAACAGCAGGCAGGCCTTTGCAAGACGTGTTTTATTTTCCTGGGAGGTAGTATGGAAACTTATTGTTCGCCAGGCCTGGATGGCATCAACGGCCAGCCAGAGACCGATGCAGCAGGAAAAACCCTGCAGGATTTTCTTCAAAGAGTAGGAAAAATCAGTAATTCATGGTCCCCTTCCTTTTCACCAGATGGGAAAACCCTTGCCTATATTTCGGATTCAACCGGATCTCCAGAGATTTGGACAGTTTCCTTAGCCGGCGGCATTCCTCAACGACTCACTGAAAAGGCCGACCCAATAGGGCATGTATCATGGTCGCCTGATGGGGAGAGATTGGCTTTCAGCCTTGCCCCAAAAGGCAATTGCCGCAATGTTCAAGTTTTCATTATAAAACCCGACGGAACCAAAATGGAGCAGCTAACTGAGGGGGACCAAGGAGGCAACTGGTTTGGCCCATGGGCCTCGGACTCTACCTTTCTTCCCATTACATCAAGTAGCTCTGATCCTTCGTCCATGGATTCCTATGTGGTTGATTTAGCTTCTCGAAGCAAGCGATTGGTCTCAAAGAATAAAGGATTTGCTATTTTTTCTGACATCACGGCTTGTGGAACTAAAGGAATTCTCTTCGAAATGGAGTGTAGAGGGAGAAGCCAGATATTCCTGGTTGACTTGACAACAGGTTCTAAGACCCTTCTTACACCACAAGGCAGCAGCTCCTATTTTGAAGAAGCCAAGTTCTTCCCGGATGAAAGATCCGTAATTCTTTCCTCTAACCACGAGTCCGAATTCAAAACCCTTGCTAAAATAACTCTCTCGTCTTCTGGGCAGCCGGAAAGCTTCCAAACAATTGTGGAATCCGCAGGGGGAGATCTTGAGGATTTTGCGATTTCCAGAAATGCAAAGATTGCTGCTCTTTGCTGGAATGTCGCTGGCTCAACCAAACTGGAGTTTCTAAACCTTGAGACCGGGGACAAATCCTTTGGTCCGAGCTTGCCGGCTGAGATTGCTTGTGATCCAGTATTTTCGGATGATGGGCAATCCTTAGCTCTGGCGATTTCAGGTTCCTCTACTCCAAGAAGTATTTTTCTCCTGGATGTAAAAAGCGAAACCTTTCTCCAGGTCAGTCACCAGGACAATCAGGAGATTTCTCTTGATAACTTTGTAAGGCCGGAGTTATTGAACTTCCTTTCTCATGACAACCTTCCCCTGTCTGGGTGGTTTTATGCACCCAAGGGTTTCAAATTTCCGGGACCCGTCGTATTAAGCTTTCATGGAGGCCCAGAAGGACAGGAAAGGCCTGCTTTTCGCAGCGATTATCAGGCGCTTCTCGCAAATGGCTTTGCAATCTTTGCTCCAAACGTCCGGGGTTCAACTGGATTTGGAAAAAAGTTTACCGCTTTAGACAACGGTCCGCTTCGCTTCAATGCAATAAAGGATATAAAGACTTGCTATGAATATTTGGTTTCTGAAGGCTTGGCAGATCCAGCAAGGGTTGCCCTCCTTGGGGCGTCATACGGAGGCTACATGGTAATGGCGGGGCTTACACACTATCCTGATCTGTTCTCAGCAGGAGCCTGCCTCTATGGAATCATGAATTTCGAGACCTACTTTGAGCGCACCGACCCAGCAATGGCAGAAATTTCCAAGGAGAAGTTTGGTGATCCGGTCACGCAAAAGGAACTTCTCCGTAGCTTATCTCCAATTCATATGGTTGAAAAAGTCCGGGCGCCTACGCTTCTTCTCCATGGTGAAAATGATAACAATGTTCCGTTACATGAGTCCAAGCAAATGTTTCAAGGATTAGCGTCAAATAGAGTAAAAACCAAGCTGGAAGTATTTTCTAATGAAGGACACGGCTTTTTTCTCGAAGAGAATCGAATTAAGAGCATTCTTGCTGTAGTTGATTGGTTTCGGGAGAACCTATGAGGCATTTGGATGATTTAAACTAAGCACAAATGCGTAAAGACGGGAAATGAGTGCTGGGCGTTAAGAAAATAAAAGGAGAATTAAATGCGCAATTTGGATAGAAAGTTACTGGTCCTATGGTTCTTGTTCTTACCAATGTTTTTGTATGGCGTAATGGAGCAAGGGAGGTTGGTAAATTCAAGCAACATAAATGCGTTAAACTTTGAAATTAAAATTACTCCACCCAATGCCCCCAGCGACTTTTACAAAATTGAACTGACTGGAACAGACAATGAAGTTGCGGATATTGGAAGTGGCGTATACATATTTCAAACGGATGAATTCCCAATGTCCGATGATTGTATTCCATTTTATAACCCTAAAGTCCTTTACCCAAATGGAGAACTTGTTGAAAGGCACTTCATAGAAGATGCTAACGGAGGTCGGCGAAAGTGGAAAGTAGAATTTTCAGTAAAAGAAGCCCATATCAAAAAAACCTTTTTTGCAATTTTCCCCCCCCTGAATTTGTGTGATGGAACCACTTTCATATTTGACTTGCCCCGATTTTTATTAGAGTTGAGTAAGAACTGAATTCCCGTGGTTCTGCCTGACGAATAAGGATAGATCGCGCGTGCCCACGATCCTATTCAATCATTAAACCAGCCCGGGCGATGAATTGCGGGGCTGAATACAAAAAAATATATAGATAAAATTGTGTCTTGAAAAAGTGCCCGACTGACGATAAAAATGTCAGCAGAATACGCAGATAGTGACGAAATGGTCAAAGTAATTTTCGAGGTAGTTGAATTCTTGACACTAAAAAGGGCAGATGGTATCTTCGGATTGAAAATTGGAATCCCTAACGAGGAAGAGACGGCAAATCCTTCCTGAACGACCATCGGAAAGGAAGCATTTTGTGGACAATTTGGAATCAGAGCATCAAGATGGATCAGATGTCTGGGCGATCAGTGGATACCTTTCCGTTCCCTTGACCATCGTTGCCATATGCGCCGTGATATTGGTCATGGGGGGGATTGCACAGGACAGTGGCCCCAGGAATGATTTTCTTCTTTATCGGGTCGCGTGGCCTGCCTTTGGGCTTTCGCTTATTTTGTCAGGTCTGGGGCTTTTCTTATCTCGATCAAGAATTGCGGGAACGATTTCTGCCGTCGTCTTTATTCCCCTGTTGCTGATATTTGTCCTGCAGATAGCCAGTAAATTGAACCTGTTCTAAGTTGCGGAATTTTCTCTGAACAAAAGGATATTTCTTCAAAAATTCAAGTGAAATTTCTGAAAAGATAAGCTTGGTTTGTCGGTGCGAAATTCATTTTAAAGATTTTTTGTAATTTCCAAAAGCGATAACAAGATGCGTCGAGACGAGAATTGAATATCGCTCACGACAGATGTTCTGCAAACGAAGAGAAAGGAAACCGATATGAGTAATAAACTGATTGTCCCAATCCTTACGATCGTAGTAGGTGTGACCTGGTTATTAAACGTCATGGGAATAATGCCCGGCGTCGACTGGGTATGGACGGTTGGACTGGCTGCCGCGGGCATTCTCAGTATCGCGATTGGCGGTCTAAACAAAATCACCGTCGTGACCGGTCCGTTTTTGATTACTGGCTCGGTGTGTTCATTGTTGCGGCAAACCGGACGGCTTCCCGTGAATTATGAAATACCTATACTGATAATCGTTCTGGGAATACTGATGTTCATCTCTCAGCTATCCCGGCTTCCTCTTCCGGAGTCATTTCGGGAAGAAGACGAGAAGAGCGAAAAATAGTGTCGCCATTTTTTATCAATTGATCAGACATCAGATCCATTAAGGGGTAAAGCAATGAGCGACTGGTATGAGAGTTTGCAGCGACCGGCCCTTACTCCACCGAACTGGGTCTTCGGGCCAGTTTGGACGATACTGTATATCATGATTGCTGTGTCAATATTTCTGTTTGTGAAGAATCACAAAACTGAAACTGGCATTGGCATTTACCTCCTGATCGCACTTCACTTGATCAGTAACGTCTCCTGGACGGTAATTTTTTTTCGCCTGCAGAGTCCTGGCCTGGCACTGATTGATATCGTTATCTTGATGTCTCCCTGATTTTTATCATATATTACTTTTGGCAAGCAAACCGAACAGCATCAGTTTTACTCTGGCCATATCTATTATGGGCTTTGTTTGCAACATATTTGAACTCTTCATTCTATCTCTTGAACCGTACCTGACCATAATTTCGAACTTATTGTTTGCGTTGGAATGAGCCTGGACTAAGAAAAGCCTCCTATTAGATGATTGGCCTGACATGCTATTGCAGCGGGATTGAAATTGAGTGCCGCTTATGACAGATGTTACACGTGAAAAGAGGAATAATGTGGTGAAATTGGTTGCAGTAGCAGTTGTGATCCGTGATGGAAAAGTATTGGTTCAGCATCGTTATAGAGCAGCCGTGGGAATGGTGTACGAGTTTCCATGTGGCTCAGTCGACGATGGTGAGAATATGGAAGAAGCAGCTATTCGTGAGCTAAGAGAAGAAACAGGATTGCTAAATTGTAAACATATTTCAACGGTTCATTATTCAAATCAAGATGGTATGCAGCTGGGCTTTGTTCTCTTGCAGGGTTGTGATGATGAGGAGCCACAAATTACCAATCCCGTTAGAAAACAAACTTTTTATTGGTTTAAGCCAGATGAGATTCCAGTTGATGAGTTTTTGCCTACTGATAGAGAATTTATTCGAAAAAATCTGATAGAGCATATATAGCAAGCGGATGAACCGTAGTTATTGTGTGAAAAGGTGAAACTGTTTTGGAGTCAATATCACTATGGCAAAAGTAAATGGAGCCAAACAACATTTTAAGAGATAAGTTCGGCAGAAAGCAGTAGCGACATGTGGGGGAAGATTATCCTGTTCGTAATTCTCGCACTGACGGCAATCATTGCCGTTGTGCTCATATACGGCTCTCATCGCTGGCAATCTGCCACGAAAGAAATGCATGCCAAGCTTGAGTCGTCACGTCTCCTCATCGGGTCCGGAAAATACAGCCCGAATGAATTGAACGGGTTACCTGCGCCTGTCCAGCGTTACTTTCGTGCTGTGCTTAAGGACGGTCAGCCCATGGTCGCAGCCGTCAGCGTAGGGCACGTCGGCACATTCAACATGAGCGAAACCGGCGAGCAATGGAAGCCGTTTACTTCGACCCAGCGAGTCATTACTCAGCGGCCGGGTTTCGACTGGGAAGGCCGTATCAAGATGATGCCTGGCCTGACGGTGCGCGTGCATGACGCCGACATTACCGGTGAAGGCATTCTTCACGCGTCTCTGTTTGGGCTGGTGCCGCTGGTGAATCTGCGCGGCACACCGGAGATCGCAGAAGGAGAACTGATGCGCTTCTTTGCTGAGGCAGCCTGGTATCCAACTGCATTGCTGCCAAGTCAGGGCGTGCGCTGGGAAGAGGTCGATGATGCCTCAGCCAGGGCAACGCTAACGGAAGGCGAAATCACACTGACAATGCTGTTTCGTTTCAATGAGAACAACCTGATCGAATCGGTGCGCGCCGAAGCCCGTGGCCGCACCGTTGCAGGTGCTGTGATTCCAACCCCCTGGGAAGGCCGATGGAACAACTACGAGCTCCGCGATGGGATGCGTGTTCCTGTCGAAGGCGAGGTAGCGTGGATTCTTCCCGAGGGAGCAAAGCCCTACTGGCGTGGTCGCATCACAAAACTCAGTTATGAGTTCGCACAATGACCGAACTCGGCAAAATAGAGAGAAAAAATATGAAAGAAAGATCCATCACAGGAAACTCAATTGCCTTCATATATTATGAAATTCCCGATTTTTACACTTGCGTTTTTCTGATAGAAAAGAAGACAAGAATATTTGTTATTGATACCTTTTGTGGCTCTGTAAGCATGGAACCAGTGCTGAAGCATATCGCAAAAGTTTGTCCAGAGAAGGAAGTCATAGTAGTCAATTCTCATTTTCATTGGGATCACGTGTGGGGAAATGTTGCTTTCAAAGATAAAACAATAATTGGTCACCGTTTCTGCCATGAGGATCTATTGTCCAACTGGGAGCACCAGATTAATAATCATGGGCAATATATTAGCGGTGAAGTTGATATCGTCCTTCCGTCGCTTACTTTCGACAAGTCGATTTTTTTCCCTGACGATCAGATCGAAATCTTTCACAGTCCTGGGCACACCCGAGATTGCATCTCGGTTTTCGATCACGATGAAGGTTCGTTGTATGTTGGTGATAATGTTGAAGAGCCAATCATTTATGTTGGCGATCCAGATATTGAAACCTATGTTGCAACGCTCAATCACTATCTTTCGCTTTCCACCAGAAAGATATTTTCAAGCCACACACTTGAAATAACAGATAAAGAGATTCAGAGGACAATCGACTATTTAATTAAGATTAAAAGTGGAATAGATGTGGATTTAGACACCGCATATGAGAGAAGAGTTCATTCAGAAAACCTGGCAGTGCTAAAAAGTCCTACATATTAAGCAGAATTTATGAAGAAGAGCAGGAGTTCTAATGTTTGAGATCAGCCTGACAGAATCTTCGGTTTTGCTGCCTCATGAATGTTAGGCAAGCGCAAAGAAAGGAAATCAGAAAACTATGAAACTTGGTGATAAATCCTCCAAAAATGGCGAATGGCGAATTAAACCGATCCCTTTTCGTGACCCAAATGCCATGATGGAGACGAATTGGGGAGCATTCTTGGGTGCACTGCTGTTTATTGGCGGAATCTTTGCGGGCATCAAGATAAAAGCTCTGTTCGTTGTTTCAATTTTTGGACTTATTGTTGGCCTTGTCAGCATTCTTTTTCGGGGTAGAATTGCCAGAAGAAATTGGAAAAAGGTATTGGCAAACTGCATAGACAAAGAATGGAAAAGTGTTTTTGGAGCGCCAGGCCAAGGGGGAGGAACCAGGAAGACTTGGACTTTCCTGTTTCTTTGCGAGTTTGAAATGGATGGCAAGTATTACACTGTCACCCCGGATTATTGGTCTACTTTTGTCTCAGAAGGTCGTGTTCAAGGTTTTTTAGAGAAGGTGATCTCGTCCGATGGTAAGTGCCAGTTGTGGGTAAATCCGAAAAACCCACTTCAAACGGAATTAATTGCCAAGGACATCAAAGACCTTCTTTTGCATTAACTGAAGTGCACAGACATCTGACATTGTCGCGATAGATCCAATTTTGACTTCTCAAAATGATTGGATATTCCGAACCCTGAATAATTCAGGTGTTTGCATCGTGGCGAAGCAAATAAAAAAAATCCTGTGCAAAACTGTTGACATAAAAGCAGGAGAATGATAAGATAGGTTTCCTCGCCAGCGAGGCGAGCACCAAAAGTGCTTCGAGTTCTTTGAAAATAATATCCGATGAATAAACATCCAAATATAAGGTCTTTTTAAATGGATATGCGGATTAGCGCGTGAGCTTTACGCAAGTAAGGTTTGTGAGTTAGTCAGTAACACAGTTAAAAAGTAAATGAACGAGTGTTTATAGGAGTAAATTGTAAAGGGCGCAGGGTGGATGCCTAGGTGCCAGGAACCGATG
>Ga0180007_10007035_pt1 | contig 10782 bp, 4 predicted proteins | sample MM_PC_MetaG_FD_121122 | JGI IMG/M metagenome (GOLD analysis project Ga0180007, IMG submission 121122) | Groundwater microbial communities from the Aspo Hard Rock Laboratory (HRL) deep subsurface site, Sweden - MM_PC_MetaG | ecosystem: Environmental > Aquatic > Deep subsurface > Groundwater...
ATCTGATTGAAGGATGTAACCATTGGAAGCACCAGAAGTAAGACTGATGAGAGGAGTAGTTAAACCAATAGAGATATTAGCAGCACCAACAACATCTAGTTTTTGACCTGGATTAGTGGTGCCGATGCCGACGTTGCCACCAACAGGGTTGATTAAGGTGGGTAAATAATCCGTTCCACTTCTGACCGATTGAATGTAACCAGCTCCGTAGGCACTAAGTGTGTTATCAAAGCCCATGTACAACTTATTGTTAGTATTGGAGGAATCAGAAATCGTTAAACTACCATATTCACTGGAATATCTTCGGGAAGTATCGTCGATGTGAAATTTTGATCCAGGTCCAGTAGTGCCGATACCGATGTTGCCGGTGTTTCCTTTGATAATTAGATTGGTATTGGTGCCGTCTCGAAAATTTATATCAGTATTTGTGGCTGAATCCATCCATATTGTGCTGTGGGATGAGATGTGAAGGTTTCCATCATCATATAGTTCACTCGAGCCGGCATAGGTACCGGTATTGGTAAGACGAATTTTAGCTGAGGTTGCATTAGATAGTTCAAATAAAGCATTAGGGTTAGTAGTTCCAATACCAACATTGCCGGAGGGGGCGATAAAGAGAGACTGGGTGTTGCCGAGGCCGAGGAAGGATAATTCAAAGGAGGAGGTACCAATTGATGTATTTTGAGTTAGTTGTCCGCCGAGACCGAAGGTTGATCCGGTTAAGGTGAGGCCGTTTGATGCAGTGTATGTGCCACCGATACCAGAGGGGGAAACCCATGATGAGTTGCCCGAAGCATCGGATTGGAGAATGTAACCAGTACTAGCTCCCTGAGAAAGGATTAAAGTACCACCAACATTGAGAGCGGAGGAGTCGATGACGACTTGGCCAGAGTTGTAGGTTCGTAGGGTAAGGTCGGAAGAATTAAAAGTTTCTCCGGCTTGTAGATAGAGAGGAGCGGCAGAATTGATGTAGGAGGCAAGGGAGTTGGTGAAGTTTAGATTGTTGTTTAGGGAAACATCACCGGTAGAGGTGAAGGTGGTGGGAAGATTGAATTGAGCACTAGATTGACTTATTTTGACTAGATCTGTACCGTTTGAGTTTAAGGTTAGGATGTCGCCGTAACCGTCTGTGCGGATATAGAGACCGCCGCTTGAGGCTGAAGTGCCGATATTGTAAATAGAACTTAGGTAGTCATTCTTGTTTCCAACAACATCAAGGACACGAGAAGGGGCGGTGGTGCCGATACCGATAAGTCCAGTGTTGAGGGTAAAGGTATCTTGGTTGTTTGAGCGTAAATAGATTGAGTTGTTGTTTTGCCAAATTGCATTACTGAAGGTTGAGCCACTACTGTTGAAAAATAAACCGGTACCATTTGAGTTTTGATAAATATTGCCAGCATTGCGAATAGTTCCACTGACATCTAGTTTATGTGAAGGGTTGGAAGTACCAATACCAACGTTGCCTGAAGAATATTGGAGAAAGAGAACATCGGTGTTGCCGATGTTAAGGCGAGCGTTCTGAGTAAGAGGTCCACCAAAGGAAAAGATGGAGCCAGATTTGGTTAAGCCAGAACCGGCGTCGTAACTGGTACCAATACCTGCTGATCCAGGATTGACCCAGGTTGAGTTTCCGTTGGCATCGGATTGAAGAATGTAACCATTGCTGGCGCCAGTAGAGAGAGTAATGGTGGGGGCAGTTAAGCCAGTTCCAAGAAAGGCTGAACCATAGGAATCAACTGAAAAACGAGTGGAAAGGGAGGTGGTACCGATGTTGTAATTTTGAAAGGAAATGAAGTTGTAGCCACGATTTTCGTTGTTTATTTGAGAGTTGATCAAATTGCCACCGGCAATGTTGTTGTTGCTGAGGTCAATAAAGCCACCGAGAGAGGGGGAAGTACCTTCGGTTAAAAAACGAATGACACCGTTGCCATCAGGATTAATAGTGATGTTGCCACCACTACCATCAGAAGCCTTGAGAAGAAGAGCTTGGCCTTCGATGGCCATGGTGCCTGAAGTGGAAATAATGGAAGGGGAGGTTTCACCTAGGTTTAGGTTGCCAGTGCTATCAATAACTAGCACAGTGTCTTTTAGACCGCTAGCAGATGGTGGTAAACCCTGTAAGGTTTCTGAGTTAAGAGCGTAGGCAACAGTGGCAATTTGTTGGCGGGGATCCATGACTTCACTGTCGGCGGTAATTTCTAGCCAGACTTCTGCGTTTTCGGAAAAGACCGAGGAGGGAATTTCGGTACCATGGCTTTTTCCGATGACAACATTGAAGATACCGTTTTCGTCTGGAGTGATACTTTGACTATTGCCAATAGAGGAGGCGTAGAGTTCAGTTCCTCCGACATCACTGTTATAGAACTTGAAAACAATATCTGTTGGAGAAGAAATGGGGTTTCCGGAAGTGTCGGTAAGGCGACCTTGGAAAGAAAGAACTCTGCCGGCACGAATTGGGGTAGAGGCAGTGGAATAAGCTAGCTCTTTTTTGGCCTTGAGAATGGTTTGCGAATATAGACCGTAGCCTAGACCAAGAATAATGGCGATAAGGGTACCGAAGATTAGGTATCGGGAGAGGAAATTTTTTGAGGGAGAGGGTGAAAAATGGTTGAGAGGTGTTGATTCTGGAGAGGAAGATTTTTTGAGATGACCTTTTTTGATTAGAAAACCTTGAAAGGAATTTAGAGAAGAGAGTTTTCGATCAATGGTGGACTGGGAAGTACCGCTGGCTTTTAAAAAGTCGGCGTAGGTCTGAAAACGAGAATAATTAAAATCAGTTTCGAATTTCATTATTTTTTAACCAATCAAAATACTGATGAATGTCATTGATATAGTTTTTTATGGTGAGATCGGATTTGTTGTCTTTGATCAAGTAGTTTTGGTACTGGATCAGTAGTGTTTTGGTACTAAGTGATGTCTGTCGTCGAAGGTGTTTTTTTGTTTGTTTGTAGAGATTAGTAGTGGTAAGTTGCTGATCAACAAGGAATTGGCAAAAGCTTGAGAGGGATGCTAAGTAGCGACGAGAGTTATTTTTGGAGGAAACTTCTTGGAAGTAGGCTGTTACAAGATCTCTTGAAATTTGATTTTTAGAGAAGCTCAGAAAAGTCTTTAGATCTTGAAGGTAGTTGCGAATGGTGTTTGATTGATACCGATGGTTCTGGAGCCATAGGGTGTAGGAATTTGAATGTTGGGGCAGTATGGTGAGGATCATGAAGCTTGATTATTTCCAGAGCCAAATAAAGGTGGCGGCGATGATGAGGAAGGGGGTAAGGCCTTCGAGGATTTGTTTGAAGGTGTCTGAGTGCGAAGATAACTTTTTAGCTTCAAAATTATATTTTTTATACATGATTATCAAGATATTAATTATTAATATATATAAATATCTACCATTAGGAAAAGGGTGTCAAGAGCTTGGAAATGGGCATAATTGATACCTTTTGATGGGTATCAAAAAGGTGCATTGGTGAATATTTTTGGCATGATGTCTGTTTCACGGTTTCTTTCACATATACTAATGGTACTATCGAAATATATCTAAGTATTAAAAATAAAGACATTGTTGACTGATCGTTTTTTGATTGAATCGGAAATAATGCGGTTAAGATAGTTTGATATTATTTTATAGTGAAAAAACGGCAGATGAGATGGTTATTTATGTCTAGAATTGAGTTTTGCGAATATTTTTTTAGCGGGCTATGTGTTTGATTTAGGAGATATCTTGTGATGTTACTAATTGATTATTTTTGTTGTATATTGATATATAATAGTCCGGTAAAACAGGAAGATTTGGCTAATTGTTACCTTTGGTGGGTAGTTGGTTGGTGTTGAGAGAAAAATGGTGTTTGATGGAGTGATTATATTGTTAAATAGTGTTGAAAAATAGGCATAATATCACTTTTATTTTGAATTATCACTCGGTTTGGGTAACTGCTAATTGATAGTATTTTTGTAGAATAATGATAAAATTTTTATATAAATGAAAAACAATAAGGTCTATATGGGCATTTTGTTGGGTGTTTTAGGAGTTGGGTTGACTGGTTATATGGCAACAAGTGTGATCCCGAAGGTTTTTGTGTCTTGGACTAGAGCGGCACCGGCAAAGGTAGTTTCTTTAAAGGATTCGTATTTAATTGGTGGAAAGATTTTGGCTAAGGCAGATGGGGTTGATAATTGTGTGGTGAATATTTTTGTACTCGATGAAAGTGGAAAGGGGGTAAAGGATAGACAGGTTACTTTATTGGGTTTGCCGACAGGGGAGATGGATGTTGTATCTGACAACGACGGAAGGGCTAGTTTTGAAATAACTAGTTTGGATGAGGGACAATTTGAATTGACGGCTCAGATAGGTGGGGTACCGCTAAGTAAGACGTTAAAGGTAACGTTTAGAAAATAGATTTTAGTTGAAGTTAATAGCTCCGTTGTTGTAGACAGTTTTTATTTGATCAGATGTGAGGGCGTAGTTATAGATACGGACATCGTCGATTTGACCATTAAAATAGTGCATGGGTAGGCCAGAATTTATTCTCACTCCGATGTTTAGCCCCATGTTGGTGCTGAAGATATCTCCACCTGTTCCGGCAATGGAAATATCAAATTGTCCATCGATATAGAGTTTTTTTGTTGTCCCATCCCATATTCCAACGACGTGATGCCAACTATTGTCATCAATTGATTTATTACTTGTAAGCCAGGAGGCGGCAACTGAGTTAATGTAAAACCTTAATTTTCCAGAGTTGGTACAAAAATAAAAAGTGGTATTGTTTCTTTCGAGAATGCATTGTTCCGAGGAGTTCATGGTTTTTATCCAGGCTGATATCGTTATGTTTTGAACATCCAAAGAAGATGAGTCTGGGGTGTAAACGTAATCATCATTACCATCGAAGTTGAGAGAGGAATTAAACTTGCCGGTAGCACCAATACCCCAGGCAGTGTTGGGGGTGGTGCAGGTACCTGAAGAGGTTTGGGAACCAGAGGCGCCAATATTTAGAGTGCCGTGATTTTGGTTAGTTGAGGAGTCGTGAATGGTGGTGCCTTGGCATTCGTCCATCTTCCACCAGGCAATGGGGGCACCTTGATTGTAGTCCCAGGCGATTTGGGCTGGAGTGCGGGCGTAATCGAAAATTTTGACTTGATCGATAAGACCAGGGAACCAGTAATTTGTACCTGCATTAGAACCTAAGTACCACTTGTTTGAAAAATTGAAGGGCTTGACGTTGGTGGTTGTTGAGGAGATATTGATGCCATCAAGATACACTTTGGAGAAACTGGTGCCAATGTCTGAGGTATAGGTTAGTTGATGCCAAGTATTATTGTCAAAATTGGTGGTGAGGTAGGAAGTGGTGATATTGTCTTTTTTGTGAATCCAGTAAAGTTGTCGAGGAGCGGCGTTGTTAAGGAGAACTCTAAATTCGTTGTTTGAATCATCGAGGGTACTAATAATTCTTTCGTAGGTGGAGGTGCTTTTAGTAGAATCATATTTGAACCAAAATTCAACTGTGCCGGCACTAGTAAGATCTGTTTGTGAAGCAAGATCGACTGTGGAACTTGATCCATTAAATGAGATGGCTTTACCAATTTTCCCGGTCACCCAAGTGCCGTTTGCAACAGTGCCAGTACCACCGATATCACCGGTGTTGACAGTTGAGGTACCGACACCCTCATCTAGTTTCCATTCGCTAACCGGAGAAGCACAATAGTCGGTGGTGCCAGGAGGGCAATAGTTGGCAGAGGAAGATGTGTTGCCAACAGTAAGATTGGTAACGCTGAAGGGTGAGGGATTAGTAGAGTTATATTCTTGGAGAATCTCTGTATCAGATAGGGCATAGTTGTAGATTTTGACTTCATCAATGTTGCCTAAAAAGTTTTCGCTTCCCCCTCCGTTTGAACCAATACGAATGTTGGGGTTGGGATCAATAATTGTTCCTGAGGCAGTGTTATTTAAAACTTGTTGACCATTGACATAGAGTTTGACGGAAGAACCATCGAAGGTGCCGGTGACAAACTGCCATTGATCGGCAGTGAGAACATTGGTGGCAGTATGGTAACCAGAATTACCATCATCAAGTGATACTTGCATAGCTAAACCAAGACCATTTTGATAGATTCGATAATCCCAGGAACTTAAGTTGCTGATGATCATTCTGGCTCCGGTAGAAGTGCTTGGTTTGATCCAGGTAGATAAGGTAAGGGCATAGGGAGTTGAGTATGTTGAGGCTGAGGAAACAAGAATATTATTTGAGCCAGTAAAAATGGCCGATTTTCCAATTTTTCCGATCTCGTAGTGAGAGGATGAATTGCTCCAAAGACCGGTGTTGCCAATTCCTGAACTGTCTTGAACAGTATTGCCTTTATCTTCAAACTTGAAATAGCCAATGGGATTTGGATTAAAATTGTAGAGTTGGGTGATCTCAGCAGGAGAGAGGGCACGGTTGTAGATACGGATTTCATCCAGAGAACCGTTAAAAAAATATTCAGGTGTGCCTTCAGTTCTACCAGTACCAAACCGTAAGTTTTTGGTGCTGTTTGGGGAGTAAGTCCAATTGGTGGAGCTAGTGGAGTTGAGATTGCCATTGAGGTAAAGATATCCTTTCGTTCCATTGTAGGTGACGGTGATATGTTGCCATTGATCGATGGTGGCAATGTCAGAACTAGCAAGTGTGTTCCATCCAGTACCGCTACCTGTCCAAAACTGCCATTTATTGTCATTGCCGAGGTATACGATATAGCCACGTTGTGGGGAGGCGTCTCGGGAGGTGACTGATGATTGCCAAGTAGAATTTAAAATGGTTGGTTTGGCCCAAAAACTAATAGAAAATTGACTAGGGTTAAGAGAATTATTGTAGTTGACCTCTGTATAGTCATTGCCGGAAAAATTTGGGGAGGAACCAAATTTACCGTTGCTCCAGGTGGGGGCAGAGTCACCGGTGGCGAAGGTGGCAAGATTGTTGTTTCCTGAGGAATCAACAATAGAAGTTCCAACACCTTCGTCCATTTTCCAGTAGCCAACAAGACCATTGGATAATGAGTTGGAAGATGCGGGGCCGATGTTGACGGAATTGTCTTGGGAAGAAGCCAGACCAGCGAGACCGGTGGCATAGTCGGCTTTTATTTGGGTAAGAGTGCGGGCGTAGGGGAAGAGTTTAATATCATCAAGATGACCAGTAAAGGAAGCAAAGGGGTGTCCAATATATAAGCCTGAAGAGTTGTTGACTGAACCGGTACGGGTGGAGATATCTCGAGTGCCAACACTTTTTCCATCAATAAATGCTTCGGCGTTTGAGTTACGATTATAGACAATTGAGAGGAGGTGCCATTTATTGTCGGCAAGTGAGGTAGTGCCAAGGTCGCCTTCTGTAAATCCAAGAGTATCACCAATTAGCATATTGGGAATGCCGTTTCTGATTCCAAACCTCCAGCCATTATAGCCGTTACCAGCTCCTTTACTTAGAAGATTGCGATTATCAGCAACAGTGCTTGTTTTTATCCAGGTTTGAATTGTAAAGTCATTGGTATTGAAGTTGTTGGTATCGGTATCGTTGACCCAAACGTAATTTTTTCCGTTAAAATACAGACAATTCCCGGAAAGACATTGTTCGTTGGTGGCCCAAATAGGGGCTGAGGTACCGGTGGCGAAGGTGCCAAAATTATTGTTTTGAGTGGAGTCATAAACAGTGGTACCGATGCCTTCATCAAATTTCCAATAGGTGGCAGGGGCGGGGGAAATTTCTTCGACGGAATTGTTAAAAGAAGTCGAAGCAAGACCAAGAAGGCTGGCTTTTTCATTCATTTCAGCTGAAGTGCCGCTACCGGTAAATAGGCCGTAACGGACACTTCGAGGATTTGTACTGTCATGAGTCTCGGTGTAGGAGTAGTTGGTTTGATAATAGGAACTTTGGGCACTAGTATTACCTCGGTACCAATCTGAAGCATTTTTGGTAATGATAGTGCCGGCGTAGTTTCCAGTATCAGTCCATCGTTGCCCAAACCAGTTGGCACCGAGATCGGTTTCGTAAAGTGTGGGGGAGTTTTCGGCTTGATCAACGAGGGTTCCAGAACTATTAACCCAGAGAGAGTTTCTGGTACCGCTAACTAAACTAAGAAAGTAATACAAATGTTCGCTTGTGGCAACATTGTAGTTCATATAGGTGCGGGTGTGGACAAAGCCGTTTTTAAAGACCATGGCGACACTGCCATATGATGAGTAGTTGCCGTAGTCAGTATCTTCCATTTTTATTTCGGCAAAAAGAGGGCCAGAGGCAAGTAAGGTGCGGGTAAAGGGCATATCATCCCACCAATTTCCTGGGTAAGAAGAAGTCCAGAGCATGTTACCCCGAGCACCAAGATCGGTACCGTCTTTGCTAATCAAATATACCCGAGGGTGGGAGGTAGTGAAGGTAGAGTAAGTATAGTTGTCGGTGCTGGTGACAGTGCTACCGTCGGAGGCTACATTGGAAAAATCGGTAGTGAATGTTTCGGCGGTAGCATTTGAATTACCGTAGTAAAGATAATACTGTTTTGAATTTTTTGAAGTAATGGTGCCGTCGAACCAAATTCCAGTAGCGGAGGTATTGAGAGTGTTTTGTTCGATTTGGAAACGAATAATTTCACCGGTATTTATGTCAATAATGCGAATGTCGTTACCACTGTTTTGCATTTTTCCGGCGGCAATAAGGGTGGCAGTATCTAGGGTGAGTCGATAGGGGATATTGACAGCGTCGAAATCACTGCTATTTGTAGCAGTGAAGGCAATGCGATAACGCCAAGTTTCATTCCACCAGGCAGCGGAAACAGATTCTCCTTTTTGATTGATTCTTAATAAAAAGACAATAGGGATGAGGAGAGAGAGGAGAATGATAAATAATGTTTTATATGAAAGACGAGACACTAATTAATTATAGAGTAAGATGGTGATCTGGTGGGGAAAGGCTTAAACGACGATGTTTTGATTAATGACTGTGAAACCATTTACTTGATGGCGAGTGTCAATAGTTTTAAGGATAGTGTCAGTGCCAAAGATAACTAAATTGTATCGACCGTGGGGAACGATAAAGCGATAGTGGCCATTTGAGTCGGTAATGCGGGAGGTGATGATAGTATTAAATTTAGTTTCGATTAGTCCCAGTTTAAGGCCAATTTTTGCCTCACCATTTTTGGCAGTGATGGTGCCAAATTTGGGTAATATTTTTTGAGTAACTTTATAAAGAGTTGATTTATCTTTGTAGGGATCGAGAGGAATATTGAGAAAGGTGTTTGTATCTGGAGAAATTTTGAATGGTTGGCCTTTGTATGGGGCGGGGTAATCTAGTATTTGGTATTTAGAAGTAGACGGAAAGGCAAAATCGGGGTTGTTGATAGATAAAATGTGAGAGCCAGGGGTAAGTTTGGTGGCAATGATGCCATAGATATTGGAAATAATCTTTTTATTATTTATTTTGACGGTGATAAAGGGCAGGGGTTCTAAGGTAAGAGAATTGTAAATAATGCCCAGAGTTGAATTATTTTTGTTGTTTATTAGGTGTCGGGATAGTAATTGATAAACAAAGAAAATAAGTACGAGAAGGGGGATGAGATAGAAAACTTTGTAAGGGAAGGATTTTTTTGTTTGAAAGAAAATTGTTTTGGAGATGCCATTGTTGTTTTGGTCAACAGCGAAAACAGACATTTGATATTGAGTGTCGGGTTGAAGCAGGGCTTTGTCACTGAGAGTGAACTGGTAGGAAGAGGCATCGCCAAGGGAACTTAGTTCAAGATTAGTCAGGTTGTAGGTTTTTTTGTTGACGGTGATTTTGACAGTACTGCGATCAACACCCGATTCGGAATCGGAGACTTTAAAAATGAGATCTGATTTGGAGTTTATAGTTGCTTTGGAAAGAGGACTAATGAATTCGATAATTGGTGAGGTTTTGTCAAGAGAAATGTCGGGAGCGCTGGTGGGAGTAGGGGAAAGGGAGGGGTTGGCAATGGAAGTTGGGGAGAGAGTGTTTGGGCAAGGTGGGCATTGGGGGCAATAGCCTGAGGGGGTTTTGGTGATTAGGGGAATTGGGGTGGGGGTAATTGCCAAAGATGGGGTTGGGGTGGAAAGGGGAGGGGTTGAAGTTGGACTTGTTTGAAGATTAAAAGTAATTGAGGCTTGAGTTGAATTACCGTTTAGATTAGCTGCTTCGACCAAAACTGTGTTGACCTGATCGGCATAAAGAGGATCATAGGGGGTGACAGTGAAGGTGTAATCGACTGAAGAACCGGTGGTGACAACTCGAGGTGAAGAAGGGGTGTAGGTGACTCCGTTGATGATAATGTTGACGGTGTTTAAATTGACGCCGTAACTGGCGTCAAGAATTTCGACAACGATGTTGGCATCAGCGGGGACATTTGATTGGCCGTCAGTAGGAGAAACAAAGTTGATAGTTGGTGGAGAATTGGTGGTAATGGAGGCAGAAACGGTGATAGTGGAACCTAGAATACTGGGGTAATGACGAAGAAGATTAAGGAAATTTAAACCAAGTAAGATAAATAATAAAAAATAGAAACGACGAAGCATTAATTTATTATAGAGCAAAAAGAAAAGAGATGATTCTATTTTCTGTCTTGATATTTCTTTTTTAGAGTCTCAAGCTCTTTTTCCAGTTCTTCGATTTTTGGAGTATTTGAAGAAGGGGGAGTTTTCTTCTTGAGTTTGATAAGAAGGATGATGACAATAACGATTGCTAAGGCTAGGGCGATGAGTTTGTAAGGGAGGACCCAGAAGAAAAGAGTAGCACTAAGAAGTTGGCCGGTGGTGCCATA
>Ga0180007_10007036_pt1 | contig 10778 bp, 9 predicted proteins | sample MM_PC_MetaG_FD_121122 | JGI IMG/M metagenome (GOLD analysis project Ga0180007, IMG submission 121122) | Groundwater microbial communities from the Aspo Hard Rock Laboratory (HRL) deep subsurface site, Sweden - MM_PC_MetaG | ecosystem: Environmental > Aquatic > Deep subsurface > Groundwater...
AGGGACCATAGCTATCGAGATGTGATTTTCGCCCCCTGAAGCCACGTGCAAAACCGTTTCATTAACTTCACAGGCCTGAAATTCAGGGATAACTATACTAAATCCCCCGAAACAAGCTGCTGTCCGGATTATAACGCCTAAGTTATGAGGGTCAGTTAGTCTATCTAAGAATATAATCGTAGATTTAGCGTCTTTAGGCTGATTTAACAAAACGTCAACAGGTGTATATCGAAATCTATCTACCCTGGCAACCATGCCCTGAAGATCTTTATCCTGCCGCATTTTAGACAACTGCGGAAGAGACAAGTATTCCACGGAAACATTTTTCGCCTTTATTAAGTCGACTATACCAGGTGCGTCAAAATTATCCTGTAGAAATACTTTTCTTATACTTTCAGGATTTACCTTTAAGCGTTCAATTATCGAGTTCCTGCCATATAACACCATAAAATCCCTAGCCATCTAATCCTCCGCATACCCCTGTCTTATAAATTTGATATGCCCGCAAGTTGTCCACAGGCAGCCTTTATATCTTTACCTTTAGATTCCCTAAGTGTCACTTTTACACCCATTCCTACTAGTCTTTTCATGAATTCATTTATTTCTCTTTTCGCAGGCGGCTTGTATTCTGTATCAAAAACCGGCGAACATTCTATTAAATTCACCTTTGCTTTTAATCTTTTTGCTATTACTGCAAGTCTCTGTGCCTCCAGCAGGGAATCGTTCTTATCTTTTATTAAAACATATTCAAAGGTAATCATCCTACCTAGAGCCGTCTTATAATTCCGGCATGATGCAATCAACTCTTCTAACGGATACTTTCTGTTAATAGGTACAAGTTCATTTCTTAATTTATTACTTGTGGCATGTAGTGACACTGATAAATTAACCTGGAGCCCCAGATCTTTTAGCTTCTCTATCCCGGGAATTATGCCGCAAGTAGAAACAGTAATCCTTCTGGCCCCTATGTTCAGCCCTTCCTGGCTGTTTATTATCATAATCGCCTTCGACACATTTTTGTAATTGTCCAGTGGTTCTCCCATACCCATAAATACGTAATTCGTTATTTTATGCTTAAGATTATGCTGCAGGAAGATTACCTGGTTTACAATCTCGGACGGAGAAAGATCCCTGACAAAACCCTTTTTGCCGCTTGCACAAAACTGACATTTGAATCTGCAGCCGACTTGCGTGGATAAACATATAGTCTTTCTATTTCTGTTCTTTATGAGGACAGTTTCTATAAAATTTCCGTCCGCGAGTTTAAAGAGGAATTTTTCCGTTCCATCCTCACTTGATTTGAGGTGCTCGGATAATTCCGGAAAGCTTATATAATACCTCTCGGCAAGTTTTTCCTTTAGGTTTTTGGGTATGCCGGAGATATCCTCAAAGCTGGAACCACCTTTTTGATAAAGACTTAGAAATATCTGTCTTGACCTGTAAGGTGGCTCGCCAATTTCAATCATCTCTCTATTTAGTTCTTCCAGCGTAAAATCTCTAATATCTCCCTTGGCCATAATCAGAGGTCATTGCTATTTCATCTTGCCTTTCATCATTTGATGGCCCATTTTATCTTTCATCATCGAATCGCAACTCATCTCTTTTTTACTTTCTTTCCAAAGCTCTTTCATCTTATCCTTTTGTTGCGTAGTTAGAAGCCCTTTGAGTGTAGCATACGCATTGACTAAAAATTTTGCCTTTTCCTTCTTAATGTCGTATTTTCGGTCGATTAACTTATCTACTACATCTCTATTGACTGTGTCTTTCTGTAACTCCGTTTCTATATCAAGCGCAAGTATATCAAGTTCTGCTTCTTTCCTTATTAGCTCCTTTTTAGTCTCAATTTTCAAGTCTTTAATCTTTACTACTTGTTCATCAGAAAGTCCTAACTCCTCCTGGCCCTTCAAGATAAAATAGGCCTTATGTGAGAACTTTCCTTCAAGATCTCCGTGGTAACCCTCCATTTTTTCACAGCTGCGAGCATAAGACTCTATTGCAAGGATACCAAAAAACAAAACAAAAACCACTAACGCTGTACTAACAATCTTCCTTTTCATACTACAGCCTCCTCGTTTTTTGGTCTGTTATCATTCTTTAACAGACTCTACCGATTATTAAACACTTGGTTAAGTTCTCCACTCATACATTACCTATACATCTGACTTCTTTGTAACTATTTTTTTAGCGAGTTCTGAATTTGGAATAACTATTTCCCTGTCATCTTTCTTTAATTTTGTTGATGTAAGGCCAATCTCTTCTACCCTCCCAGAGATCAAATCGAATTCAATCCTATCCCCAACATTGAATTCTTTCATAAGAAACCTTCCGTTTAATACATTGGAAACAATATCTCTCCCTGCGATCATAAAAACTAAAAAAACCACGACTGGTATAATACCAAAGATAATAAACAATGAGTCAGAGATAATTTTCGCAGGGACATTTAAATACTCAAGCGCTATTATAATCGCAAACCCTATTACGGCGTAACGGCTTATTGTACCTAAAAAGGCGTGGAACGGGATATTGGCAAACCGGGCAGTCTTATCAATAAATCTTGAAATAAAACCGCTTACAAATATACTAAGTGCTATTAAGATAATAATAACGATTATATTCGGAATATACAAAATAACCTGCTGTAAAAACTGGGATGTTATATTTAAATCCACAGCATCTTGTGCCATTATCAAGGCATTAAGTAGTATTATCCAGTAGAATACGGAACCAATAAGAACCGACGGCCTTTTCTCAACCCCTCCTTTTTCTAAAAACTTCTTAAACCCTATCTTTTCGGAAAGCACATCAAATCCCAAAGCCCTAAGGAGTTTTACAGCTATTTTCTTTACTATAACAGCTGATATCCAGCCTAAAACAATAACTGCAAAAGCAAAGACAATGCCTGGTCCGTGTTTCACGATAAATTCGTACACCTGATTTATTGACTGGAACACGAGGTTATCAAGAATCTCAAGAAATTTTGACATGGCAGATCCTCCTATTCTTCTTTAAAGAAATCTTTTAACTTATCTAAAGGTTTCTTGATAAGCCCCTCGCCTTTATCGAGTATTTCCTCTATCTTCTCTTCGTATTTTTCAGCTAACTTGTCTGTTACATTATCTATTTTCTTTAGTATACCCTCTCCTTTTTCCAGCTCTAACATCATAAAGTCAGCTGCTCCTGCAACACCTGTCTGCGGATTGAGGTCATTCTTCAACTGCATGATTACGGCCACTGGTGTTGCTGCAGCAGGCTCCTTGACCTTTAGAATAAAGAAAATAGTCAATACCTGCAGTATTGCCGACACTATAAAAATCACGTGAAGATTAGTTATGGTATAAACCGATACTGAAAATGCAAAACCTTGCATTGCCTTTGATATTATGCCTCCGGCAATAGGCGCAACCGCCCCTACAAGACCCGTGATAGCAGCGAATAACGCCAGATAAACTGATCTTCCTTCCTGCGGTGAGAGTTTAATCAGTATATTGAACTGCGATAATGCTGCGCCTGCCATAAAAGCCCCTGATAATATATGTGCAGCCATAACTGGGATATAATAACCTCCTGGAAGGGCTAACACCCATACAAAAGGTACGACTATAAGAATCCATCCTGAAACAATTATAACCGGTTTATTGCCCATTTTATCCGATATCGGCCCCCATATCTTCATCATAAAAAGCGTAGCAAGCGTTGCAAAAGTCCCAAATATCGTAATATCTGAAAAACTAACCTTCAGGTTTTCAATCATGTATACGCCATAGAAAGGGGCTGCTATCTGAATAGCAAACATCCAGGCTGAAACAAAAAGTATAAGTGTGAGAAAATTCCTGTCTTTTAAGGGAGAAAAAAATACATTAAAATCAAAAGAGCTCTCTTTCTCTTTTTTTATACCTTCGATTTCCGGGATACGCGAAAGAAAGAATATTGATAAAAGACCAAAGGCAAGGCCTACGACAAAAAGCAAAATAAAGCCGTAAGGATTTTGTTCCGAAAACTTCTGCTCCCATAGGGTTATAAACTTGCCTCCCAGCAGCACGAAAACCATGCTGCAGGCAGAAGCAATCATGTTACGCTTTCCAAAATAACTGCCCCTGATATTTTCAGGGACTAAATCGCTCATCCATGCAAGCCACGAGACACCGGCCAATGACCCGAAAACGCTTGATATGGCAATTACTGCTACAAGTACCCATATCTTAAAATCCGCAAGGGGGGTAAATATGGCAAATGGCAATAGTATTATCAAAATCCAGAGCCCCCTGCTCATTATAATAGATAGGAAACAAAGCATTTTCTTCTTACCGGTCTTTTCTATAATAACCGAGCCGAAAATCTGCACAAGATTTGCAAACATCGGCAATGCCGCTAAGATACCGATCTGCTCGGGGGCGGCCTTTAAGATTTTAATTGCAAAACCCATTAAAAACATGCCGCCTGCCAGAGACCCCATGATAGCGGAAAGCGCACCGTCAATAATAGAAAAATTAAGGGCCTTATTGCGAATATTTGTATCCATGAATTATTCTCTACTTTTACTAAAAAGCCTTCTTATATTTTAAAAGCACTGAATCATTTGTAGTTATGTTATCCCTGCTCTCTTTAGTGCTTCCCTGTTTCAACTCTTTCCCTGCCTCAAGGGAAACGCTCTCGCTTACTTTATGCTCGGCTTTTAATTTCTGTGTTGTAGCAGCATCTTGTTTCTCTTCAATTGCATAGTTCAATTCTGTCTTGCCGGATATATCCTTTTTAACACCGACACCCTTTGTCTTTGTCTTATCATCAAACTGGACCGTAATGCCTGTTGATCTAAAAAAATTGGCTAATTTACCGCCTGAACCGGAAAATAAAAAATAATCCATAAAGTCCCTTACTAACTCGACTGACATCTGGCCTTTTGCCAATGCCTCTTCTGTTATATTCCAGCTTTTGTTTGTTGCCAGCATCAATAATAACCGCTCCTTAGCTAAAGACGGCTCTGAGGAAAGCCTCAAATCAGGCCTCTCCATATTTCCTTTCAAGATTATCTTAATATTTATATTATCCACTTTTGCAATACCCTGCAAGTCAAACGAGGGCAATTTAGGATTGCCATTAAAAACAATCTTACTATCAGAAACCCTTATAACTGCAGTCTTGTGGCCTTTTATATAACCGCTATTTAAAAACACCTCTCCATACAGCTTTATATACTGCCTCATATCCTGTGTCCTCAGATCAAATGAAACAGAAGATTCTGTCAAAGAAAAAACATCCCGCGAAAGACTCTCAATTTGAAATTCACCCGTAAATCTCGGCTCATGCAAGGTCCCTTTCACAAACACATCTATATCGTTCACAATGCCGTTTATTTTCTTTAAGGCTTTGTTTCTATCAAAAAGATTTATAAACGGGTAGACATCAATTGATTTAGAGTAAACATTGAAATCCAAGGAGCCGTCTTTATAAACTCCCTGGAAAAGAACCGGTTCAGAATCGGGAATTTTAATCTTTCCGTTTTGCACCCCGGCATAAATACCTTCCGGACTGAAAGGATTCATATCTATATCAAGCTTTTTTATTTCCACAAAACTGCCTGAAGGAAAATATCTTAAATTATTAATACCGATCTCATGAAATGATAGGGTTTGGGATATTGTTCCGTTTATTTTTTCAATTTCGACTTTTTCTGATTGTGCATATCTGGAAATCAATAATTTTGTAATTAAGCCTATGCCTCTTGTCGTAAAGAGAAAGTAAAATGTCAGAAGAAAAGTAATGGTTGCCGTAATTACTATGAGCAGCAAAAATGCGTATATCCTCGGAACTTTCATATTAAAACCATTTCTTGCGCTTAAAATAACCTATCATTAATAAGGCAATAATTAGCATTAAACCCAAGGCGCATAGATAACCGTATTTCCAATTTAACTCAGGCATATTCCACGCTGAAACCCCGGGATTAAAATTCATGCCATATATGCCGGCCACAAATGTAATAGGGATGAATATTGTGGCTATTATGGTCAGCACTTTCATAACCTCATTCATTTTATTGCTCACACTAGAAAGATATATATCAAGCATCCCGGAAACAGTATCTCTGAATGTCTCGATGCTATCGATTACCTGTATTGTATGGTCGTATATATCTCTCAAGAATACATCAGTTGATTCTTGAATGAGCTTACTCTCGCTACGCTCTAAAGAATTTATAACTTCTCTTAACGGCCAGACTGATTTACGAAGAAAAATAGTATCTTGTTTTAGGCTATGTATCAACTGTAAAGTCTGAGGAGTCGAATTCTTTATCAATGTATCCTCCATACCCTCTATTCTTTCTCCCAACTTTTCTATAATGATAAAGTAGTTATCTATAATAGCGTCTAACAAAGTATAAGCCAGGTAATCCGACTTCATTTTTCTGATCCTGCCCTTGGAATTCCTGATTCTTTCTCTTATCGAATTAAAAACATCACCTTCTCTTTCCTGGAATGAGATAACAAAATTCGGGCCAAGTATAAGACTAACCTGTTCTGATTCTATCTCAGATTTAGATTCATTATAGGAAATCATTTTTAACACGATAAATATATAATCATCGAAATCCTCAATCTTTGGGCGTTGCCCGGTGTTTACAATATCCTCTAAAACAAGCGAATGCAGATTAAACTGCCTGCCCATTTTCTCTATTACGTCTATTTCATAAATGCCGTCTATATTTATCCACGAGACACTATCCTTTTCTTTAAAAGGGGTGCATTCTTCTACTTTCCTTAAAATTGTTTCTTGAAATTCAATTTCATTATAATCAATGACTGTGACTTTCGTATGTTCCGTCTTTTTCTCTCCAACATGAACAAGGGTCCCAGGCAATAGTCCTGCGACTTTAGATATTTTTTTGACTCTTCTAGGCATATTGCTATTCCTCCTTATGAACTAACTCACTGCCGCTTCATTGATAATTATTCTGGTATTATCGGCATCCAGGGTAACGTGTACTCCTAACGGCAAAGTTATATTAATATCACCGGCCACCCTATGTCCGGACGGGAAACCATATATTATAGGGATTTTCACATCACTGAGTATATCATTCAATATATGGCGTATTGTATATTTTTTGCCGGAGTGGTCTACACATTTTATCATTCTCCCGAATACTATACCTTTGACATACTTTAATTTTTGGGCAAATTTAAGCTGCACGAGGTAATCATCTATTGTCTCCAAGTCCTCTCCTACATCCTCAAGAAATAGTATCTTACCTCTTGTATCTATGTCATAAGGCGTACCTATCACGCTCATAATCATAGACATATTGCCGCCTGCCAATATACCGCTTGCCTTACCTCGCCTTAAGGATTTCAGCATAGGGAATTTTAATTCCCCCAAAGGACTGGTTTGGGTAAGAATGCGCAATAAATACCTTAAAGTAAAAGTATTCATATCACTATGAATTTCTCCGGATACCACAGGTCCGTGGAACACAACCATTTTCGTAACATTATTCAGATAAGACAAAAGCGCGGTTATATCGCTGTAACCTAAAAATATCTTGGGATTTCGTAAAATGATCCTCTTATCAAGGTATGGCAATGTCCGCATCGAGCCGTAACCGGCCTTTGCACAAAATATAGCCTTAACATCCTTATCCGCAAACATCCTATTTATCTGTTCAGCTCGCTTGATGTCATATCCTGCCATTGACCAGTGTTTATTAAAAATTGACTGATTATATTTCAATCTAAAACCAAGCCCGCAAAGCTTACTAATCCCTTTTTTAAAATTTTCCGTATCAAAAGACCAAGCAGGCGCTACTATTCCAATCGTATCGCCTTTCTTAAGTGCCGATGGTTTTTTAATTTTTAACCTTAACATTGCTTTGAATTAAAATATACATCCTTACACAAAGAATAGAAAAATCCCTCTTCTTATCATCATTATAGCGATTGCAGCAAGCAATAAGCTCGTAACCTTCGACAATGCCTTCGCCCCTGCCTCCCCTAGCAATTTAATTAAAAACTCTGAGAATAAGAATACCGCACCTGCAATAAAAACATTGATCGTTATTGAACCAAGTGTAGCAAATAGCCCGTATTCCGGGATTATAATAAGGGCGGTCGTAAGGACAGCAGGCCCTACGATCAAGGGTGTCCCTAAAGGTACTGCGCCTAAATCTTTTGCCGGCACACGACGCCGTTTACCCGGATTTAAAACATCCATTATGGCAATGCAAAAAAGGACGGCGCCTCCGGCAATCATGAAATCGCCGATGGAGATATTTAGTAATTTAAAGACAGCCTTTCCTAAAAATACGAATCCGAAAGCCAAACACAAAGCTGTTATCAACGACTGATAGATAATCTTGATTCTATCTTTCTCTCCGATATCTCGTGTAAAAGAGATGAATATCGGCAAAACTCCTATTGCATCTACTGCTACAAAGACAGGTATAAAAGCCAATAAGATATTATGAAACATAAATCAACCCCCAGCTAAGGTTCCCTAACGTGTCCTAAGATATACCGTCTCTTCTTTTGCAGGCACGTGTGGTTTAATATTAAGGTGCCGACGTAAATTTTTCCTAAGCTCCTCTGCTTGCTCAGGTTCCCCGTGAACAATAAATATTTTTTCAGGCCTTCTTTTAAACCTCTTGCAGTAATCAACCAATCCAAATTTATCCGCATGCGAGCTGAAGGCATTTATTATAACCACCTCTGCATTCATATCATAAGGCCGCCCGAATATTCGAACAATTTTATTTTTTTCAACAATACGCCTCCCTAAAGTATGTTTGGCCATAAAGCCGATGATAACAATCGTATTCCCAGGATTCTCGATATTATTCTTCAGATGATGAAGAATCCTCCCGTTCTCACACATACCCGAAGCGGATATTATGATTACAGGTCTTGTAATATCGTTCAGTTTTTTTGATTCGTTTACGTCTTTTATATAAGTGATATTATCGCACCCTAAAGGGTCTACATCTTCAAGAAATGCCTTTTTGGTAATGTCATCAAAATATTGCGAGTTGTTTCTTACTACCTCAGTCAGATTTACTGCCAGAGGTCCATCAACATATATAGGGATTTTTCTAATCTTTTTTCTTTTCATTAACTCGCTTATGAAAAAGACAATAAGCTGGGTCCTTTCCAGGGCAAACGAAGGTATGATAACCTTGCCTCCGCGCCTGATGGTCTTGTTTATGGTCTTGGCAAGTTCAAGTTCTGCATCCTTAATATCTTCGTGTTCCCTTCCCCCGTATGTGCTTTCAATAATAAGATAATCGACATCTTCCGGCACCTCAGGATTTCTCAAGAGAGGCATATCCCTCCTGCCAAGGTCAACTGCATAGGCTATCCTCGTATTTGCTCTTCCTGTCTTTATATCAAGCACTGGTACAGTTGAACCCAAAATATGCCCTGCCTCATAAAATGTAAGTGTAATGTCTTTAGAAATGGGAAAGGAACTATGATAATCAACCGGCTCAAAATATTTCAACGACTTCTGCGCCTCTTTTTTAGTATAAAGAGGCTGACGGGACGGAAGGCCCCTGCGCTTGTTTATCTTATTTACATATTTTATATCTTCCTCCTGAATATATCCACTGTCAGGGAGCATATACCGGCAGAATTCCCTGGTTGTGGGAGTACAATATATCGAACCCCTAAATCCCTTTTTTATAAGTGTAGGGATATTGCCGCTATGGTCTATATGGGCGTGTGACAATATACAGGCATTCAGACTCTCTGGACTAAACGGAAACTGAGAATTTACTTTATAATATTCATCCCTGCGGCCTTGAAACAACCCAAAATCCAAGGTCACTTTCGAATGGCCTGTTGCTACAAAATGCATTGAACCAGTAACAGTCTTAGCCCCTCCGCAGAATTGAATCAAAACTGCCATTTTTATTTCTCCTATCTAAAAATATTTTCAATGGATAGCCAAATATTTAAAAGCCGATAGACACGCCTTTGCCCCTTCTCCTGCAGCTATTATTATCTGCTTTTCCGGGACATCAGTAACATCACCTGCTGCAAAAATAGCGCTAACATTAGTTTCATTGTGACAATTTACCTTGATTTCTCCTGATTTATTTTTGTCCACTTCATTGGCAAATCCCGAATTAGGCGTAAGTCCAATCTCTACAAACACCCCTCCTACAGCAATGTTCCGTTCGTTTTTATCTTGTTCTATCTTTATGGATTTGACTAACTTCTCGCCCAAAATTGCAGTTACACGAGCATTGTTTAAAATAGAAACTTTTTCATTCCTTTTAATCTTTTCTGCCATTATCTGGTCGCCGGTAAGACCTGAGGTTATATTTATAAGATATACACGCTTAGCTATATTCATTAATTGCAATGTGGCATCTAAGGCAGAATTCCCACCGCCTATGACAGCTACATCCTTCCCTGTAAATAACGGCCCATCGCAAGTAGCGCAATAAGTAAGTCCCTTGTTTTTAAATTCCTGCTCGCCCGGCACACCTAATTCTCTTGATTTCTTACCAGAAGCTATTATAGCTGTCTTTGTCTCATATTCACCCTTGTCAGTCTTAATCAACACTATACTATCCTTATTTCTAACTTCTATTACTTCCTCTCCTTCTTTTACCTCAATACTGTATTTACGCATATGTTCTTCAAACTTAGCCGCTAATTCAACTCCGCTAATAAATTGATAACCAGTATAATTCTCGATCTCACCGCTCCAAGCTGTCTGCCCTCCTATATCTTTAGTTATAACCAGGCACCTCATTCTTTTACGGGCAGCGTAAACACTGG
>Ga0180007_10007037_pt1 | contig 10777 bp, 9 predicted proteins | sample MM_PC_MetaG_FD_121122 | JGI IMG/M metagenome (GOLD analysis project Ga0180007, IMG submission 121122) | Groundwater microbial communities from the Aspo Hard Rock Laboratory (HRL) deep subsurface site, Sweden - MM_PC_MetaG | ecosystem: Environmental > Aquatic > Deep subsurface > Groundwater...
AAGCCGTTTCAGGGAGTTATTCCTAATTTAGAGAAATTGTTTAAAACGACAGATAGTGAATACGTCAAACATCAGATTGCTGGGTATATGTCAAAGCTATCTTGCCCTCAATGTGGGGGCGCTAGGTTACGAAAAGAAAGTTTATCCGTGTATATTAAAAATAAATCTATATGGGATGTCATAAAGATGGATATAGATACTGCTTTAGGATTCTTTTCTAAATTAGCGTTAAATCCTTATGAAGAGAAAATTGCTCATCATATTGTGAAGGAAATAAGTAAACGCCTTTTCTTTTGTAATAATGTTGGGTTAGGATACTTATCATTAGATAGATTAAGCTCAACGTTATCAGGAGGAGAAGCTCAAAGAATAAAGTTAGCTACTCAAGTTGGGTCGGCTTTATCAGGAGTGATATATATACTTGATGAGCCTACGATAGGGTTGCATCCTAGAGATGATAAAAAGTTGATTTCGGCATTAGATAATTTAAAACAAATAGGAAATACAGTGATTGTGGTAGAGCATGATGAACAAATGATTCGTGCCTGTGACTGGATAATAGATATTGGCCCTGGCGCCGGAGTTAGAGGCGGTAAAATTGTTTATTCAGGTGAGAGTAAAAATATAAAAAACGCGAACACGCTAACAGCAAAATATCTAAACGGACAGGAAAGGATAGCGGTACCGGTTGTAAGAAGACCGTATAAAGATAAACCGGTTCTTTTAATAAAGGGTGCCGGCGAACATAATTTAAAGAATATTAAGGTTAAAGTTGTTTTAGGAGTTTTTAATTGTGTTACAGGTGTTTCTGGGTCGGGAAAATCTACGTTAGTAGAAGATATTTTATATAAAGCGTTAACAAAAAGTTTATATAATTCCAGAGAAAAGCCTGGGAAACATGAAAAAATAGAAGGATTAGAAAATATTGATAAAGTTATTATTGTTGACCAGTCGCCGATAGGTAGAACTCCACGTTCAAATCCAGCGACTTATACCGGTGTGTTTACGCATATAAGAAGTGTTTTTAGTCAGCTTCCTCAAGCTAAAACTCGGGGGTATAAGCAGGCACGGTTTAGTTTTAATGTTTCAGGAGGTAGGTGTGAGGCTTGTCGCGGGGAGGGGACAAAAAAAATTGAGATGCATTTTCTTCCTGATGTGTATGTTCCCTGCCAAGTATGTCGCGGTAGGCGATTTAATGAACAGACTTTAGATGTTAAATTTAAAGGCAGCAATATTTCTGATGTTTTAGAAATGAATGTTGAGCAATCTTTTCAGTTGTTTGAGAATTTTCCTCAAATAAGAAATATTCTGCAAACTTTAATAGATGTGGGGTTAGGGTATATTACTTTAGGTCAAGCGGCAACAACTCTTTCGGGAGGAGAAGCCCAAAGAATTAAGCTAGCGGCACAGTTACGCAAAAAGTCAACAGGAAAGACTATTTACATACTTGATGAGCCTACAACTGGCCTGCATTTTGAGGATGTTAAGAAACTTCTTTATGTATTACATCGATTAGTAGATAAAAAAAATACAATTTTGGTGATAGAGCATAATTTAGATGTGATAAAATGTGCTGATTATATTATTGATTTAGGTCCTGAGGGCGGAGATGCTGGCGGCAACATTGTTGTTTGTGGTGATCCGCAAGAAGTGAGTCAGTGTAAGGAATCGTATACAGGGAAGTTTTTGAGAGAGAAATTGATATATAAGGGTCAAGGAAGATAATAAGATATAGGGTTCAGGGGGACAGGACAGGGTTTGAAGAAAAATTTTGTTTAAAATTAATATTTGGAAGAATTAATGTTTGATAATTTAAAATGGTAAATGGTAAATGGTAAATTTAAAATGATATGGGGTGGAGATGTTTAAGATAAGAACGTTTATTGTTTTTTTAGCTGTTTTATTTTGTTTTTCTGGCGCGGCGTTTTCTTTAAGCGATGAAGAGGAGAAATTTTTTGTTGCTAGCAAAGCTTTTTCTGATGGGTTTTATAAGGCTGCCAGATTGTTGTTCAAGAGATTTACTAAAGATTTTCCTGAAAGTGAAAAAGTGTATGACGCTCAAGTTTTTATCGCCAAGTGTTATTATTTCAAGAATGATTATTCCAACGCTTTAGACATTCTTAATTTGATTATCGATAAAGATAAGGCTAGTAAAGTTTGGGAGCAGGCGTATTATTGGCTGGGGGAAGTCCATTTTAAAGGTAAAAACTTTAAGGATTCTCTTAAGTATGGACGTAAGGTTATAGATGATTATCCTAATTCAGAATATATATGGTGGGCGTACATGTTGACAGCAAATAGTTATTTAGAGTTGGGTCAAGATAGTCAAGCTCAGGATTTACTTGTTAGGGTGATTAACGAATGTAAGGAAGACGAGCTTTTAGAAAACGCGTATAATCAGCTTCTAGATTTTTATTTTCACCGGAAAAAGTATTCTCAACTACGGTCTTTAGCCCAACAGTACTTAAAAGTATATCCTAAAGGTAGGTTTGGCCCAAGGAGTTATTTTTATCTAGGTGAAGCGGACTATGCTTATAAAGAGTTTGATAAAGCGATTATAAATTATCAGCGGAGCTTAAAATTTAAAAGTGATAATGGGTTAGATGATTTGATTTATCAAGGATTAGGATTTAGTTATCTCGGGAAAGAAGATTTTCTTAAAGCTAAGGATAATATTGATGAAATACGCGGTGACCAGTTACGCCTTTTTTCTCAAGGAACTTATTTTTTAAAGAAACGAGAACATAAACGCGCGTTAGATATATTTGACAATTTTATAGAAACGTTTAATCAAAGTAATTATCTTATGGATATATATTTAAACAAAGCAGATACTCTTTATGAAATGGGTAGAATAAATGATTCATTAACGGTGTATCGGTATATTATCGATAATTTTAAAGATTCTTCATATCCCGATATTTTTGAACGGGCGCATTATGGGTTAGCCTGGTGTTATTTAAAGACAGGAGCCTTTAGGTCAGCTATTGAAGAGTTTAAAAAGACGTTAAAAGATACAACTAACCCAGTCGTTAAAATAAGTTCACAAGTACAAATTGCTGATGCCTATCAAGAAGCCGGCGAGTATAGTAAGGCATTGGATCTTTATAATGAGATATTAAGAAATAATCCAAATACGGCTTATATTGATTATATTCAGTTTCAGATAGGATTAATTTTCTTAAAGACAGAAAGGTTAGAAGAGGCGTTGATGGCATTAAGGAATCTTAAAGATAACTTTCCTTCTTCAAGGCTCCTTCCTCAAGCTCAGTATTATTTAGCGGTAGCTTATTTCTCTAAAGGCTCCTATCAGGAAGCAAAAGCATTATTAACTGATTTTATTGATAGATTTTCTCGTGATAGTTGGATGCCAAAGGTATATTACCTTTATGGTAAATGTTTTTTTAATAATAAAGAATATAGCGAGGCGATAGAAGCTTTCAAGACGGTTTTAGGAAAATTTAAAGATAGAGAAATAGAAGAACTTGTCTATATTGATATGGGCAATGCCTATCTGAATTTATCTTTATTTGATAAAGCAAAAAAGATTTGGGAAGGATTTTTAGACAAATTTCCTTATTCAGAATATAGCGCGGCTGTGACGTTGTATTTAGGAGGGCTATATGAAAAAGAAAATAATTTTCAGGTAGCAGAAAAGTACTATAAAAAAATCATAGACGATTTTAACAATTCCTCTTCATCACAAGAAGGGATGCTTTCTTTAGGCCATCTTTATTGGCAGATGGGAGATTTGGCTAAAGCTAAAAAATATCTCAAAGATTTAAGTGAGCAAAACTCATCTCTTTCTTATAAAGCTAAAATGTATTTAGCAAAAGTATATGTACAGGAAGGTATGAATAAAGATGCCTTAGCTATTTATGATGAGCTTATAGCCTCTAACATTACTTTAGCAAAAAGCGCTATTTTAGATAAAGCTTTTCTTTATAAAGATATGAAGGATTATAAGGCGGCGGTTAGCTTTTTTACAAAAGCAATAGAAGTCGGATTAGATTCGCCCAAACTCAGGTTTTCTAACGCGGTATGTTTGGAGAAGCTTAATCAGAATAAAGAAGCTATTGATAATTACTTTAAAATCATTTATATGTTTGATGATGATGAGTATAAAGTTAAAGCATATTTTCGTATTGGACGGATATATGAGAAAGAGTCCAATTTCGGTGCCGCGAAAGAAATCTATCGCAAAGTTGCTGGTTTAGAGGTAGAAGAATCTAAAATTGCTAAAGCTCGGTTGGATGAGTTGGAATAAAATATAGCGTTTAGCGGAGAGCGGATAGGAAATATTTTTTTCTACGTTAAACGTTATCCGTTAAAAATGGAGGTAAAAAATGTTGTATTTAATAGTTAAAGGTGGATGGATAATGTTGCCGATATTAATATGTTCGGTGTTTTCTCTGGCGATTATTATTGAACGGATATTGTTTTTTTCAAGCATTAAACATAATACTCCTTCAATAGTATCTCAAATTTTAGAGTTTGTTCGAGGGGGTAGATCGGCTGCCGCTATCGAGGTTTGTGATGAAAAGCCTTATCATGTTACAACTATTTTAAAAGCAGGTATTTTACATTATGATGAAACCAAGGATATTATTAAAGAGTCTATGGAAGACACCTCGTTATATGAGATTCCTAAATTAGAGAAGAATTTACATTTTTTAAGTACTATTGCTCATATATCGCCGTTAATAGGGCTTCTTGGGACAGTTGTGGGGTTAGTTAAATGTTTTTATATCATTGAACAGAAAACGGCAAGCATTGGTATTGTTAACCCCGCGGATTTAGCAGGAGGAATATGGGAAGCTCTTCTTACCACTGTAGCAGGGTTGTGCATAGCTATTCCTACATATATTGCTTATAATTATTTTGTTCAAAAAGTTAATTTGCTTGTTCTTGAATCTGAGCGCGCGGCTACTGAATTGATTGAAGTTCATTCCCAAAGACATCTTATAGGTAGTCAAGATTTTTGATAATAGAAAATCGAGAATAGACCACCCCGATGAATCGGGGTTCTATTTTTGCGGAGAAAAAATAAGGAGGTATGTCTGTGAAGTTTAAGAAACGATTAAGAGTTGAGTCTGGATTACGGCAAATAGATATAGCTCCGCTGATTGATTGTATATTTCTTCTTCTTGTGTTTTTTATGCTTACGTCTAACTTTATAGTTATGCCGGGAATAAATGTTAAACTTCCTAAGGCGGTAACATCTGAGGAAATAAATACTCAGACGCTAGTGATTGTTGTTTCCAGTGAAGATATATTATATTGTGATGGAGAGCCTGTAACGTTAGCGGAGTTAAAGGGTTTATTAAAAAAGAAAAAAAATAATTCTATTTTTATAAAATCAGATCGTGATGCTAGTTTAGGTGTTGTCGTTAAAATATGGGATTTATGTAAAAAAGAAGGGATAGAAAAAATAGGCATCGCGACGACGAACCAAGAATAGTAATAAATGCCGTGATACTTATAGAAAATTGCAGAAATTGATTGAAATTAATTGTTGTAAATTTAAGATAATAAATCGTTATAAGTTTCGTCAAGAAAATCCCTATTAGGATCACTGATAATATGTGGTGGAAAGGCTTCTTTTTTGCGTTAATCCTATCATTGATAGTACATCTATTTGTACTTTTATTTGTTTATCCGTATTTTAATGTAAAGAAAACTCCCCTTATATATTGTTGGCCAAGTATTCTTGAAAAGGGAGACATATTTAGCAGGAAAGGGATTATACCCATCCCTAAAGGGGTAGATCTTTCCGCAAGTCAGGTAAGACAAGATTATTTTTCTTCTAGTTGGGTAAATGGTAAAAATTCTCATCATGAATTGCATAAAGATAAATACCCATTGCCGGTGGTGTCAGAGGGTAAGATACTTTTAAAAGAAAGAAATGATTATTTGTATTTATGGGAAAGACAGACCGCTTTTCCTGCTAATAAGAAGGAAAAAATACCATATAAAGTTTTATGCGCTGATTCTGGAAAAGTTATTTTTTTATATCCGCAGAAGCTTTCGGTAGATTCTAAGAAGAACATATCCGTGCAGCAGTATCTTAGAGAATCAGTTTTATCTTTGAAAGAGAAATTTTCCTGGACAAAGTTAGACGGGGTGATAGAATAAAAATGAAAATAGAATTCACATTTTTAGTCGGCATTTTTTTCAGTATTAGCATAATAATAGCGCATTTTATTGAGTGCATAAGCAGCCGTTGGGCAGTTAATTTTAGAAAAGAAAGCAACTTGAAGAAGGAAACTTGCGAAGTCTGTACGACCATTTGTTTCATTTTTCCTTCTTTAAATTATTGGCAGTGTTCTTTTTGTGGGAGTGTGAATAAAAAAGATGATTACCGAAATAGGAATAGTCGCGGGTGAAATTTGGCATTTTTTAGATAAGCACGGAGAAGTTGATCTAGACCAGTTAGTAAATGGAGTAGATAAATCACGTAATTTAATCCTCATGAGTTTAGGTTGGCTGGCTAGAGAGGGTCATGTGGTAGTTAATATTCATGATAAGCGTTATCGGATAATTTTACGATGCGAAAAAGTGTAGTGCTGGTTGTGGTTATGATTGTGCTGGTGGTTCTTTCCGGCTTCGCGGTTATTTCTCTATATTTTATGAGTAACGAGGCAAGAATCGCTGAACACAAAGTTCAGCGAATGAAAGCGTTTTATACTGTGCAAAGTGCGGTAATTGATGCCAATCAGCGGTTGAAGATTGGCGGTGCCGGTAACAGCAGAGATAATGTTGAAGATGATATAAATAGTAATTTTGGTCTGAATAATTTAAATGTGACTATGGTAATAGTTAACGGTCAAAAAGATTGTACCGGCGCGGTCTCTGGAGATATTGATTGTTGTGCCGCATGTACTGGCACGGGTTGTATGGTCGCGGATAATGACTATTGTAGTAGTGAATTTTGTAACGAGCCTAGCGATGCGTATTGTGCTGATATCTCAACAGAGTATTAACTTACCTTTTTATTATCCTTATTAGTTTAAATGTAATTGTTTATTGACATATATATTTTTTTGGCGCAAGTGCAGTAGTTCGTAGAAAGAATCTTTTACGTTGGTTACTATGAATTTTAAACTCATAACTACGAATTAATAAAAATATGGGCCGGTAGTTCAGTTGGGAGAATACTACGTTCGCAACGTAGGGGTCGGGAGTTCGAATCTCCTCCGGTCCATTTTATTAGTCGTTAGTGAATAGTTATTAGTGTTTAGTATGTAGGGGACGGTTTTGTGACCGGAGGGAATCCCGAGTATGTCCGAGGGGGTCGTCCCGTTAAAATATACCTTATGAGAAGGATATGTGTTTTAATTCTTTCCGTTTTGATATCTTCAGGAGTGTACGCTAAAAACATAAAAGAGGCTCAGTTTAGCGGCAGTTTTTATCCCGCGGATAAAAAGGCGTTAAGTTCTATGGTCGATAGATTTTTAGCAGAAGCAGATCTTTCATCTGTTTCTGCTGTTTCTGGGGATGTTTTAGGGATAATCTCTCCTCATGCCGGATACGTTTATTCCGGGTCTGTTGCTGCGTATGGGTATAAAAGTTTAGCGGGAAAGAAGTTTGATACGGTTATTCTTCTTGGTTCTTCGCATCATTATCGGTTTAAAGGTATAAGTATTTATGATGATGGCATATTCAATACACCATTAGGAAAGTTGTCTGTGGATGGGCGAATCGCTTCTCGTTTTAGCTCGTTAGCGTTTGCTCAATTTAACAAAGTTTATTTTAATAATGAGCATTCGCTGGAAGTTCAGTTGCCTTTCATTATTAAGTCTTTAGGTAAAGTAAAAATAGTTCCTATCCTTTTCGGTGAAGTAACTCTTAATGATTTAGAAGAAATCTCCGGTAAAATTGATGAGATTTCTAAAGATAAAAAGGTTCTCATAGTTGTTTCAACCGATCTTTCTCATTATCTTGAGTATCAGCAGGCAGTTAAAAAAGATTTAGAAACCGTTAATTTTATTAAGAATAAAGATGCCTCAGCGTTATGGGATTCATGGCGTAGTGGTGAAGGGCGAGGGTGCGGATTATGTCCGGCAATTGCCTTTTTAATGTACGTAAAAAGTCAGGCGGCGGATATCGAAATTTTAAAGTACGCTAATTCCGGCGATACCGCCAGTGATAAAGGTAGAGTTGTTGGGTATATGAGCGCGGTAGCGTATAAAAAACTACGAACTATTAAGAAGGAGGGGGAAGGTATGGCGCAGGGGGATGGTTTAACTCATGAGGATAAAGATACGTTATTAAAAATCGCGCGCAGTACGTTAGAAAGCTTTTTAAAAGACGGCAGTAAACCTGAAGTTAAAGTAGATTCTGATAATCTTAAAGCTAAGAGAGGAGCTTTTGTTACTTTACATAAAAACGGTAAACTTCGCGGCTGTATTGGCAAGATGGTTGCTGATATGCCGTTATATAAAGTTATCCCTGAGTTCGCTATTTATTCAGCAACGGAGGATATAAGATTTTTGCCGGTATCTTATGAGATACTGAAAGATATAGAAATAGAGATTAGTGTTTTAACCGAACCGGTGGTTTTAGCGGTTAGTTCAACACAAGAATTGTTAGATAAATTACAACCGTTAAGAGATGGCGTGATTATTGTAACAAAGTATGGGTCATCAACCTATTTACCGCAAGTTTGGGAACAAATACCTGATAAGAGAGAGTTTTTATCTCATCTTTGCGCTAAAGGCGGCGCGCCTGCTGACTATTGGGAAACAAATTTTAAAGATATAAAGGTGCAGACGTACCAGGCGATAGTGTTTAGTGAGTAAGAAGTAAGAAGTAAGAGGGGATAAGAAGAAAGAATAAAATAGGTAAGAAAGAAGTAAAAATTGAATAAGATAAGTTATTAAATAGTAAAGAAATAGAGATAGGTGCTTAAATCTATATTTTTTTCTAATTCTTAATCCGTATTTTTTGTCTTTGTCTTATTTCTTACATCTTACATCTTACATCTTACATCTTACATCTTACTTCTTACATCTTACTTCTTACATCTTACTTCTTATATCTTTATTATTATGTTCAAAGAAAGAATATATTGGCCGGATAGTTTTGGTACTAGTATTACTCTATCGGATAAAGCGGTAGTTCATAAAATAAAAGATGTATGCCGTCTTAAAAAAGATGAGCCGTTATATCTTTTTGACGGAAAAGGGCAAGAAGTCCGTTATTTTATTGAAAAAGTTAGTAGAACTACGGTGGCGGTTGTTAAAGATAAATCTGAGCGTAAGCAGGATCAGCCTAAAAAAAGAATATACTTAGGCTTTCCCCTGGTTAGAGAAGAAAGAATTGATTTTATCCTTCAGAAATGCGTGGAATTAGGCGTTTTCGGATTTGTTCCTTTTATTAGTGAACGTAGTATCAATAAGTTCCCTTCAATAAATAAAGTTAACCGCTGGCAGAAAATAGCTACAGAAGCGGCGCGGCAGTCAGACCGGTTATGGCTGCCAAAAATTGAAGAGACTATAAAATTTAATGATTTGATACTTCGGTCGTACGCGTTAAAAATAGCCGGATCTGTTGATGGAAAAATTATTAAACAGGATATTACTCCCGCCGAGGGTGACGTTCTTATTGTCGTGGGCCCGGTAGGAGATTTTTCACCTCAAGAATATAGCGCGTTAGCTAATAATAATTTTAAATTTATTAAGTTAGCGCCGGATATTTTAAGAGTTGAAACAGCTGCCGTTTTTGCCGCGGGATTAGTCAACTATTTTATCATGCGCGAATGAAAGTAAAGTTTTTTACTGTATCTATAAAGTTAATCAATATGAAAGGAGTCAATTTATGCGATTAAACGCCTATATTTCAAAAAGCGGATATACTTCCCGGCGTAAAGCCGATGACTTAATCAAGAAGGGTGAGGTTAAGATAAATGGAGAAGTTCTGAAAGATTTATCTTATCAGGTTAAATCCGGCGATAAAGTCAGTGTTAATAATCAAGGTATTTCTCTTCAAAATCAGATATATATTATGTTTAATAAACCTCAAGGGGTAACTACTACATTAAAAGATGAATTTGCTAGTAGGCTAATAATGGATTGTTTACCGAAAAAATTTAAAGGAATTTATCCTGTCGGCAGGCTAGATAAGAACTCCTGCGGCTTAATAATTCTTACTAATGACGGGGAGTTTTGTTATGAGCTAACTCATCCAAAATTTGAGGTAGAGAAAGAATATTTAGTAAGGTTAAAAGGGGAGTTGAGGGCAGCTGATTGCCGTCGCACGGAAAAAGGCGTAATGGATGAAGGCGATTGTTTGAAAGTTAAAAGAATAAGAATTTTAAATAAAGGCGCGGGGGAGAGTGTAGTTAAAGTAATAATAAGTGAAGGAAAAAAAAGGCATTTACGCCGGCTATTTAAAAACCTAGGATTTATGGTTATTCACCTTGTAAGAGTAAGGATAGGAAATTTACGATTAGGTGATTTAGCTGAAGGAAAATATAGAGCAATAAATCCGGAAGAAGTATAAATCAATGGATATCTTCCTTTTTTACGAAATACTTATTTTCTGCTATTATAGGGCAAAAAAGAACACTTGATAATGATTTTTTTGACTTTTTCACGCCTCAATGATATCATAAAACTAATAATTTCGGAAAAAAGGAAGTGCGTATATTAAGATGTTAGATGAAAAAAATATAGGAATTGAAAAATTTAGAATTTAAGATGGATTAAAACTATTCCGTGAAAGATATAATGGTTTTACCTACAAAATATTTATATGACCCGTCTTAGAGGATTAT
>Ga0180007_10007038_pt1 | contig 10773 bp, 9 predicted proteins | sample MM_PC_MetaG_FD_121122 | JGI IMG/M metagenome (GOLD analysis project Ga0180007, IMG submission 121122) | Groundwater microbial communities from the Aspo Hard Rock Laboratory (HRL) deep subsurface site, Sweden - MM_PC_MetaG | ecosystem: Environmental > Aquatic > Deep subsurface > Groundwater...
ACCAGTCTTTGATTTAACCGTCAAAGACGCCCACGAGTTCTACGCCAATGGCGCTCTTGTTCATAATTGCATGGACGGAAGACGCTATGCGGTAGCCTCACATAAGCAAATAAGACTGGGGAATGCCCGCCCAGCTAATAGATACGCAATGGCAAGGAGGTAAGATGGGAGAAGATACCAAGTGGGTAAAAGAGTTTGCCAAGTGCCCTCAGTGCGGGAGCGACCAGCGTATGTTTGAGCAGATAGGCAAGGAGATGAAGGAGCGCAGTCTTATCCCCCAAGATGAACTTGTCTGCTTTGAAAGCAGGCAAGGGGCTATGGCTAACCAGAATGTTATCGCCAAACTGCCCATAGGTGCGGAGATACCTGCCTTCGCCGTAGCCACTGACTTCTGTAGTGAATGCGGTTGTTTCTATGCTGTCAAATTAGAGAGAGCCAATGCCAAGAAAACTCTGGCGCCGGTGCAATTAGTACCTAACAGGGCGCAGAGACGGGCTGGGTTACAGGGTGGGAGCGGGTTTCAGTTGCCCCCGTTGAATAATGCAGGATTAAGCTAAGGAGGGAAGATGACGAAAGCATCGCATCTGGTAAAAGAAACGGTAATGTATTCCATCCACCCAGAGACAGGACTGGTTATCATTCACCATCTACCGTGGGAGAGGACAAGCCCGCAACTTGAACACTATCAACAAAAGGGGTTTACCTTTGAGAAGCCAGAGATTGAAACCCCGGCAGTTGTTAAATCCCCTGAGACAGTCAAGCGAGTCAAGAAACATCATCGCCGGAAGGTGAAGGTCTGATGCCTCTATACGATTATAAGTGCCAGTGTGGGAAGGAATTTGAGGTAAAAATGCCAGTAGACTTGCGTTTTGAGGTGCATTGTCCTGATTGTGGTAGACTGGCAATAAAGAAGTTAACCACTAAGTTTAGTTTCGCCTTTGCTCAGCCCAAAAGTAAGGTCAGCCCTAATGCCAGACCAGTTCGGAGGTAAGTATGGATACATGGACGCTAATTTCGGGTAGACAGACGGCGTTAAGCCCGTTTTATAACCAGGTGGACAAGACACGTAAGCGACTTAACTTAACGCCCTTCAAGATGCTCAACTATGATGGTAAGACTGCGATAGACGATGTTATTATCGTTACGGAGAACCAGTCCTCTAACTACATGAAGCGGATTATCTCCGGCCTGATGTCATCAAAGTGGCAGGCGGTTGTGGAAGGGCAGCTTACTACAAGAGAATCCCACAAGATAGAGCAGTTCAACGAAGCGGCTATGCAGCAGGCTGATGAGTATTTGTTTAATCAGTACGGTATCGCTGGACTGGATGTGTGGCTGGATAACCACGTCTGCCATACGGGGCTTATCGGCGCTCAGTGGATGGTGAGTGTTGAAGATGGAGAGTATAAAGTCCACTGTTTGCCTCTGGATATGAGATGGACGCCCCATGTGCTAAATAAGTGGATTGCTCCGATAACCTATCGGGACAAAGAAGACCTACTGAGAGAGTTGGAAGATTACAAAAAACTATCCATGGATGACGAGACAGGGACTTATGAGTTTGGTGGTCTTGATGTAACCAAGCTGAAAGACACAGATAACGAGGTAAGGGACTACTGGAATGAGGAAAACAACGAACTCTGGATTGAGAAACAACTGTGCTTCAAACAGAAGAATGCGTATGGTACGTTGCCCTTCGTAATGGTCTGGGTGCCATCCGGTTATTTCTTCCGTGATAAGGGATATATAGAATACGAATCACCGAGTCTGCTTGCTGTAAATGACGGGCTTTATGACCAACTGAGCCGTCAGCTTACTATTGACGCCACTTTAGGATTTAACGTTCTCAACCCGGCAATGGAGTATGAGACGGAGAACCCATCTGGTGATATGTCCAGAGCAAGACCCAAAGCTGGGGAAGATTTGGAAGTGCCGAAGGGAGAGAGACATCTTCCAGTACCATCTCCCGATATCAACCGGGCTGAGTTGGCTTCAAGGGAACAGATAAGCCGGATGATTGGTGATGCGGCTCCTATTGCACCGAGGGCTTATACATCACCGCCATCAGCCATTGAAGTAACTACTGAGGTAGAACTTCTTGACGAGCTACAGAACCCGCGTATTGTTGCTCTCCAGATGTTCAAGGCGGCTCTTGCTACCCTGAACATCGAGCAGACGATTATGATGGGTGATGGGTCAATGATAGTCGGACGAAAGGGAAGCCAAAAGAACTTCAATGCTAGCGACCTGAAAGACCCTAAAAAGTATTTCGTCAACTACCAACTAATGAAACAGAATAAACGTCTTGCCATAGTCAACGAAAGCCGCGCTCTGGCAATGTGGGGCAAAGCACCAATCAAATATATCCTCAGAGATATTCTTTCCGTTGAAGACCCGGATGGTTGGGAACGGGAGATGGAACTGGAGAAGGCCAAAGCTATCAACCCAGCTATAGGGATAGCTGAGATGGCCGTCCGATACGCCGAGGAAGCCGAGGACATGGAAGACGGCGCCGATAAAGACCTCAAAAACTGGCAGTCAATGACACTGGTACACGATTATGTCATGCTTATGCGCCAGAGATTGAACCCGATGCCACAGGGAGAGACACAGAATATTAGGGAAGCGACCAAGCCGACTGGTAATGCTCAGGGATTGATTAGCCTGGTCGGACAGAAGACCCCATTACTTAGAGGAGGTGCATAGCATGAAGTGGAGCAAGAAACTTTGTATAGAGGCACTCACCCAGATGAAGTCTCCCATTGAGAATCAGAGCCCGGCATCCCCTGATAACCTGTTCCAGAGTCTATTGACAGCAACTAAGGCAAGACAGGCAGAAGGCGCTCAGCCCGAAGTGATTATGCCACCGAGTCAAGGGATGATAACACAATGACAATGCCCTTTAAGGTATTCACAGGCACTGAAAACCTGAAGATAGACAAGATTAAAGGGCTGATTATGCCCAAAAAGACTCCGTTTACCCCTTACCCCGACACGGATGAGTATGGTAATACCATCTATGTCCAGAAGATGCCTGAATACCTTAAAGAGCTACGGTATTCTCTGCTTAACCCCTCGACATATTACAGGACTCCCCCCAATCTATCTGAGGAGATGAGGACTTTGGCTCTACCTGAAGAATATGGGGGGCAAGTCCCTTCAAAAGAGGAATACCCTGAGACATACCAGCCAGGCTTCTTCCAGCGTGAAGCACAGAATATCGCTATGGGTAGGTCAGCGGCAACCAATATCCGTCCTGGGGGTGGTGGCGCAACTAACATTCTCCCAGGACAGCGGTCAAGTTATGAGGACTGGGGATTGCGTACCGGCCAATGGGATACCAATAACCCTTTCTGGAGAGCCGCTATAGAGGAGTTCGGCGTTTCCCCCAGAGGGGATATACTTGCCCCCGCTGCCCCACAAGAGAAACCATGGATTCCTCAAACTAGGTCAATACGTAGCATATTCCAAGTTTCAAAGGAGAACAAGGACTTATTCCCGAATGTTCCGTTCAACACATATATGGCCTACCTGAGTACTGGTGAGTATGTGCCTATCCCTTATAGGTTGTCAGAGCAGTGGAAAGGCACATCGGTTGAAGATGAAATAAAACAAGGCTTACTTAGCCGTGAGCAGGCAGCTTTAATGCCGCCTGGGAGTATCTTTGTCGCCACAGGGCAGGGGGGTCGCGGTGTCACAGGGGAGGGCGGTGGCTTGAATCCCATTTACTATCTTCCCGCCGAATATATAGATACTTATGCTGTCAAGGTTCCTGAGCCAATGGGGATTAGCCCAGTGGAAGAGATAGAACTGGCTAAAGTCAGGGAGGAGATGCAGGCTGGTATTGAGAAACTTCTGCCCAAATATACTGACGAAGAGATAAAAAGGTTTCGCCGACAGACTTATGAAGAATCCAAAGACATAATCTTTGACACTATTGGCAAGGTTGTACCTTATGATGTTTACGTCAACGATATTGAACAGGCAATTTATAATTTAACATCTAATCCGGCTAATCTCGCCAAGTTTGCTCAAGACATGCTGAAATTAGGCCGTACCACTGAGACTGAGTTAATTCTTAGAATGTTAGTGCCTGGGGTAACAGATGAGGGAATTGATGAGTTTTTTGCACCTGCGCCGACTGAAGTTCAACCCCCTGTGCCGCCAAAAGATAATTGGGTTTTACAACCAAATGAATTGCCTTTGACAAGTGGATTAACCAATAAGCAGTTAGAATATCGTATTAAGGGATTGACAGGAGACCAGTATATTTCTGCTCTTGGTTCGTACGTAAATCAAATAGACCCGGCTAATCTTGCTGAATATATCGAACACGGTGAGAATTTTACTAAACTAGGGTACATCTCAAATGCCTGGGACTTTGTATGGCTAGAACTTGGGGATGTTTTCGGTGCTAAAGTGTTAGGTTTATCTAATGAAAAGGCACATGAACTTTCAGATAGGGCATTTCCTGGTGTACGACAAAAGCTTAATATCCCTCAAATTGCGGCTGACAAGGTAAGGGAAATCACAATGGGGGCATACGAGCCACCTGAAGATTGGTTTGAGCGCCTCAAATCTATCAGGATGCCGGACTGGTTAAATAAACTGCTCCCGTTCTGGAGTGGCGAAAAGTTAATACCTGAAGTTGGTGTACAGGCACCAAGTAGGTCTGTTGGGTTTGCTCTTTATGGTGGGTTGGAAACTATTGGCATGTTTATGCCGCCCCTGAGATTGGCTAGGACAGCAGAGATACTTAATAGTCTGAAAGTAGCTGAAAGGGTGGCACTAGCACAGAGAGCTGGTTTATCAGGGAAAGCAGGTTCAAAGGCGATTGAGAAACTGACTCAAGAGGAAATATCAGCAATGGCTGGAGTCCTTGAAAAAGAGGGGAAGTTGGTATTGCCCAAGACAAAGATTCCCAAAGCTGCCCCTGGTGAGTCTGAAGCTGGGTTAGCAAAGGGGATTACCCCCACTGAAGCGGTTAAGCCCCCTGCTGTACTATCGCCAAAAGATTTGCAGGATTTGGAATTGGCAGTTGGGAAAGAAAGGGTTGCAAGTGTCAGTGCTGAGGCTAATCGTTTGATACAGGAGCAAGGACTAGGTAAAACTGAGGCGATTGAGTCCGCTATAAGAGGCAAGCCCCCTGCTGTTGAAGCGGTAAAAGGTGGGGCTGAAGTACCTCCAGTGAAACCACCTGAACCGCCAGTGGCTAAAATGCCTCCGCCGCCCGAACCTACTCCTGGGGAAATTAAGGCATTAAGTAACATCCCAGGCAAACCGCAACTTACTGAGGCGCAGGTAAACAGAACTCTTGAATTATTCGGGAAGTATGTGGATGAACCTAGCACGGCTAATGCATGGGAGTTAACTGGTGCTCTACGGAGGGAAGAGAGGGCTATCCGTGCCGAGGCTTTGAAAGCAAGGGCATCAGAACTTATCGCCAAAGGTCAGAAACCAGAAGAGGCTATAAACCAAGCGATGAGTGAAACCATGTCAGGTAAACTACCTTCTATGACAACTGATTACCTATCCGATTTGACCAATGAGATGAGACAGGTATTGTTTAATAGGGTCTATCACACTCTCAAAGATGAACCTTATGAAATGATGTCTACCATAGAGGCATTGACCAATGCTCTTGCAGGCAGACCTATTCCTAGAGAGTTAGGTGTGGCTGGTGGCTCGGCCTATACTAGGCTTAATCGTGTCTTCGGGGCACAGCCTCAAGTAATGAAAACTATTGAAAAGGCAGCAGAGGAGAAAAAGCCATTACAAGATATTGTTGAAGGGATATTCCGTCAGACTCCTACCGAACCGAGACCACCAGATGCGGCGACAATGGAGTATCTGCGTAGTCTTACTGCATCTGGCACGCAAACTACCACAGGCATGGTGCCACCAGCGGAAGGTAAAGGCCTTCTAACTTTTGAACCTACTGGTAAACTAGGTCTAGAGCAGGGTGGAGTCATAGTTAGAAAAGACAGGTATGGCAATATAATTGAGAGCCGCCCACTTCAGCAAATGGAATTGGGGAAAGAGCCTGCTGCTTTGAGAGCTTCAACTTTGAAGGTTACTGGGGAAATTTTGACACCTGAAGAGGCTGCAATTCGTTTACAAAGATTCAAGACTGAGTTAGCTCCTGCCCCAACTGGTCTCTCCGCCCCATTTGAACCGCCCATTGAAAAGGCTGTCAAAGAACTAGGACTGTGGCCTCGCCCTGCTATTGAATCGGTGGTGAAAGTCTTAAAAGAAATCGGCATGTCGCCAGTGGATATCGGTGGCTTTATCAAAGCCATGAAGTCCTCTGTTGATATGTCATATTGGAGACAGATTACTCCACTTATCGCAGGGCATCCTAAACGATTTGCCCTGTCTAACATAGAAGCATGGAAGGCTCTATTTAGCCAGAAGAGTGCAGAAGCATCTTGGCATAAGATAATCCATGACCCTGAAGAGCCAGGGTTATATGCCATCTATGCTGCACTCCAGAAGAAACAGGGCAGGGACTTCCTTCGTCCATTTGATATACCTAAAGGCACGGCCCAGTACAAGGGCGTTGAGGAGTTCGGTTATCTGACTGAAGAGAGGCTTATCCCGCGTTTGACTGCCAAAATCCCGACAATCAAGTGGTCTAACCGCGCTTTTGTTACAGGCACTAACTCCGATACATGGGGGATATTTAAGGACTTCTACAGGATGCAAAAGCGCGAGGCAGAGAGATACGCCTCAGGAACGCTCAAGTTCAAACCTGGCGAGTCCTTCAATATGATGAAAAACATGGATGACCAGGCTAAATACCTCGCTGAACTTAGTGGAAGAGCATCACTGGGTAAATTGAGTCAGATGGCGCCAATCTTGGGTAATCTTTTCTATGCACCAAGATATGCACTCGGTAGAGTTTTAGGTCCGAGACACCTTTTCTCCGCAAATCCTTACATTCGCAAAGAGGCATGGAAAGATGCGGTTTTGTTTGTTGGCACCGTTGGTGGGGTTATGTTGGCTGGCAGACAGATGGGATTATGGGATGTGGAACTTAACAGAAATTCTGCTGACTTTATGAAGATACGGGTAGGGAATGTGCGTTTTGACCCCTGGGGTGGGGCTCAACAATTCGCCGTGTTCTTTTCAAGGATAGTTGACTTGGTAACTGCCCCGTTGACAGGAAAGCCTGCGATGGGGAAGTCCACTATTACGGGGCAGGAATATCCACTGGATATAACGTCTTTGGTAGATAACTTTGTGAAGACTAAGGCAGCACCTCTGGCTGGCATAATTGAAGAGTATTTAACAGGTAAGACCTTTGGCGGTGAGAAGGTTGACATCAAGAACATCAAACAGTGGGCAGATAGAATATCACCTATGGCACTCATGGACATCTGGGATGCGTTAGAAGATGAGACAGCGAATGTAGCTACTGCTGGGGCTTTATCGTTCGTTGGGCTAGGAGTTCAGACGTACTCAGGTAGATGGCAGGACAATGAGCAAAAAATCGGTTTGCCGAAGTTTGACGAGAACTTAGTCTACGGCCTTACCGAACCGAGATACGATGTTAAGGACTTCTGGGCTGATACAGCCTCCCAATTTAAGGGGGTGAACCCGGCTGAAATTACTAAGGCAAAGGGATACCCACCTAAAGTAATAGCTATAGCAGAAGCACGCAGTATCCTGGATATAGTCAACGAGATGCCGATGCAGAGCTTGAAAAGCCTGAATGCTGACCCTGGCAAGGGCGATACCTTCATGCAACTGTATAATCAGTGGCGGCAGAGACAGAATCTCGGAGATGATAAAAAAGCCCTTGCTGACTTTGACAAGAAATATCCCGATGCCAAATTGGGTAATATGAGTCTTCAGCAATATGCCATTCTCTGGGCGTATCACAATCTCACCGATAAGAAATCACAGGAAGATTACCTGAAACAGTATCCTGAACTAGAGCAAAAGCCGCGTGAAGAGTATCTTAAATCTCACCCCGAAGAGAATGCCAAACTCGCTGTTTGGGGGCAGGCTAAAGTTTACACTCAGAAGGCATACGATAAGGCTATGTCCCTGATTAAGGAACTTGATATTCCTGAAGGTGCGGTGCAGGGTTACCTTCCTCCAAAGAAGGTAGCCAAACAGTATTTTGAGTATCAGGACATGCTTACCAAGTTTGCGCCTGGAAGTTCTGAGGTAAAACTATTCCGAGCGCAGAACTTCGACTTTGATGAGTGGCTGCAGAAGAATGAAGGGCTGCAAAAGGTGGAGGTTAAGAGTCTTGATGCCCTTGAACTCACCGTTAAGAACCGTGATAAGCAGAAACAATATGATGAGATTAAGGGACGAGACCTGATTCAAGAGAAGGCACTTAAAGATGCTTTCCTAGAGGCTAACCTTGACTTTGCCAAGGACAGAATCAGGATAGAGGGCTTTAATAGGGGTGTTCCTAAGAACATGATGGACGACTACGTTGACTATAAGTTTACCAAACGTAAGGATTACGAAGATGATTGGTTTCTGATGGAACACCCCAAACTCTATCGGATGCTCACCAGCGAGGCTATCATGGGCGATAACGCACTGAAACTAAAGGACTTCTCCAGAGTGCCTACCAAAGAAGTCTATAAGAAGTTCCAGGCTTACGAGACACTGCCTGCCGGCGAAGCAAGAATAGTGTTCCGTATGTCCAATTCTGACCTTGAGAAGTGGATGCAGTTAACGGAGAAGATCAAACCGATTCAGATACCGGACTTTGATACGCTGGCCTTGTGGAAGATATACTCCAACCTTTCCGATAGGGCTAAAGTTTCCTTCCGGAGAAGTTATCCTGCCTTTGATGCTTGGCTCATCGGGGAAGGCAGGGCTGAGCCATTGACGGCAGAGCAACCGCCAACCCAACGTAAACCGGTGTCTACCACAACCACACCATCACAGAGGACAGTGAGGCCGATATTACCGTGGCGGGGTACGCCATCTAGCGAGAAAACAACGGCGGCTGTCTTAAAGAGAACCGGGGTATTGAGGTAAAGTGGAAACTACTACCCTTCAGCTAATTGAAGAGGAAATAAAGACGGTGGAAGCCCAGGGGTTTGGAGAGGTTATTGTTAAAATTAAGAACGGCGCAGTTTATCGGGTGATTCATACTGTAGATAAAATACTTGACAAAGGAGGGGTGAAGGAGTAGACTTAGAATAATTAAATAGCGTTTAGCGTCTAACAGAAAGACTGGGGAGACGATTTTCAGGGAAACCTGGAGGTTGTCTCCTCTTTCTTTATTAGGAGGTGAGAATGAGTCCGGTTACTAAGAATCAGAAAACACTATCCTGCATCGCTCTTGCGATAGCCAACGGGGAGACTCCAAAATCTTATAGCGCACAGGCTGCGAAGATGGCGGAGTCCATGAGTAAAGAAAAGTTGGAATCTTGGTGCAAGGGCCCAATGAAAAAGGAATAAACAGGAGGTAAATTTATGGCCGTAGCCACAGAACCCAAAACAGGCATTATGACTGAGGAAAAAGGGCAGGCGAAAGTCTCCCCTGAAACCGAGGTCGAAACCCCTGAACAGTCTGAGGTATCGCCGGAGGAGCAGGAACCGAAGATTTATACCCAGAAACAGGCGGACGCGCTGGTACATGCTGCCAAGTCCGAAGGTGGACGCAAGGTGAAAGCTGCCGAGATTGAGAGGGATAGCTATAAATCCAAACTTGAAGTTAAGGAAAGCGAACTTGCCGATAACGCCACAGAGATTGAGAGTCTACAAGCCAAGTTTGACGATATGGCTAAAGAAGACCCCGCCAAGTTTGATGTCGCCAAAGAACTAAAGAGTCTCCGTGAAGAACGGAAGAAACTAAAGGCAGACCAAACGGCGTTAGCTACGGAAAGGCAGACCTACGGCGAGGAAGTCAGGGTAGCTAAAGATACAATGCGGGAAATCAGAGTATGGGAAATAGCCGCAGAGTATGAAGGTGGCGACCCCGTGGTACTCAAAAACCTTTGCGATACGTTTGAAGCAAATACTGAAGAGCAGATACGGAAAGCCGCTGATACTATCTGGACAAAGCCAGCCGAAAAGGAAACTAAACTTAAAGCGCCAAAACCTTATTCTGGCAAATCTGAGGGTGGAACTCCTTATTTTACCAGAGCTCAGATAGCTGACCGTTCCTTCTGGAACGAGCATAAAGATGAAATCCTGAAAGCACAGAAGGAAGGCAGGATAAAAGATTAAGGAGTAAAATATGGCACTTTCTGCAAGAACACCAACTGGTGCCGATACTGCCGGTTTTGTACCCGAAATATGGGCACAGCAAACAGTTGACGCAGCACAAAAGAAGCTCGTCTGCTTTGATGCTATTGACCATACATGGCAGGTCGGCAAACACAAGGGCGATACCATTAACATCGGTGTCATCAACCATGGGACGGCCTCAGAGGTCGTAGTCGGGACTAAGGCAGCCTCTCAAGATATCGCCACTGGTACAAAGTTGCAACTCGTTATGGACCAGTGGTATGAGCATCCTGTTGATGTGGATACCATGACAATAACCCAGTCTCAAATTGCTTGGGCAGTGAAAGCCAGGGCAGAGGGCGAATATGGAGTTAGACTAGCGATTGATTCCTCAGTCGCAGCTCTCTTCTCAACCTTAAATAGCACTGGTACTGGGGTCAAGGGGACTGATGGCAGCGAAGTCACTGATGACCTGCTTATTGAGCTTATGGAAGCTCTCGATGAGGCAGATGCCGATGATGATGACCGATTCCTTATTGTTGACCCATCGGTTATTGCCGATATGAT
>Ga0180007_10007039_pt1 | contig 10772 bp, 13 predicted proteins | sample MM_PC_MetaG_FD_121122 | JGI IMG/M metagenome (GOLD analysis project Ga0180007, IMG submission 121122) | Groundwater microbial communities from the Aspo Hard Rock Laboratory (HRL) deep subsurface site, Sweden - MM_PC_MetaG | ecosystem: Environmental > Aquatic > Deep subsurface > Groundwater...
CATAGAAAGACTATCTATTCCTTCTCCGCTAAACTCCACAGCTTGGTAATTTGCTCCATCAGCTTTTAGATCTCCAATTAAATGTAAGATAAAATCTTTGGCGAAGACACCTTTAGATAACTTTCCCTTTAATATAACTTTAATGGTCTCTGGAACCTTAAGCCAAATCTTTCCCGTCATAAAACAAGCCGCTACATCTGTAGAACCCATGCCGGTAGCAAAGATATTCAAGGCTCCATAAGTACAGGTGTGAGAATCAGCCCCTATTACTAAATCACCACCACTTATCTGACCACTTTCTGGAATTACCTGGTGGCAAACCCCTTCTCCAATATCAAATATCTTAATTTTTTGTTCTTTTGCAAAATCCCTCATCATTTTATGAAGTTTAGAGACATCTTTATTAGGGCTTGGAGCACTATGATCTATCACCAAAGCTACTCTTTCTTGATCAAAGACTTGATGAGCTTCCATTTCCTGGAAAGCTTTAATAGCCAGAGGAGCCGTGCCATCTTGAGCAAAACAAAAATCTATTTTGGCTATGGTTATCTCACCAGCATACACTTTCTTATCACTATGACTACTTAATATCTTTTCTGCAATAGTTTGACCCATCTTAATATCCTTTTTATAGTCTGATTAATTTTACCCTTAAGATCTCTTCTAAATTCCTTATCTCTGAAATTACTTCTTCTGGTACAAAGCTATCTACATTTATCACTAAAATCTGTTTATCTTTTATAGGTTCTCGACCCATATATAAAGCTGCAATATTAATATTATTATTACCTAATATTGTTCCTATCCTACCCACTACTCCAGGTTTATCAATATTAGATAAGACTAACATATACCCACTGGGAATAGCATCAATTCTAAAATTTTCTAAATAGACAAGGCGAGCATCGTCTTTATGAAATAAAGTAGCGGCAATGGAGCTTTTTCCTTTATTAGTCTTGACCGTAACAGAAATTAAGTTATTAAAATCTTCTCTCTGGCTACTTTTACTTTCCACTACCTTTATTCCTCGTTCCTTGGCCAAAAATGGAGCATTAACAAAATTTACCAGAGCATCATCAATCATCGCCGAAAGTAGTCCTTTTAAGATCGCGATAGAGACGGCTTTTAAATCATACTTAGTCATATCTCCTGCATACTCAATAGCTACTTCTTCAATCGCCGCAGAAGCTAACTGCCCTTGAAAACTGCCTAATTTTTCCCCTAAATTTAAGTAAGGCTTTAATTGGTTTAGTAAATTTCCGTCTATTTGAGGAATATTAATAGCATTCTTAGCCATTCCTCCTTTTAAGACTTCTAATGCTTGCTTGACAATATCTACACCCACATTTAGCTGAGCCTCCTTAGTAGAAGCGCCTAAGTGAGGGACAGTAATGCAATTATCCAAAGAAAAGAGTTCGCTTTCTGCTGGAGGTTCTTGCTCGTAAACATCTAAGGCCGCTCCAGCAATTCGTTTATTCCGTAAGGCTTCAATTAAATCTTGTTCCTGAATTAATCCACCTCTGGCACAATTAATTATTCTTACTTCACTCTTCATTAATTCTATCTCTTTTTTAGAGATCATATTCTTAGTTTCAGGAGTCTTGGTCACATGTAAGGTAATATAATCTGACTCTTTATATAACTGCTCTAATCCTACCATCTCTATACCCAAAGACTCTACTCTCTCTTCAGAAACATAAGGATCGTAGCCTATCACTCGCATCTGAAAAGCTTTAATCCTTTTCGCTACTTCTGTTCCAATTCTACCCAAGCCTATAATACCGATGGTCTTGTCAAAGAGCTCTACTCCGGCAAACTTTTCTCGCTTCCACTCTTTATTTCTCAGAGAATAATGAGCAAAAGGAATATTACGAGATAAAGAAAGAATTAAAGCAATAGTATGCTCAGCCGTAGAAATAGTATTTCCATCTGGAGTATTCATGACAATTATTCCCCTTCTGGTCGCTGCTTCTACATCTACATTATCTATACCTACTCCAGCTCGGCCAATAATTTGTAAGTTAGAAGCTGCATTAATTACTTCTTTAGTAACTTTAGTTCCTGAACGAATTAATAATACCTGATAATTGGAAATACAACTTATTAGCTCTTGGGGAGATAACTTAGTCTTAACATCTACTTCTAAATCTTTCTCCTTTCTTAAAAGCTCAAGGCTTTCTTGAGGAAGAGTATCGCTTACTAAAACCTTCATTTTTACCTCCTTACTTAATCTTTATGCTTACCATATCAATAATCATTTATTTCTACTCCATTTAAGAGTAACTCATCGTCTTCTTCTATCCAATCGGCAGTGAGATATTCTTTATAAGTATGATGAGCCTCCCTAACTATTACCTTTCCAATACCGGCATTAATAATAAATCTTCTACAAAGTTTACAAGGTTTAGCATTTTTAACATACTCATTGGTTGAAACCTCTATCCCGCTTAAAAATAAAGTAGAATCTAACATATCAATTCGACTTACATTAATGATGGCATTCATCTCGGCATGGACTGACCTACATAGCTCATAGTTACTCCCCCTGGGAACCCTTAATTTTTCTCGAATACAGAAACCTAAATCGATGCAATTCTTTTGCATTCTTGGAGCTCCAGTATATCCAGTACTAAGAATTTGATCATTCTTAACAATTACTGCTCCAAAATTTCTTCTTAAACAAGTTCCTCGTTTTAAGCATTCAGTAGCAATATTTAAGTAGTAATTTATCTTGTCAATTCTTTTCATAAAAAAACTAATTAGCCATTTAGGCATTAAGCTTACAATTTTTTATTTAACGAATAAATACCACACTTTTTTATTCATCGTCAAGCAAAACTTTTTCTTTACTTTTTAATCTCTTGCCACAACTTACCTTGAAATCTCTCTTCTTCAAGTAGTCTTCTTTCTACTTCCTGCAAAACTTGACTTTTATTTAATATCCAAGAAGGGGCTACTAATAATTCCTTAGGGCAATCTGCGCTAATTCTCTGAATAACTGTCTTTGGCCAGAGATGTTCCAAGAAACCTATAACTAAATCTAGATACTTGTTTAAGCCTAATGGTTGATACAATTTTTGATGAAAGAGCATTTCTAATTTTGTATCTTTTACAATATACAAAGGATGTAGTTTAATTCCATCTAATTTAAGAATAGCCAAGGCCTTGGCTGTCTCTTGAATCATTTCTTCTGTCTCAAAAGGTAGTCCAATAATTAGATGGGCACCTATCTTTATCTTTTCCTTTTTCCGGGTCAACTCCACCGCTTTTAAAAAATCTTCATATAAGTGACCTCGATTAATGAATTCTAAAGTTGGTTGATGAATAGACTGCACTCCATATTCAATCCAAACCTCATAATCTTCCGTATAAGAATTAATTAAGTCTAAAATTCCTTCATTTATACAGTCAGGTCGTGTCGCTATGGAAATCCCTACAATATCTTCAAAATTCTTTACACTATCATATCTTTGTTTTAAGGTCATTAAATCAGCATAGGTATTGGTGTAAGCTTGAAAATAGACGATAAACTTCTCAGCTTTAAATCTTTGTCTTAGGCGTTTTATTCCTTCTTCAATCTGAAGATAAAGAGAAGGCAAGGGAATCTTAGTATTAACACTAAAACCACGGTTATTACAATAAACACAACCATCCTTAGAAATTACCCCATTCCTGTTGGGGCAAGAAAAACCCGCATCTATGCTTATCTTATGAACTTTTGTTTTAAATTGTCTTTTTAGATAAGTAGAAAATTTATAGTATCTCTCTGATAGTTCAGAGATAAGATAGTCCTCGCTAATGCTCGGAACTGTTTTCCCCTTGGACTTTGCCTCAAATTCCGTAATTAAAATTGCTCTCATAAACTATACTTTTTTATGTGGAGGCATATCTGTATTAGGTGTGTCTATACTTTTCTATGGATGATAAAGTGTTAGCTAACAAGACGTCGTAGGATTGATCTTCCCCCGTTTTCACGGACACTGAGTTAAGTTAGGCTGCCATAGCCTCCAGCTCAAATGATACCGGTGAACGGGTACCCCAGGGCTGAATGCCTCCTCTGAGGATTATAAAACATTTCAATATATTCGAAAACACTTTGTATAGCCTCTGCCCGTGTTTCATACCGGAATCATACACATGCTCTGTCTTTAATGTATGGAAAAAACTCTCAGCAACCGCATTGTCGTAACAATTGCCCTTCCTGCTCATACTCTGGATAAAGCTATATGCCTTTAGTACATCCCGGAAATCAGAGCTTGCATACTGAACTCCTCTGTCAGTGTAATGGAAAGTGCAACCTGATGATGGCCTGCGACGCCCTATCGCCTGATACAATGCCTTAACCACAAAGTTCGCAGTCAATCTATCACTCATGGCCCATCCCACTACCTGTCGGGAATAGAGATCAAGGATCACTACCATGTACAGCCAGCCTTCCAATGTCGAAATATACGTAATATCCGATACCCATACAGTGTTGGGCTTTCCTGCCACAAAATCCTGATTCAGGAGATTCTCAGCAACCGGCAGGTTGTGCTTCGAATCCGTTGTCGCCTTGAACTTCTTTTTTGTCTTCCCTACAATACCATTAATCTTCATTAAACAGGCTACACGGTTTTCACCACACTTCCTTCCTCTTGCCTGCAGGTCTTTGGTAATCCGCGGACTCCCATATACCCTACGACTGTTCTTATGTGATTCTTTTATCTCCATGAGTATCTTTTCGTTTTCTTTCTGCCTCCTGCTCTGAGGCTGTCTCTTCCATGCGTAATATCCGCTCCCTTGATGCTCCTATGACTCGGCACATCCTCTGCACCCCATGTGAGGAGCGATGCTGGTCCATGAACCAGTATTTCATTTGGGGTGTTTTGAGAAGATGGCCAACGCTTTTTTTAGGATTTCCCTATCCTCCTTGAGATTGGTGTTCTCTTTCTGAAGCCTCTGTACTTCCTCATCCTGAGGCTTCATGTGACCCTTCCCTGGGAAACTCCCTGACTGGTCTTCTTTATACTTCCGTTTCCATGTACGTAACAAACTCTCATGAATTCCCAGTCCCCGGGCTACCTCCGTTACCTGCCGCCCCCCTTCTGTTACAAGCTTTACTGCTTCCTCCTTAAACTGCCTGTCATACTTCCTGTGCTTCCTACTCTCTTGCATCTGACACCTCCAAAATATTATTAGTTCCTATTTTAACCTAATCCTTCGGTGTGTCCACTATATCGGGGGAAGATCAATATTTAAGGTAGCCTAAACTGTAACAAATATAACCCTAATTTTTGTCTTGACAATTGGGTCCACTTCATCTTTCTCGTAATACTATTTCCTTATTCTTTTTAATATAATCTTCTATTCTCCTTTTTGCCATGTCATAGGTGATTTTTTGCCCTCTATTATTCATTAACTCAAAATAACCATGAACAGAACATTTTGGATAATTAATAAATCTATAAGATACATATAATAATATCGTTTTACATTGAGGACAATAAGCATTATAGTTATAAATATTCTATAAAACACCAAATGAAGGAACTAAAGAAGGATTTGTTTTTATTAATTTTTTAAAAACTATGATGGCAAAAAATAAAGATATTATAAGTAAATTGGATAAAACATAAATGCTAATTTTAGAAATTAGGTTGTTCATTCCGATAAAATGACCATATTTATATAAGCCACCATTTATTATTATTAGAATTATAATCTCCATAGGTATTTTGTCTTTTATTAAATCATAAATTTCTTTTTTATTCATACTCATCTAACGATGGAATTCACTGGTGGGCTACTGCCCATCCAGTGCATTGACTTGTTAGGCAATTTTTTTTCCTACTAATTCCCCTTCAATATACCGATGAATCATTGATGAAATTAATGTTTGATAAGGAATTCCTAATTCCATTGCTTTTTTCTTAATTCCTTTAAAATCATGGTCGTAAAGACGAATAGTAATTCTTCTATTCTTTCGTAAGGTATTTTCAGCTATAGATTTCACTTCTTTTAGTTCGTTTTTTGAAGGGGGAGCAGTTTTTATCATACCTTTTTCGTAAGCAATTAAAATATTTTTTTCTTCTTTATTTAATCTCATTTTGTTCCTCCAATTCTTTTTGGTAATCTTTAGTTGCTTTCCTACTGGGAATAATTGTTTTTAAAAATACTTGTTCCCCCTCTTTTACATAAGGGACTAAGTAAATATAATTGTCCATTAATACAAAATAGATTTTTTGCCTTGGGTATTTTTCTTGCTCAGGATGATCTGCGACTTTCCATAAATCGCCTTGTAACAAATGGAAAATTATTTGTTCAAATGAAATATTTCTTTCTTCTTTCAACCATTCATTTTTCTCTGAATTCCATTCATATTTCATATTTAATATTATACATTATTTGTATGTACATAGTCAATTAGTCAATATTTATTTTGTTTTTAGTATTTGAAAATTTATTTCTGCCTAACGACAGAGTTCACCTGCCCAAAACAAATGCAAAATAAATATTTGATAAACCACAAAATATTAATAGCAAGAAAACTATCAAACCGAACACCGATGTTTTGGGTCAAGTGAAGCGCCTCGTTAAAGGTCTTAATTTTTTATATTTTCTCTTTTTATTTTTCGATGAATAAAATAGGAGAGTTTAAATAGTAAGGTACGTAAGTTTTCCCTTAGAATTTTAGGCCAAATCCGACTTTTAAATAAATATCTGAAGTATCATAGTCAATATCATAGTCAAAAGTTTCATTACCTTCTTTATTTTTTAATTCTCCACTTGAAGTATTATATGAAATCCCAATTTTTCCACCAATATTATCTGTAAAAAATGACAATAATCCTGCCTCTATACCAAAATTATATCCTCCCTCATCTATTAATGAATTTTCCATATCAAATTTTCCAATATTAACTTCAAAAAAAGGAGTATATATTTCTTCTGGGTAAAGAAGTAAAAGTACATCGACTCCGTATCCCAGACTATATATTGATTCAATTGATTCAGTGGATTTTATATATATTGATTCATAGGTTAACATTAATCCTATCCCAAAATTCTCTTTTATCATTTTTTATAGCTGTGATATCTAAATTAATTTTATTACTGTCTGAATTTAAACTATAATCAATTGTTTTATATTTATGAGTACTTTTCCCATAAGAAGCATTTGTTCTTGCGGAAATTAAAATATCCCCCTCTTCTACTTCTGCAAATACTAACGTGGATAACGGGGAAAGCATTAGCGCAAGCGCAAAAACAATTTCTTTGTTTTTCATTTTTCTTCTTTTTTTTAGGTATTGAACAGGTGTTTTATCGTTTAATTTCTTGAGTCTTTTATTCTGGTTATAGTCATCAACAAACTCAAGATTACTCTTAAGTTTAAATATACTCTGAAAACAATATTTCGTCAAGACCTTTTCCTCAGCCATTCTCATTATAAGATTTTACAAAACAGATTAACTTAATTTTTACGATTTTCATAGAAACATTAATGAGTTTTCCCAAAGCTTGAATTAAAAAGAAACTTAATTTAATCCGGGATGAGCCGAAAATAAAAAGTAAAATCTTGACAAAATATTGTTTTCAAGCCATATTTAAAATTATAATGAATTAGATCTTCTATAATGAACTAGACCTTCTATAATGAACTAGACCTTCTATAATGAACATTATCATAAATGTATTGCAAGCTAACATTTAGCTATTCACAGACACCATCTAAGACTGAAAGCTGACCGCTGATTGCTTCCGAATACAGAAAGGAAAAAGAGATGAGTCGAAGTAAGAAGATTCTTATTATTGATGACAATGAAGATACTGGCCAAGTTTTATCCTTTGCCTTACAAGACAGAGGTTATAAAGTAGAGATAGCTCTTACCGGCAGAGAATCTTTAGAAAAACTTAAGCAAAAGTGCTTTAATTTGTCTTTAATAGATATGAAACTACCAGACATAGAAGGCATAGAGTTACTAAAGTCCTTAAGGAAATCCTACCCTGAAATGGTGGAAGTTGTCATTACCGGGCATGCTTCTTTAGAGAATTCCGTAAAGGCTTTAAACGCCGGAGCTTGGGCTTATATTACTAAGCCCTTCCAGATGGAGGAAGTGTTAATTACTCTGAAAGAAGCCCTGGAACATCAACAACTAACCGTAGAAAATAAGAAGTTAATAAAGAAATTAAAAGAAGAGATAGTTATGCATAAGAACTTAGAAAAAGAACGTCAACAAACTTTGAGAGAATTAGAAAAAACTATGGATGGTGCTATTGAAGCCATCTCTTTAATTATTGAGAGCAGAGATCCTTACACGGCAGGCCATCAAAAGCGGGTCGCTAATCTTGCTTGCACCATAGCTAGAGAGATGGGTGTTTCTGAAAAGAGAATTAAGGGGCTTTATCTGGCTGGACTAATCCATGATTTAGGTAAAATTCATATACCGGCAGAAATTCTTAGTAGTCCAAGTTTGTTAACAGAAGCAGAATACTCTATGTTTAAGGTTCACCCTCAAATTGGTTATGATATCTTAAAACATATAGAATTTCCTTGGCCAATTGCCAATATTATTCTTCAACATCATGAAAGAATTGACGGATCTGGATACCCTCATGGCTTTCATGATGATGATATTCTTTTAGAAGCTAAGATATTAGCTGTAGCTGATGTGGTGGATGCCATAACTTCTCATCGTCCTTATAGGCCAGCTCTTGGCATAGAAAGAGCTTTAGAGGAAATTTTTTGTCATCAAGGCATTCTTTATGATTCTGCGGTAGTAAGTGCTTGCTTAAAGCTTTTCGGGAAAAAAATTTAACTTTTAATACCTAAATAAAAAAGCCATCCTACTTTGTAGCGGATGGCTAAAAATTTAATTTTAAGATTTATTTTATTAAGCCGCCAGATCAAAACCCTTCCCTTTTTTTTCTTCTGTTTGCCAACTTGAGGTTATGTATCTTTTAATCTTATCACTGGTTGTCTGGTCAAAGATTGTTTGATTAGCCCCTTCTTCTTTATCCTTTTCCTTGTCTAAAGGATTACTGCCTTCTGTTTTATTTAAAGCTTCATTCTTAATTAAGATACCATCCTTTTCTTCATTCTTCTTATCTTCTTCATTTAATCTCTTGTCTAATCTCTTATCTGGATTTAAAGAAGCTTCTTCTTTATCCTCTGTCTTACCTAAGTTAAATTCTTCACCTTTTTCAAGGAGGTTATTTTTTTGAAGAGTTCTTTTAATCTCTGCTTCGGTAATCTCTTCTTTTCCGTCTTGGGTAAGAGATTGTTTAATAGCCGAAGTATCTAAATTAGGACTAGTCTTCTTCTTATTGACTATCTCTCTTTCTAATTCTAAAGAAACTTCTCTCTCTTCTTTTTCTATCTTCTTTCCTTCAAAGCCTGCTGTAGTTTCTTTTGCTTTAGCAGGAATCTCTTCTTTTTCTTTTTTGGCTTCTCCTTTAGTTTCTCTGGTTTCTTCCGTCTTTTGTTGAGTTAATTCCTGGCGAGCACTCATCTCCATCTTAGAAGCAGCAGCAGCTATTTGAATATCGGCAGATGAAGGATCTGATGGAGCTAAAGCTGCATTTCGAACAATTTGAGCTTTTCGAATACTCTCTTCTGGGGTTTTTTCTGGGCCCGTGGAGATAGATACATCTCCCCCTACGGCGTAACGTCTTCCATCAGGTCCTTCCTGGTAGGCATAATGAGCCCCACCCCGCACATATTGACCACCAGCAGCTATATGGGCCGCCTCATGATTTTTTACTTCAGTATCCCTTTGTCTTAGTTTAGCTACTTGTTGCTTTTCTTCCTCTGTCAGCGCTCCGGCTGTTTTATTTAAGGTTTTCTCTTTTTCGCTCTTCTTGTCTTCATCTGATAAGTCATTTTTTTGAAGAACTTTTTTAACATCCTCTACGGAAATATCTTCATTTTTACCATTAGAAACTATTATTTTAACCTCCTCAGGAGTAACTTCCGGATTAGCCCTCTTTGTTTTAACTATTTGTTGCTCTATTTCTGGAGTAAGGTTACTTTTTTTACGATTAGGATTATCTTCTGGGGCTATTTTATCTTCTCTTTGCTGAAGTGTTACCGGTTCTTCCTTGGTAATCCCTTTTTCTTTAAGAATGTCTCCTTTTTCTTGATTATCTTCTGGGGTTATTTTACCTGCTCTCTCTTCATTTAACCCTTTTTCATTTAAAACTCTTTCTACTTCACTTCTCTCGATATCTTGATCTTGTTTTTTTATAGCATTAGCAATAGTTGAAGAGTCAACATCTGGGTTAGCTCTTTTGTATCGGGCAATAGCTTCTTTAAGTTGAGGGGTTAAACCTTCCTCTTCAGAGTCTTTACTTGAGCTTACATCTTTAGCCCTATTAAGATTTTTATCCTCAGCCACATTGGGAATTACATTAGCTGGTTGCTTATACTTTAAGTAACCATATTCACTATATAGATCTGATCCACTAATTTGCATCTTTATCCTCAAATAGTCTTAAAAAGACAAAAAAGCTAACTATTTTTATAGTAACTTTATAGTAAGTTTTTTAAAAAAGTTACTGACATCCATTTCTCTAAAAAGCTTCATCTTATTCATCCCTGGAAACACACAGCCATTAAACCATTTTTATTATAACATATTATTTTAATTTTGTCAAGGAGGTTGAAAAGCAATGTAACAGCAAAATGAAAATGTCCTGTTTTCCGTTAAATAGAAATGTCCTATTTTGTATTAGATAAAAATGATCTTTTATATGGGTTTATTTTAAACTTCCTCCAAGGGTGATCCAATGGA
>Ga0180007_10007040_pt1 | contig 10769 bp, 21 predicted proteins | sample MM_PC_MetaG_FD_121122 | JGI IMG/M metagenome (GOLD analysis project Ga0180007, IMG submission 121122) | Groundwater microbial communities from the Aspo Hard Rock Laboratory (HRL) deep subsurface site, Sweden - MM_PC_MetaG | ecosystem: Environmental > Aquatic > Deep subsurface > Groundwater...
AACAATCATCTCTTATTATGGTGATATTAGAATTATTGTACATATCTCCTTCAATAAATTACTCCCACTGAAATCCACTTTATCATTGAAGGGACAATACTATAAGGGTCAACTATGCCAGCATTATTATCACCCATGAATATGAACACTCTACCTACTTCTGTCTGCCTTATCTCAACTATCCTATGTATTGCATAGCCAACATCATACCTATCCCCAAATGCCTGATACACAGCAATATCCCCAACAATTAGTCTTTCTACTAACTTGGCATGGTCTTCAAGAGTAGCTCCTGCAATGAGTAAGTTATTATTGCCTGCATCAAACACCCCATCCATTGAATTAGTGTTGGGGATTTCCCACAACGGGGAATGTTTTGGAACTTTACTCAAGCCTAAAAATTCTTGTACTTCTTCATAATCAATAAACACTCCTGTAGGTAGTAGCCCAATGGCTGTAGTTGGAATCCAGTTTCCTGGGCTTGGTCGTTCTAATCCTGGCTTCTGGCTACCAAACAGATTTTTCAGGAAACACATTCTATATCCCTCCAATCAAACTTAACCCCCAGGTCTTTCAACAATACTGTAAAACCAACCTCTAAATTTCGCACCATTTCCTCGGTCACTTCCCCACCACAAAATCTATCAGCGATGGCATGTATAATCTCATGCACTAAAACAATTTCCTTTGTGGCATTTGTTGAATCTGGGTCAATAGCAATCTGTTGCCTTTCAACACGACACTGCCCTATTGCGTTACTATTCCTTCTAATGTCTTTCTCATACTTGACACTAAAATTAGACCCTCCTATTGGAATTTCTCTAGGAACTACCCATTTCAATGCTCAACCTCCTCAACTTGTTTATCATAAAAGTCTCTTAGTCGTTTGCATTCACCATGGCAAGCTTCGGTTATCACAGTACAAACTCCATCCTCATCTGGTGCATACTCCACATTAGCCCACCCAACTTCACAATGCACGCAAGGATGTTCCTCTGCTCTAGATCTTTCCATTATAATCTTATAACCCATCTCTTAATCCTTCCTATGAGGCAGGATTTTTCCTGCCTCATAAAAGATACTACAATAAACAAACCAAAGACAAAGGATAAAGCTAGTACCAATAGTCCAATCATGGGTTTATTTTATAATAGGGACAAGCCTACCTTCAACAATCTCTAAACCAATTCCGCTAAAGTTCTGTGCTCTTATGGCTGCAACTATATCTTTGTTATTCTTTATCCTTGCATCAAGCACAGCTGTTCTTACAGCACTGGTTGGAGCTAATCCAGTAAGTTTGGCTATGGTATATTCCTCAATACTTTCCTGTCCTGCTTCATCATCATTAGGCACGAAGCACAAGTAATCATTGAAGACAATTTCCTCCATAACTTTATTTCCTTCCTCATCAGTATCACCTGTAGATCTCTGGAATAAAACTATTGATTTCTTTTCAAGCGTAACAAAAGCTCCCTGCCAACTATCAGGGAATATACCCACATCTTTACCAGACTGCCAGAATCCTTTTGCATAAGGCGAATTCTGGTATGGCTTTACTTTGCCCGCTTTCAAGTAAGGATACTTATGCCTGAAAATTCCGTCAGACAATTCAGGTTGAGGCTCACCCTCATCCATCTCCAAAATCTGAGCATCCTCAAGCACAATTTCTACTAGCTTTTCATATTCGCTATTTGGATTTTTGGACTCCACTATACTCATGTCTGTGAGAATTCCGCAAACTTTCTTGATAGCCTGGAATCCTCCACGGGTAAACTGCTTGTCATCTAAAATAGGTAACGCCATTCTTTACTCCTTTAATTTAAATATATTCTGATGTCTGTGCCTTACGACCTATACCTACGACATAATCAACCTTCTCTTGTTTACTCTCCTTTCCATGCTTGTAGCCATGAACAAAAGCATCAAGATAAATCATCTCCAGCCACTCACCGATAAAGTCCCAATGCTCACCCGCTAACTCTACTGCCCTTTCTTCATCAAACATTTTCTTCCTCCTATAATAATTATACCATAACACAACCACCCCTTGTCAAGTTTTAACCACCACTAATTTTCTGGTAATGCCTGATAATTTCCATTACAAAACTCCTTTAACTATATACCTTTATTCTACAGGTTTAGACTCTAGTTGCATATAGAACACAGTTCATTGGCTTAACAACTCTACCTGGGTCAAGATTATACACGTTGCCATTCGCAAGGTTTACTACGTTGTAATGTTGAGTAGCACGATAATCTCCGCTCAGAGTGTTACATTCCAATGATTCTGGCATAGCAACCTTAATGTATACAGTAACTCCTAGAGGCATCATAAAAGTTGCCCCTTTGTCTAAATCCTTAAACAAAACAATCTTATAGTCCTTTTCCTCTATTCTAATTTCCATTGTCAACTCCTTTAACTATATAAATTCCTTGCTTGGTTCTTTCTAATCTGCCTTTGTCAATTAAACCCTTTATCTCTTTGTAGATTGCTCTTTGCGAACCCACCCCTAATTCTAAAAGTTCCTTGCTAGTCACTACCTCCTTATCATTAATGTAATCCTCAAGCACAGACATAACTGTAACAGACTCTTCTGCACAAACAAACTCAAAGTCTTTAAACGTAGCTTTAATAGGTTCTGGTGGTAACTCCGCATGTCTCAAACATGTTGGCATAAGCTTAATAGTACCTTTAGCCGTTTTCTCTACACTTATAACAGCATCAGGCCAGTCACTTAGAATACTTGTACCTCGGCTACCCTTGCTTAAGTCTTTTCCACCATGATGTACAACTACAATAGAACATCCATAAGCTTCAATCAAATCATCAAAGAAATCCAGAATAATTCCTACATCATAACTCTCCTTCTCCTCTCCTGTCAGTACCTTTCGTAGTGGGTCAATAATTAATACGTCAGGATTAACGGCATCAATAGACTTTATTAAGCTTTCTTTTCCAGATTGCACATCTAGTTTCATTGAGAAAGTAGTGCCAACAAAGACCTCCTCATAGTCCTGCCCTGTGCTGTTCATCCTTAGTTGCAAAATTGTGGGGGCAAGCTCAAACTGCACATACAGAACCCTGCCTCTCTGAGTTTCAAGACCAAGAAAAGGTGCACCAGTACCTATGCAACGGGCAAGTTGTAAGGATAGATAGCTTTTGCCAGCCTTAGCCTGCCCATATAACAAACACTTGCCTGCTTTTGGCAACCAATCCTTGACATAAAAAGGGACACTTGGCAATTCAAGTCTCTTGAAAATTGAAGCCTCATAACAGAACCCACCCACAGGTCTCAAGAGTTGGGGCATTACCTCAGAGTCAAGGTCATCATAAGATACAAAAATCTCTGCCCCGTCTTGGTCAAGTATCCTTAAACCATCTTTCATCCCAAGCTCCATCTAAACATCTAGAGTTTCTTTATACCATACCATCTTTATTTCTCTTTCCTCAATCTCTCAAGCTCAATTCCTGCAAGATTTTCTTCTCTAGGCATCCAGTCAACTGTAAAGGGCAAACCCAATCCCCAAACCTTTTCTCTTAGTCGCTTTAGCCGAGGTTCTTTGACCTTATAATTTCCTTTTATCTGGTTGACTATAAGTTGGCTGTCAGAAATCAGGTGCAAGTCTTTCAGCCCCTTTAGCTTAGAAAATTCAAGGGCAAAGTAAACTGCCCACCATTCTCCCTCGTTGCTTGTTACCTTTGCCCCTTCTATTGCATCCCTGGTAAAACTATCACCTGTCTCTGGGATTACAACACATATCTTGGTTGTGCTCCCATCAACAAAGATGGTTGTCATGTCATTCTTACTCTTTCCTACTGGTTAGCCCAAGCATACCACTTGTCCCACAATACTTTAGCCTTTCTTTGCTCTGCTCTATATTTTTCTAGCCGACTATCAATGTGTGATTCTAGGATAAGTGTGCATGTTTCTATACCCTCCTCAAAATCATGTTTACAACTTGGGTGTTTTATTTTGTGAAGAGCCCTCTCAAAAGCGTCTTGGATTACCATTAACTCATGTATAGTCATTTCAATTGTTGGCATAAATACCTCCTATTTAAAATGAACTCATCTGTATTGGCGTATCTTCACCATTCAACCTTCTGTGCAGTTGCATTGCCAAACTTAAAGTTTCCTCAACTGCTCTGGGCACATAAACATCCAGCCCATAGCACGTAAAGGGACTCATTACACCATTCATTTGCAACCTGAATTGACCCATTGCTTTTTGTATTTCTTCTTTTGGCATTGTTCCTCCTTTTAATAATTAACTTCTGCGTCAACCACAGTAACATCAGTCAAATTCAAGCCTGTAAAGTAAAGTTTTTCTTTAACGTCAGGAATATCCTCAGCAGCCCAAGAAACTTCCTGTGGTGTTTCCCACCTTGTATCGTCTAAATATAAGTACACTTGATAAACCCTGTCTGCCTCAGTGTTATCTGTAGACTTCACGCTTACTACAATTTCCTCAAGGGACTTGACTTTAATATCTATAATGTCAACCTCCCCTGTGTAGGTCATTTGCCCCATGCCAGCCAGAGTTTTCTGGAAGTAAGAAATTGCCATACCACCAAGGGGAGTCCCAAAGAAAATCAACAGAACTAGGGCAACTATGGAAATTACTTTGAATGTCTTTTTATTTTTCATGTTATTATTTTACTCCAAACCCCTTTATTCTTAGTCCCCAATCAACAGGTATCTGAGCCTTGCATAGCCAGCAACGATGCCACTTTCTGCCTTCCTCATTAGTTATAATTTCCATCATGCTGCCGCATATTTTACAAATCATTTCTTATTCTCCTTTCTAACTATACCAGAACTATCTATCTTTGCCAAAGTCTCTCAGATTAAGCTCTCAGTTAGCCCTAGGGATTTTGTGGAAAGACTTGGCAAATCCCCTTGTGGAATTTTCTTGGGCAGAGGTTTACCAAGTGGGTAAAGTAAAATAGAATTACGATACCATTTCCACCAGGTCAAATCACCTTGCTCCCATACCTTTTCTCTGCTCTTCCTGGCTGCCTCAAAATCAGGACAGCCCACGTCACGGCATAGCACGATGCTGTTATTTATCCGCCTTATTACAACTCCAGGGGCAAGTTGCTTGAGTTTTCTTGTTTCATAAATTGGCATTTTGGTTATCCGCTAATTTCTCTAATTTAAATTTTAAGTCCTGTATCTTCATTGTACCATAGCCTAGTCGTGTGGTGTCAAGTGAAATCTCCAATTTCCTTTCTTAAATTTTCCACTGTCAAGATAATTGTACTTACTTTTCTTTGTGCTTTGTAGTTTGCTGCACTCTGGATATATATATATATCCAGAGTGTGTGCAAACTTCACTCATTTGCACCTAATTTAGCTACAAAATAGGCTTTTTCAGGTTTGCACAAGGGATTGCACTGGTGAAAAACCCCTGCAAAAACTAATTTTGGGCTTAATTTTTACTCTCCTTTAATGCTATAAATTTATTTGGGTCTAGAATCCTTGCGTGTGCTTCTGCATTTCCCTCCTTCTTATGGTGCATCTGCAGGTATCTTATTTAATCCTGCTGCCATTCTATTTTTCCTTTCCTCTGCAGTCCACCCTTTAATTGTGTCCTGTTCCACCTTGTTTAGCTTCTTAATCTCAAGCTCGCACTTGAGACAAAGCTTCAAACCATTCCAGTAGACACAGACATGATTTAAACTCTCGCCACAAAGTTCGCATGTACTAACATTATTGTTTTTACGGTATCTAAGTTTGGTTGTATACATGTCGTCCCATTCATCCTCTTCATCTGCTTCATCCCAAACATCCTCGTATACCTTATGACAATCCCAACAAAGGTTCTGCCCATCATGCTTGTATGTTATAAACTTTGTGGCACCGCAAAGTTCACATGCAAAGCCTCCTTTGTGATATTCAGTCACAATGCTCTTTGTAGTTGGGTAGTAAGTCACATAAGGTTTATCTTTGTAATCAAAGTTGCTGAAATACAAACCTCCTTCCTCATAGAAATACCCTAAATGCCATATCATGCTGTTGCTAATTAGGGCAAACCTGCTATCATCGTACACTTCCGCCCATAGCTTTTGTAATGCTGACGTGTGTAGCTTGGACTGCAGAGGAGCAAGAATTTCCTTGATAAATTCTTGGGCATCGTTAACTGTAGCTGTTGGGGCATTTTGCACCTTCTTGTTGTAATTCCACAAGACACCATTATGCCCTAAGGCATACTTGGAAACCACGTCAAGGCTGTCCAGGTCTCTCTGCTTTTTGGACACAGGAAATGGGTGGGCAAACCTGGCACAAGGCTTCCCTGTGAAAGCTTGCCTGAACTGAATTATCATTCCTACCTCAGTGGCATGTAAGGGATAAATAGCGTCAGCTACTTTTTGGACAAGCTCGTTCATCTCAGCTATAGACATTGCACCTTTGATAGTGCGAACTTGCCCCTGCCATTGAAATGATATGCCCATGCCATCATGGTATCTATTAAACCACAATGACATTTTCTCTGGGGTGGGAAAAGCCACTCCCTTGAGCTTTGTAACTATCAAACACATATAGTTTCTTTCCTCTCGTACCTTATTCTTAATTTCTCTATCATCTGGTTAGCTTGTTTGGTTATCTTGGTAAAATATAGTACAGTTCTTTCGCCCCCTTTCTGTTTAATTTTGCTCTTGATAGTACCTGAGAACATTAAGGTAGGGTTAATGGTTGGTTTTGTAAATTCCCGCTCTACCAAAACATAATGGGTACAGGCAAGGGCAAGATAGCTAAACTTTTCTGTTCTTTGTTCTGCCTCCTTTACTTGTTTCTTTACTAATTCTGTGTCACCATGCTCTATTGCCTCTGCCAAGTTGGGGCAGGCAAAGGCGTTTCTAAATTTACCTGAGTTTACTGTTTGCTGTGTGGCTAACACCGCTACTTTGCCCAACTTATCAAGACTATAAAGAATTTCTCTGGTTGTCTCAACAATATTGTATACAGGTATAATAGGCATAAGCTGTGCCAATTTCTTGTTAGCCACAGCCATTACAGTGTTGCAGGCAGGGATGATACAGGTGCAGCCCATTTCAATCAAGGTTTGGGCAATACTAAGTGCCCTCTGTGCTACTTTTTCGTCAGCTTTATTGCCATAAGGCATGTTGGCAATATCACCAACATAAATAAAACTTTCTTTTGGCAAGGCAACTTGTAGGTTTCTCAAAACTGACAAGCCCCCTATACCAGAGTCAAATATTCCTACCATATTTTTCCTTATTCATCATTATTATCATCCCTCGACCTTGCTTCCAGTAGCTTCTTTAAATATTCGTACCTGCTCCTTTTAATTCTCTTTTTCACGTCATTCCAATTCAACTGTCTTGTATCGTTTAATGTTAGTGTGCTGGCTAACTTTACCAAGAAGTCAACCAGTTCTATCCGCCCTAGTATCACGTTAGGATTAAGCGTGCCTCTGAAGAGCCTGAATTCTATTGTGTTTCCTGGTGAAGTCAATACATTAATCATGCTGTATCTATCATAGTGCCTATGAAGATACCTAAGCACGTCTCTTGAAGGGTAGTTTACTCTGCCACTAACAAACTCCCCAGGTAAATCTAAAGGTTTAGCACTTCTTTGCCTTAGATATTGCGAGGTAGCAGATAGCTTGTAGAAGTTGACCGCAAGCCTTGTTGCTGTAAGCACAAGTTTGGCTATTGCCAGCGAAGTAGGTTTTTTAAAAACACTCTCGCTTACATGGATGTGCATTGCAGCATGATTTCCTCCATATGATTCGCCCCCTGCCTTCTTTACTATATTAGTTATGGTAGTCCAGGGAAATTCGTTCCTATGAAAGTCTAAGGTGCAAGGTCGGGATACAATTTCAAAACCTCCATGCAGAGAAGCATCCTCAGTTAAGCAAAAATATGGCTCATTATTTATTTGTTCTAGCTGCTCTGCTGCTTCACAGCGGTCATTAAAGTTTTCTATCTCTAATTCTACTCCAAATAGTTTCTTGTTTTTTGCATCAGGTAATGGTTTAAATGCCCCATGTGGATACGTGTGGTATGAATATATCAGGCTATCTTCATCCTCCTCATTATCTTCATCCTCCTCATTATCTGCATCTTCCTCCCTGCTACAATCAGAACAGCGTCCATACGTTAACTGTCCTATGTCTCCACACATTGCACAAATTCCAGACCCATTGCTAAGACACATATCACATATCCTAAGTGGCCCATCGCCTTCTGCTATGTTGCATAGTCGTCTACAAGCATTACAGATATAGTATTCTTGTTGGTGTTCAGGGCAGAGAAAAGGAATGCGGTATCTTGGAGGGCAGCCCCATTCTGTGCATCCTTGCACCTCACATTTTCTACAGATGAGGTTTTCACGTCCTGTGGAGCTAACTGTAGCAATCATAGCATCAGTAGGTATTAAATGAGGATGCTGACTAAGAAAAATTGCCGCAACATAAGAACTACCTGGATTTTCACCAGGAAACTCAGTAGCTTGGGCACCAATCTGCATTATTGTCCTTGTGTAAAAGGTTACTTGCATATTTCCCTCCTTGTTTTTCCCCCTGTTTTGAACGTTATCTTGCCTTTGACCTCTTCACCATTTTCATTGTGAAGAACTCCTTTACAGGAAAACATAACTGCTTTTGTCAGTTTAGTCAGCACTCTGCCCCCACACCCATAGTACCTCCTTCCATCAACATCTGTTAGAGTGTGTTGAAGAATTCCTCCGCATTTACATCTCATTTTCTTTCCTCCCTATTGCCTTACTAAATTGCCTGATAAACTCCTCTTCATCTGTAGCCGTGATTTCAATGGTTACGTAGCCTTCATTATTAACCTCCTTAATTGCCCTGCCAATTTCCTCCAGTTCTTCTTTGGTTAGTTCATTGTCCCAATCTTTTTCGGCAACTACCATTTTTCTTTCCTCCTTGTTTATTTATTACCTTTCCTTGCTTCCTTTAGTACCCTTACAGGATGTCTCCTTCCATCACTTAACCTTGCCTTGTCTTTAGACTTGGGGTGACAGGCTATAAAGGGCATACCAGGTTTTGTCGGGACTGTTAGTATGGTGTCTCTTACATTCATCTTCTTCTCCCTTACTTATTATTTTCCTTGTACCTATTAGGACATGCTTAACCTCCTTTATTTATTTGGCTAGTTCTACCGCTTCGGATGGTCAATGCTGGACTGTTTTTCAAGCTAGGTTCATCAAGTACCTTCTTTCTTTGTTTCTGTTCCCATTCAAGGAAGTCGATTACACGTTCATACTCGTCTATAAGGTCTTGGTTATCTGTCATTGTCCACCAATCGTCTCCGAGGTACATATCTTCTACGGGAGGTATTTCTATCAGCTTGCGTTGCAAGAAGTTGATAATGTTTTGTAGGTACATATCACAGATGCTACTAAGTTTATGTTTTTGGTCATAGCTGTCTACCCAAACGAATTTCTTTCGCAGGCAATCAAGACGTTGTTTCTCCCTTTTGGTTGGGTTTATGGAGTATATGAGGTCAATACTTGTTGGTATCTCCTCTTCTATTGACCAGTCACTTAGTTTGCTCATTCTTGTTCTCCTTTACTAAGACAATAAACGAATTTTTCGCTTGTCCTACAGGACAAGCCCCCATTTTCCACACTTTAACTAAGTCCCTAAGTTCCTGTCTGGGCTTACCTGCAAGCTCAAATCCACGCTCACTTAGCAATGAATCCCACAATGAATCATACGATAAATCATCCAATGAACCCCACAATGAATTCCCAAATGAATCATAGAATAAATCCCTCAATGAATCCCATGATGGACCTCTCAATGAACCCCACAATAAATCCCTCAATGAATCCCCTAATAAACTCCTCAATGAATCCCGCAATAAAGTTGCCAATGAAGCCCCCGATGAAGCCGTCAATAAATACTTAATGGGTTTATTGCAACCAATAAGGTCAATTGTGCCTTGCAGTAGCCTACTGCACTCTATGGTATCCACTGGTCTATCAAGAAACGTTGTAGTTCTCACCCATGATATAGGCAAGAATAAACCTGCTTTGCCTAATCTGTTTGTCCAGTCGTTATCAATGCCTTCATTGATTTCCTGGTCTGAAAGTGTTCTAATCAACTTTACTTCCCTAAAGCGGACTTTTTCATCATCCTCGCCCAACTTACCACGTCCTATAGCTTCATGGGCTAAGTAAGGATATGGAGCATATTTGGGTCGCATTGCTTTCATAAGATGCAAACTACCTGCACCACAAGCATTCCCCTTTAGTGACTTAAATCCATCGCAAGGCTTAACCCATTCTCCGATAGTATACTGTTGGACTGTTTTGTTATGATGGGTTTGTAGATTCTGGTCTGTGAATTTTATTAGCTTTCTCATTTGATTTCCCCCCTTCCTTTTATTTCTTAGCTACCAAACGTGCTCTATAGGTTTCCAGCTATTTCCCAATTAAGACAAGAAATGAATCATCTATTTCCCCTACAGGACAAGCTCCCATTTGCCAAACAGATAACAGGTCTGCAAGTTCCTGTTTAGGTTTGCCAGCCATTTCAAACCCTATCTTAAACCTCAATGAAGTCCCTAATGAATCCCACAATGGAGTCCCTAATGAATCTCCCAAATGAATCCCCAATGAATCCCACAATGAATTCCACAATGAATACCACAATGAATCCGCCAATGAATCATAGAATAAATCCCAAAATGAATTCTCTAATGAATCCTGCAATAAAGCTGCCAATGAATCCCCCGATGAAGCCGTCAATAAATACTTAATAGGTTTATTGCAA
>Ga0180007_10007041_pt1 | contig 10767 bp, 4 predicted proteins | sample MM_PC_MetaG_FD_121122 | JGI IMG/M metagenome (GOLD analysis project Ga0180007, IMG submission 121122) | Groundwater microbial communities from the Aspo Hard Rock Laboratory (HRL) deep subsurface site, Sweden - MM_PC_MetaG | ecosystem: Environmental > Aquatic > Deep subsurface > Groundwater...
CAGTTTTTGCCGACGATCAGTCAGATGTTTCGGCCGGCCGACATCACGTTGCTGACCGTTCCCGGTATTAAGGTTCACGACATGTACCCGCGCAAAGGCTTTCAGATACTCAGCCCCTCGGTAGATCAGTTGTCCTGGACCGGAATGCCGAAAAAAAGCTACCTGAAGACATTGAGCGACTACAAGTACGACATGATTCTTGATCTGAATCTGCAGTCATGCCATTTTACTTCGACCGTGTTATTGAATTTCCCCGGCGCGGTTCGTATCGGGCGGAGCAATCATCTTGGTGATCCGTATTACAATGTCGAGATCAAAACCAAGTATCTGCGCGATGAACGCAATATCTACCGGTCCATGCTGGAAACTCTGGGCACCATAGTTCAACGGCAGCCCGGCACCGCATCCGCCGACAATTGAGTCTCTGGAGGAAGAGTGTATCTAAGAAAGATCGAGCTGCTGGGCTTTAAGTCCTTTCCCAATAAAACCACGATGAAATTCTCACCCGGCGTCACGGCCGTGGTGGGTCCGAACGGCTGCGGCAAAACCAACGTCCTTGACGCGCTCCGGTGGGTACTGGGTGAGCAACGTCCCACCCTGATGCGCGGCGGCAAAATGGACGAAGTGATTTTCAACGGGACGAATGACATGAAGGCACTCGGCATGGCCGAGGTCACGCTCACCATTGTCAACAACCGGGGTATCCTCCCCACCGAGTATCATGAGCTGCAGATTGGTCGCCGCCTGTTCCGTAGCGGCGAATCGGAGTACCTGCTCAATCGTGTTCCCTGCCGCCTGAAAGACATCACGGAGCTGTTTGCCGACACGGGTATGGGCGCCCATTCGTACTCGGTTATTCAGCAGGACATGATCGACTCGGTGATCTCGGACAAGGCGGAAGAACGGCGTTTCCTGTTTGAGGAGGCGGCCGGCATTACCAAGTACAAGCAGCGGCGCAAAGCCGCCATGCGGAAGCTCGATGCCACCGAGAATGACTTCCTGCGCCTGCGGGACATTTACGCCGAGGTCAAAACCCGCGTCAACTCACTGTATCGTCAGCATAAAAAAGCCGAGCGGTACACAAAACTCAGCGACGAGATCAAAGGCTGGGAGATATTCCTCGCGGCTCGTCGGATGAAAAAGCTGGAAAACGATAAGCGTGAGCTGCGGGCGGAATTTGATGCTCTCTCCGATCAGCGCATCCAGCGCGAGTCGGGTCTGGACCAGGCCCTGGCACAACTGGAGACTGACCGCAAGGAACAGATTGATGTCGAGCGCAAGCTGACTGAGATCGGCAACACGATCTATGCTATCAACGAGGAAGCTCACGACGCCGAACGGCAAATCTCGGTCCTGAAGGAGAAAAAATCCAACGCTCAGCAGTTGATCGAAAAGAACCGCGTCGACCTGGGAGCTTTCGGCGAGCGCACGGGCCAGTTGACCGAGCAACGCAAGGCCGCCGATGCACAGATGGAAACGCATCGCCAGGAACTTGACAGTGTCAAAAAGCAACTGGCCGAGGCCCAGCATGTCCAGGCCGAAGCGGATCAGCACCTCATGCGGGCGCGCCTGACGAAGGAAGAAGAAAACAAGCGCCTGCTGGATCTCGAGGGCAAGATATCGTCGGGTCGGGCCGAGAAGGACAATCTCGAGGAACAGGATCGCGAGTACACCGAATCGGTTGACAATCTCAACGCGCAAATCGAAGACGAGAAGCCGCGTCAGCGTGAATTGCTTTCGCAGATAGAGACACATCGCAACCTGCTTGACGAGGCCAGCGCCAAAAAGACGGCCCTGGAAGCACGTCAGCGCCAGCTCACCACCGAGATGGAACAACTGGTTGAGACCGGCGAGGAACTGACCCTTGAGTTGAGCAATCTGGCAGCCTCGGTTGAAGCCTGCCAGGCGCGACGCAATCTACTCGAAGAAATGATGCTGCAATACGAGGGGTATGAGTCCGGCGTTCTGACCGCCATGGATCAGCGCGAACGCTGGCCGGGGCTGGTCGGCACGGTGGCCGAAGTTGTTGTCCCCTCCGACGGCATGGAGGCGGCCCTCGAGGCAGCGCTGGGCGAAATGGCCCGCTTCATCGTGTGTGAGGATCGGGCCACGGCCGTGGACATCATCACTCACCTGCGCGCCGAGAAAAAGGGCCGCATCGGTATCCTGGTGCCGGACACGGGAATCATCAACCCGGTCGTCAAACGTCCTGAAATCGATCTCCCGGGCGTAGTGGGCTGGCTGGACAGATTCGTCACTTCCGGCGACAGCCATCGTCCTCTCATGGAGGCGGTGCTGGCCCGGACGGTCGTATTCCACGCGGGAACCAATCCCGACGCCATCCTCGAACGTCTTCCCTATGGGTTCAGTGCGGTATCCACCGATGGTATTCTCTATCGCAAGAATCTCGTGGCGGGCGGCTCTGACGATGCCTTCCCGTTATTCCGGCGGAAAGAAAAGGTCGCGGAGCAGGAACAGGAAATCCAGCAACTGCAGAAGCGCATTGATACCGTAAGGGAACGCAAGAATCGGACCAGCGTACGGCTCGGCGCAGTTCGGGCCGAGTCCGGCCAGGTATCATCAGACCTCGAGACAATCGCCGAGGAACTGGTATCGATTCAGGCAAAGTTGGGCGAGGCAGAGTTCGAGAATCGCAGTCTCACCGCCGAGTTCGAGCGCCTGGAACGCGAGAAGCAGCAGCTACACAGCCGGCTGGAACGAATTCGGGACCGCCAGTGTTCGCTCGGCCTCGACTTCACGACTCTGACCAATCAGAAAGAGTCGCTGGTCAACAGCATGAATCAGGTGGGCAGCCGCCTGGAAGATGTAGAGCGCGAGGCGGTTGCGGCCGCGGAGCGGGTGGCCAAACTGCAGGTAGCGGTTATCGAAGCCCGCAGCCGGGTTGAACAGGTCGAAAGCCAGATTGCATATATCGCCGATGTTATGGCTGAGATTGAACATCGCCATAACACCAAGACATCGGAAATCGAGCAGGCCGAACGGGACATTGCCGGAGCGGAGTCTACCCTGACCTCCCTCGAAATCTCCCTGAAGGAATCGTTCGAAAAGCGCGAGAGTCATGTCGTTCGCCAGAAAGAGATGCGGGCGGTCCAGACGAGCATCATGGAGCGGGTTGATGAACGCGAAAAAGAGGCCAAACAACTTCGGCAGCAGAAAGACGGAGTAGCCGAGAAGTTGCATCAGGCCGAAATTCGACTCACCTCCATGGACTCCGAGATAGGCTCATTGAGTGAGAAACTGCGTGATGAGTACGAGGTCGACCTTACCAACGTTGTGCTGGAGCGGCCCGACGACAACATCACCGATGAACAGGCGCCGGCTCACCTGGCCGAGATAAAAGACAAACTGCGTTCGTTCGGCGCGGTCAACCTGCTGGCTCTCGAGGAATACGAAGTCGCCAGCGAACGCGAGAAATTCCTCAGTGAACAACTGGCCGATCTTACCTCGGCCAAAAACGATCTAAAAGCCACCATCAATAAGATCAACCACACCGCCAAGCAGCTCTTCACCGAAACCATGGACAAGGTTCGGGATAACCTCCGCAAGCTGTTCGTGGAGCTGTTCAACGGCGGCGAGGCAGATATTCGTCTGGAGGATCCGGACGATCCGCTTGAATCGAACATTGAAATTATCGCCCGTCCCGGCGGCAAAAAGCTTCTGCCGATCACCATGCTGTCCGGCGGTGAGCGGGCGCTTACTGCCATCTCCCTCCTGTTTTCGCTCTACCTCGTGAAGCCGTCGCCGTTCTGTATCCTGGACGAAATCGACGCTCCGCTGGATGATGCGAACTGTCATCGCTTCCTGAAGCTGATCCACAGTTTCTCGGCGCAGACGCAGTTCATCACGATCACGCACAACAAAATCACCATGGAAGCTGCGGACAATCTGTACGGTGTCACCATGGAGCAGCCGGGCGTATCCACGCTGGTGTCGGTCCGTTTCCGCGAAAGCGGCGATGCCGATCAGGCCGAGCTGGATATTGCCACTCCCGAGGAAACCGGCAGCGAGCCGTTGCCGGAACCGGTCAAGGAGCGGATCACTCCTGTCGTGAGTATTACGAACAAGACGGACAGTTCGTCCCAGTAAGACATCTATGTTTGGATCATTTGAGAAGCTGAAGAAGTCGCTTAGCAAGACCCGCGATAACCTTATGGGTAAAATCGCGCAGGTAGTGGGCAAGCGCAAGATCGACGACGATCTGATAGATGAAATCGAGGAGATTCTTATCCAGGCCGATGTGGGCGTCAAGGCCACCATGCGGTTGATCGAGAACCTTCGCGAGGCCGCCAGGGCCAACAAAACGACGGATGCCGATGAGGTGATGGCGCTGCTGAAGGCAGAAATCTCTGCCATCCTCACCCGGCAGGATGACGGCGCGCTGCCCGGCAACGGCAACGGCTTGACTGTCTGGCTAATTACCGGCGTGAACGGCGTGGGCAAAACCACCACGATCGGCAAGCTGGCGACACGTTTCGCCCGTGAGGGACGCAAAGTCATCATTGCCGCCGGGGACACCTTCCGGGCCGCAGCCATCGATCAGATAGCCATCTGGGCCGACCGCAGCGGCGTGGATATCATCCGCTCCCAGGAAGGTGCCGACCCCGCCTCGGTGGCATTTGACGCCGCCAGCGCCGCCACCGCCCGCAATGCCGACATCCTGCTGGTTGACACCGCCGGCCGGCTGCATACCAAATCCAACCTGATGGAAGAGCTGAAAAAAATCAAGCGGGTGGTGGTAAAGGCCGCCCCCAACGCCCGTGTACTCAGCAAGCTGATTATTGACGGCAACACGGGTCAGAACGCTATTTCCCAGGTGGCCACGTTTACCGAGGCGGTTGGTTGCGACGGCTTGATCATTACCAAACTCGACGGCACCGCCAAGGGCGGCGTGGTTATTGCCGTCGCCGAGGAACTGGGCGTGCCGGTTGAGTATATCGGCATCGGCGAGCAAATCGACGATCTCGAGAAATTCGATCCCAAGGCATTTGCCGAAGCGCTGTTTGACTGATGGAAGTATTTACCGTCCGCACATCGGCCCGTGAACAACTGGTCGACATCACGCACATCGTCCGCAGTTTTGCGGCCGATCAACAACTGAGCGACGGCATGATTGTGTGCTTTGTACCCCATACAACAGCCGGAATCACCATCAATGAAAACGCTGATCCGGACGTCACCCGGGATATCCTCTACAAGCTCAACAAAGAGATCCCGCAGAGTGACGGGTACCATCACGGTGAGGGCAACTCCGATGCCCATATCAAGGCGTCGCTCATGGGATCATCGCTGCAGGTACTGGTGGCCGACGACATGCTGGCGCTGGGCACGTGGCAGGGGATTTACTTCTGCGAATTCGACGGTCCCCGGTCTCGCCGGTTGATACTGAAGGCGTTTCCGTGTGCTTAAGATCACGATTGCCGGTATCGGCAAGGACAAGGATCGCTGGGTAACCGAGGGCGCCGAACACTTCCACACCTTGCTGTCCCGGTATGCCGCAATTGACTACGCCTATCTCCCCGCCCTGAAAGGGACCGCCTCCCTCTCGCCCGATGAAGTTCGCGCCAAAGAGGCTGAACGGCTGCTGCCGGCAATCAGCAAGGGTTACGTCATAGCCCTCACCGACCGAGGGAAACAGTTCGATTCACTGAAGTTTGCGCGCCTGCTGGAACGCATCCAGGTGCAGGCCCAGGGGCGTCTGACGTTTGTCATCGGCGGGCCGCATGGTCTGGCCCCGGTCGTTCTGGAACAGGCGGACCTGCAGTTGTCGCTCTCCCCCCTTACCTTCTCGCACCAGGTTGTCCGGCTGGTCCTCCTGGAACAACTCTTCCGTGCCTTTGATATCCTCAAGGGCGGCTCTTACCACAAATAAAACGGCGCCCGGAGAGTACATGGTCTCCGGACGCCATAGAGGAAAGATAGAAAGGGGGTTTATTTCAGCAGAACCATCTTCTTCGTGTCTGAGAAGGTTCCGGCATCCAGTCGGTAGAAGTACACGCCTGACGCAGTCATCTCTCCGGCTTCGTTGGTGCCATCCCACTCCAGTTCGACCACACCGCCCTCGCTGTCACCCTTGAAACTCTTAACCAGGCAACCGGTGATGTTGTATACCCTGAGGTTCCACGATGCGGACTGCGGCAGTCCGAACGAGATGGTGGTGCTCGGGTTGAACGGGTTGGGATAGTTCTGGTTCAGGGTGAACCGATCCGGCAGAACCGCCCCATTCGCCTGCGTTTTATACGGCTGACCCTGGTAGTCCACCAGTTCAACCTGGGACAGGGTAATACCACCCTCGCCCGTTACAGGCACCGTGAACAGCTCGTGACGGCCCGATGCAACCCGTCCCGTGCCGAGATCGTACAGCAGGACTTTCAACTGGTTGTCCTCGATCGACCACATCATATCCAGGGCTCCGGCATCATCACCCAGTTCAGGCTCACCCACGGTGACACCCGGCGCCAGGTCGTAGACAAAGTAGCCGATACCCAGGTCACTGACGGTTTCAGTAGTCACTTTCATGTCGCCGGCACTGAGCAGCGATGAGACATTGGCCGGTTCGTCGTACGGACGCAGTTTCGGAACCGGGTTGGCATCGCCAACCACGACCCGAATCAGGAGCGACAGGTCAGACACCGTCAGGGTGAGTCCGTCGGCATTGACATCCGTAGCGGCAATCTGGCCGGGAACACTGAGCGTAAAGGCCGACAATCCGCGTATGAAGTAGTTGGTGAACACCACCACATCGGCGATTTCGTAAGCGATGCCGTTGAGGTTGATGTCACCGCGATCGTCGATTGAATCCGGATGGATGATGCAAATACCGCCGTTGACAAATTCCACGCAGCGCAGCGGTTCCGTCTTCTGATCCGGGATGATGCAGGAGTCCGGTGCGCCAACATTCTGCAGGCGGGCCGTTTCGGGGAAATTGTCCTCATCGAACTCATCCCAGAGCAGGAGATGCTCTACGTTATATATCCGGCTGTCGATGAACAGCACCGTGCCGGTGGTATCGGAGAAACTGTTGTCAGAGCAATCCAGCCAGAAGAAGTTGATCGGGACAAACTGGCCGCCCAGATTCTGATCGTTTGCAATCTGGTATTCCATAAAGATCAGGGTGCCTTCCGGCGTATAGGCGCTTTCCGGCGGGTGCGCGGCACCGTTGTTGTGATCCGCGATACCGACAAACCGCACAATACCCGAGGGACAGGCACCGCCACAGGCGTCGTCGTTGAGATTCCAGGTGAAATATTCCCAGGCATCCGCCGCACCGTCATCGAGCCAGGCATTCTGGAACGACAGGGCCGAGGCGTCGTACGCCAGGAGGATGTCAAAGCCGCCGATAGCATCGTTGGTTTCGATGTTGACCTTCACGACGTGGCGCAGTCCCACGGGTGTGCACTCGCCGCCGTCGATGGTCATCCGGACACACACGTCGCAGTCATCCTTCAGCTGAATATCCACCACCATGGTGTCGATCAGCGTATGACAGCCGTCGGTAATCTCGAAACAGAATGCCACTTCGCCGAAGGCGGTCGGGACAAAGCAGACTGCCCCGCTATCGCCGGTCGCCGACGTGAACTCGCCCGGGCCGCAGATCTGGGTGATAACGACATCGGATTCCGCATCGGTACCAAAGATACCGTCGATGCAAATCTGGTCGGTGTCATCGGGGCAACGCTCGAAAGCGAGCATCTCCGGCAGGAACAGCTGCGGCATCTCATCGGCAGTCACGTCGAATGTTGTGCTGCAGGTATCGGCGCCACAGGTTCCGTGGGCAATGATATCAAAAGTATGTTCACCCGCGCCCGAGATGGGAACGCAGAGCATTCCGGCTTCCCAGGTACCGGCGGGATTGACATTCACTGAGACGCCCGAGCCAACGATCTCAACCGGGATACAGAGCGTGACCGGTTCAACCAGGCAGAGCAGGGTATCAAATGTGTCCGGACAGGCAATCGCCGGCGGGATACCGAAGTCAACGGCCAGGTTGAACGTACAGGTGTCGGAACCGCACTGGGAGGCCGCGATCACCGTGATGGCGCGGGTACCGCCCGCGCTGGCAAAAACACACACCTCGCCGGTTTCGGGGTTGTAAGTTCCGGCCGGCAGCACCGTAACCTCGGCGGTAGGCGGCGTGACGGCAGCCAGGATACACACCGTGTCCGGTCCGCAGATGGACGCATACTGGGTACCATCGGGACACTCGATCGAGGCGTATTCACCCTCGCTGATAGAGATCACGACCGTGTCGACATCGGTAAGGCCGCAGTCATCGGTGACTGTTACAATGATCTGATACGTGCCGTAAGCATCCGGAGTCAGACACACCAGCGAGTCGCCGTCCAGCTCACCAAGCGTCGTGGTGAGACTCGTGATATTGTCGTTGTTGTCGGTAACGGTGAGCGGGACGCATATCTCTGACAGCGCGCACTCTACCAGGGTAACATCGTCGCCCGCAACAACGGTCGGTGCGTCGTTGAAATCGGCCACAACACTGAAGCTGCAGCTGTCGATGCCGCACTGGTTGGAGACCGTGACTGTGATGATCTGCTCTCCTTCGGCCGGTACCGGTACGCAGATCTGGCCTTCGTGCAGGTAGGCAGGATCACTGACCTGGACATCGGCCGAGGCCGGAGCGTACGAGAAGTCGTAGCAGAGGGTATCCGGAGCGCACAGGAATACGTTATCGTTCGGCGGACAGGCAACTGCCAGCGGCTCAAGAATGGTGACCGGCACCACTATCTCACAGGTGTCGCTAACACAGTCGGCCTCGGCGATCACGGTGATCGTGTACAAACCGCTGGTATCGGCGGTGAAGCACAGGCTGTTGTCCGACCAGGTACCGAAATAGACAGAAACATCGAAAGTACCGTTGCCGCTTATCAGGAGGTCGTGACAGATTTCACCGGCCTCACACAGGACTACTTCCGGCAAATCGCCGTCGGGACAAACGATGTCCACGTAGTTGCCTGAGTCGACGACCACACAAATGGTTCTGGAGTCGAGCAGACCGCAGATGTCGGTCGCCACCACTTCCATACAGAAGGTACCCAGGCCGTCGGGCAGCAGACACACCTGCCGGTTTTCGGCGTCATATTCGCCGCCGGTGACGGTAATGCTGGCGATATTACCGTCGATGTCGCTGATTTCTATCGGCAGACAGATCACTTCCGGCTCACACTGCTGGAAGACGGTGTCGACTGCCTCGTACGTGATTACCGGCGCCGAGTTCAAGGCGACCGTTACCAGAGCCGTGTCGACCCGGTCCCCGCCGCAGGAGTCAATCGCCGTGACTACGACAGTGTAGGTACCGGCTGTATCCGGCGTGAAACACACCCGACGGCGGTAGCTGTCGTAGGTGCCGAAGTTGGTTTCGACGGAACTGATGTTGCCGTCGATATCGTTGATACCCACCGGCAGACAGATGTCGGTGAGTTCGCACTGAACAATGCTCGTGTCGGTGGCAATCACTACCAGCGGCGGACTGTTGGTCTGGATAGAGACCCTGAAGTCACAGCTGTACGAGCCGCATGCGGTTGTCACCGTGACACCGATCGTATTCTCCAGGCAGCAATCCGAGTAGAAGCAGATCGCCTGCGCGGCAGCGTCCCAATAGGTGGCGATACCGCTGACCGATACCTCTGCGCCTTCAGGAATGCCGCCGATCGGGAAGCATACCGTGTCCGGCTCGCAGAGGAAAATGGTAGTATCCTCCGGGCACTCAAGCGAAATACCCTGGTCCGTCTTGACGGTGATGACCACCGTATCCACGGCCTGCAGGCCGCACTCGTCGACCGCCGTCACGACGATCTCATAGCCGCCCTGGTTGTACGGCAGGATACAAATCTGACCGTCCGCATACGTGCCCCGCGAAACGCTGACCGAGGCCAGGTTGTCATCGATATCGGCGATGTCAACCGGCACGCATATCTGGGTCGGGAAACAGAGGTATACCGACGTATCCTGAAGGTTGCTGATTGTGGGCGCGCTGTTCACCTGAACGTCGATATACGCGGTGTCCACATCGGTCTGTCCGCACTTGTCGGTCAGTTTGACAATCAGCTCATATATGCCGGCAGTATCCGGCGTGAAACAGATTTCGTGATTGGCAGCGTTGAAAACACCGAAGTTCGGTTTCATCAGCATCCAGGTGCCGTCAAGCTCCCAGCCGATATACACGCAAACCTCGTCACCCTCGCAAACCAGGGCCGAGAAGTCATCGCCGAGAATGACATCCGGAGGTTTGTTGATGGTCACGTCAACGATGGTGGTATCTTCAACCACATTGCCGCAGTCGTCGGTGACTGTCAGAATGATGGCATACTGACCGTCAACATCGGCGGCAAAACAAATCTGATCAGTCTCGGGGTTGTACGTGCCGTAGCTGACATCTATGGAGACGATGTCAAAATCGGTATCACGGACGACAGCGTCAAAACACACCTCTCCCGCTTCACAGAGATGCAGCGTGGTGTCGTCCGGCATGATGACTTCGGGAGCCACTCCGCCGGTCACGACCAGCGAGGTCACGCATACTACAGTGTCATAGTCGTTGTAGGCCGTGACATTGATCTCGAATTCCCCGGGTTCAAGAACGGGGATACAAACAAAGCCGTCTTCATAATAACCGATGGGGCTGATCGCCACCTGAACGTCGGTACCGAGTATCGTTACCGGCAGACACAGGGTGTCCGGTTCGGCCAGGCAGAGCGCGGTATCAACCGATCCCAGGCACTCGACCCACGGCGG
>Ga0180007_10007042_pt1 | contig 10766 bp, 8 predicted proteins | sample MM_PC_MetaG_FD_121122 | JGI IMG/M metagenome (GOLD analysis project Ga0180007, IMG submission 121122) | Groundwater microbial communities from the Aspo Hard Rock Laboratory (HRL) deep subsurface site, Sweden - MM_PC_MetaG | ecosystem: Environmental > Aquatic > Deep subsurface > Groundwater...
CAGGAAGGCCCACGTGGCCATCAGGGAGTCCACGCCGGTCACCGGGGTCGTGATCAGGAAGGACAGCGTGGGCGCGGCGCCGGCCCCGGCCTTGCGCAGCTGGGTGGCCACAGGCAGCACACCGCACGAGCACAGGGGCAGCGGGATGCCGATGATCGAGGCCTTGAGCACGGCCAGCCTGGAGTTGCCGCCCAGGTGCCGGGTGATCATCTCCATGGGCCAGAACACATGCAGAAAACCGGCCACGGCAAAACCCAGCCACAGATACGGCGCCATCTCGGCACCGAGGTTCCAGGTCGCTTGAAGAATGTGAAAAACAAAGTGATCGGACATGACTGTAAGACCCGGCTAACAACCTACTGCCGATTCTCTGCGTTTGCAAGCCCCCAACCGCGAAAAAAAAAGAAAAGAAGATGACGAAGATGAAGAGTTTCTACCACGGAACACACTGAACACACGGATTACTGGTCTGTATAAAACATCTTCCCCTTCCGCGTGTTCCGTGGTGAAATATCTTATCCAAAAAAAGCTTTTTTTCCGTGGCGGCTTCTCAGTTGGGCTTTTTTCCGGTGGGATGGCGCAGGCTCTCGACCTTCTCGAGGCCCTGCTTCCAGCCGATCTGCATCGAGAGATACATCGCCCGATCCAAATACCGCTCGCGATCCGGCGTGGGGGACTCCGCGATGGTCAGGGACGCCTCGGCCGCCCCTTGACGGTCACCGATGTTCTGCAGGTACTCGACGGCCTTCTGCATGTGGGGCTCGGCGTCATGGGGACGCCCCATGCGCAGGAAGAACTGCCCCAGCATGTAATGAATGCGGCCCTTGGGGAGCTCCGCGAGGGTGGTCTCGCCCACGGAGAGCGCGTTCATGAGGATGCGCACGGCCTCCTCCTGCTGTCCGGCCTGGAATTCGAATTCGGCCAGGCGCAAAAACAGCCGCCAGAAGGACATCGGCGAGTTGGACAGCGAACTGACCACCTTCAGACCCTCGCGCAGCATCAGGGCCCCCTGGGAGAAGCGTTTGCGCGCCATCTCGATGGTGCTCAGGTCAAAGTAGACACGATACAGCAGCGCGGGATCGGAGCTCTCGCGGGCCTTGCGCGTGGCGCGGTTGATCAGGGTGCCGGCCCGCTCCTCGTCCTTGAGGCTGTTCATGGTCAGGCGCGCCAGGGAACTGAGGATCACCGCCTCCTCTGACGGGCTGTCCTCGCAGACGAGCAGGCCTTCCTTGAGCACCTCCTCGGCGAACGCGATCTGGCCGGTGAAGCGATACAGGTCCCCGAGCCGGGCGCTCAACTGGGCGAAGTGGGCGAGCTCCTGCCCGTGCAGGGTGGCGATCTTGATGATGTCGTACGCCTGCTTGTAGTTCTCGACGGCGCTGAAGTCGTCGAGATCCTCCTCGCAGACGTTTCCGGAGCACTCGAGGTGGGGAACGGCCTGTTCGAGCATGCCCGCGGCCAGCGCGTGCCGCGCCATCAGGTGGCACGGACCGTTCTCGCCTTCGAGGTAGTCGAGGATGATCGCGTGGAAGTCCAGGCGCACCGAAGCCGTGATCTGGGCCGGGATCAGGCGCGCGTAGACCGGATGCCGCAACCGCACGTGCTCGGCGTCTGGCTGCTGGAGGAACCCGCGCTTGATCAACTCGCGCAGGGCCTCCGCGAAGGCGTCGTTGAGCCCCTCGGCAGCGTGCAGCAGGGAGAGCGGAATCTCGTCGCCGTAGCAGGTGGACAACTGCAGCAGGCGCATGGCCTTGGGCGGCAGCCGGCGCAGGCGGGTCTGGATGATGTCGGACAGGTTCGAGGACAACTCGACGCCGCCCTCGAGCAGCAGGTGGATGCCCTCGCTGACGTGCAGCGGCAGGCCCATGGCGGACTGGCACAGCGTGAACGCGTGGTTGTGGTAGCTCTCCTCGTTGGCGACCTTGAGGTTGCGCAACACCAGAGGAGCGATGAGATCGTCGTCGAGCCGCGTCAGGATCATGGACTGGCCCAGCTCGCCGGGCTGGATGTGCGGCGTCTCGGAGGTGACGATGATCTTCAACGGGAAGCCGCGCGCCACCGAAACCAGGCGATCAATAAACATGCGGGACATGTAGTCGAACTCGTGGACGTCGTCGAACAACAAAAGGTGGGGCGTCTTGCCGATGGCGGCCAGCAGCAGGCGCAGGATCGACGTGACCCGCTCGCGCAGGCGCACCGCGCGCTCGATCTCGTTTTTTGCGGGCATCGCCGTGAGGAACTGCACGACGTGCGCCTCATCGTCGGTCTCGATGGAGTAGGTGCCGACGAGTTCGAGCACCTGGCGCTCGGTCGGCATCGGCGGAAGCTTGAGCATGCGCCAGAACAGGTCGCGCACCGGATACCACGGCCGGCAGGCCATGGTCGGATCCGGACTCACGATGTGGCAGGCGATGTTCTCGGCGCGCTGCAAAGCGGCGATCTGCCGCAGGAACGCGGTCTTTCCGATGCCCAGCGGCCCGTTGACCTCGAGAATGGGGAGGTCCTGGAAGAGAAAGGCAGAGACCGAGTCGAGCTCGCTCTCCCGGCCGGTGAAGGGCATGTCCACGTCGCCCTCGTCGTACAGGATGCTGTCCACCGTGCTCAACTTCAAACTGACGTCGCCGGCCGGGGCGGGGGTCTCCTCGGCGATCTTCTGCATGGAGAGGCCGCAGTTCGGGCAGAAGTGCTGGTCCGCGGTCACGCTGGCGCGACACTTGGGACACGGCAAGGTCGGCACCGGCGTCAGGTTGAGCACGTTCTCGAGCATGAACTTGAAGTCCATGGCCGAGGGCGGGCGCTGCCCGGGATCCTTGTGGAGGGCCGAGAGGATCAATTGCTCCATGCCGGAGGGGATCTCCGGATTATATTTAGAAATGGGCTCCGGCGAGGTCTCGAGGTGGCTCTTGAGGATGTTGAAGAGCCCCTCGCCCGCGAAGGGCGTGTGTCCCGTCAGCATCTCGTAGAGGACCACGCCCACGGCGTACAGATCGGCCGAGATGGTGGCCTCCTGTCCGCGGATGACCTCGGGGGCCATGAACTCGGGCGTGCCAAACAGCTCGCCGGGCATGGTCAGGCGGGGCGTCTGCTGGTAGATCTGCCGCGCGATGCCGAAATCCAGCAACTTGACGAACTCCTCGCGGGAGCGAAGCTGGGTGATCATGATGTTCTCGGGCTTGATGTCGCGGTGGATGATGCCGTGCGAGTGGGCCTCATCGAGGGCCGTCAGGATCTGGTTGACGATGTTCACCGTCCGGTCAAGCGAGATCCGCCCTTCCCGCCCGATCAACTTGTTGAGCGTGATACCCTGCACAAACTCGGAGATCAAATACGTGAGACCGCTGGGGCTGCTGCCGACGGTGATGACCGAGAGGATGTTCGGATGGTTCAGGGCTCCGGCGGCGCGGGCCTCCAACTGGAAACGCTCGACGAAGCGCTCGTCGGTCTGGAAGTTCGACTTCAGGATCTTGACCGCGACCGACGAGCCCACGTCGACGTGGACACCGCGATAGACGTAGGCCATGGCGCCTTCGTCGAGATACTCGACGAGCTGGTAGCGGTTCTCGAGGAGGGCTCCGACAAGCGAGACCGGCGACACCGCATCGATGTCGGAGAGGTTGGTTCCGCAGTTCTTGCACAGCGGGCTCTGCTCGTACGACGGCGTCTTGCACTTGGGACAGATGATATATCGAAGCGACATGACCCTTGGCCTGGAATTTCCGAAGCGGGAAATCCTCCCTTGAGCGCGACTGTAGCATCTAGTCGTATTCCAGTCTATGCCCTAGTTGGAAATTGTGAAATATGTCAAGAAAAAAACGACCGGTGGGCGACGGATTATTCGTTGGACTCGGGGTCGCCGATCTGCACGGCCGAAAGCGCGTTGGACTGCATCAGCAGGTACAGCGTGGCCTTCTGCACCTCGGAGAACTGCCGCCAAATCATGGCGCCGTCGCCGGACTTGCCCAGCTTGAGGATCTGCTTCCACGGTCCGGCGAGACGGAACTGGAAAAGGCCCTGCTGCTCGATGGGCACCGCGGCCACAAATGGGCCCGTAGCGTGCAGGAAGGAACGCTCATAGGCCATCGGAGGCCACGGCCACACGCCTTTGCAGAGCTCACGAACCGGGCTGCCGTCGACCGAGGACAGGATGTTCAGGCAGCGGCCACCCTCGGAGTCGAACATGACGTACTCGCTCTCGGCGTGAACCCAAAGGGGCCAGGCCACGGGGAAACCGGCCAGCGGCGCTTCCTTGCCGGCGACGAAGGTCTTGTCCCAGAGCATCTTGGGCTGGTTCTTGTCGTCGGCGTCATAGGAGACGACCAGGAGGCGGGCGGCAGGCGCAGGCGCCGATTTCTCTGCATGGAAAAGCACGACGCGGTCAGCCAGGCGGATCATGCGCGTGGACCCCGCCAGCTCGGTCGTGGCCTTGCCCGTGGCAGGATCCAGCAGTCTCGTCTTCTCGGGGGAGACGACCAGGAGACCCGCCGGGATCACCTCGACCTGCGGATCGAGCAGATCGGTCATGGGCGCCTTCCAGGTGGTCTTGCCGGTCTTCAGCTCCAGGGCCAGCACCTCGCGGTCGTCGGCCTTGTTGCGAACGAAGGCGTGGGTCTCGCTGACTGCCAGGAACGAATAGGAGAACCCGGCTGCGGTGGGTGCGACGGGCTTTCCCGCGAGGGCGGCCTTGGGTGCACGCACCAGTTCGAGGAAGCCCAGATCGCGGGCCTTTCCGATCTCGAAAGCCTGCACACCGTGGGCGCAGGTGATCGCCGCGATGTTCTGGAACACCTTCAGGCTCAGGCTCTCCTTGCCCTCGATCCGGACCTTGTGGGCCTTGCGCGAGACGGCGGCGTTGGGCAGTGCGATCTGGACAAACGAAGTCTCGTCAGCTGCGACGATCAGGCCGAGCTCGGGCAGGAAACGGACCGTGCCCAGCGTGTTCTGCGCATCACCCACCGGAATGCGTGAGGTCACGGTGTTCGAGGCAAGCGTGTACGCCCACACCTCGCCGACGGCGCGACGCTTGACCTTGTCGGTCGAGTAGTCGACGACCGTGAACCACAGGACGCCGTCCTTGGCGCCCAGGATCCTGTTCACGCGAGGCTCCTTGAGCGACGGCGACTTGAGATCATACGTGAACACGGTCGAGCCTGTGGGCGAGAAGCCCTTCACGCGGGAACCGCCGGCGATGACGAAGGTCTCGCCCACGGCCATGTGCTGGCCCTCACTGCCGGGATAAATGGTCTCCTGGGTCCAGGCGGCCGTCCACGGATGCGTCGTGAAGGCGGAGATGCCGGTCTCGGTGCCGCACCAGGACAGTTTTTCCCCGAGGAAGCAGGGGGTAGCCAGCTTTCCGCTGACATAGTTCAGATACTTGAGTTTGCCTTCCTGCAGGTCCACCGTGTGCCACTCGCTGTCGCCGGGATGGTACGGACGGATCATGAGGCGGGCCAGGCTCGGCTCCCCGGAGAAGCGGGCGAACGTGCGCGGATTGTCTTCCTGTCCGCGAATCTTGATCTGGTACATCTCCTTGAGCGCGGCCAGATCATAGGCCACGATCTTCACAAAGTTGTCCTCGGCCACGGTCTTCTGGAAAAAGGCGATGGCGTCTTCGGAGGAGCTCGCCTGCCCGGCAGAGAAGCCGCCGTCGAGGTTCATCTTCCATTCCCACTTCACCGTCAGTTTCATGTTCTCCAAGTCCACCAGTTGGGCGATGTCGCCGGTGAAGGCGACGATGAAGCCCTTCGGCGTGACATGAAGCGGAGCGGTGATCTTGCGACCCAGGGAGAACGACGTGACCTTGCCGGTCTCGGACTCCACAAGCCTGATCTGGTCACCCCAGGCGGTCAGGAAGTTCTCGCCAAGCACGGAGAGGCCGAGGCCCTGCAGGGGCTTCTCCCACTTCTCGACACCCGAGTATCGATCCAGGCCTAGGACGCGGTTGTCGGCGGTCCAGAACGCGATGGTGTTGCCGCGGACATGCACCTGCACCGACCACGGCAGCTCCGCGTCGCGCAGACCCAGCTCACCCTCGCGGCTCCAGCGCTTGCGGCCGGAGCCCTTCTCGAGCGCATGAAGCACCGCCGGGCGGTTCTTCTCGTCGAGCTCCACGCCGAACAGCCGGCGCTGGGAGTCTTCCACGATGAAAGTCTTGCCGGGAAGCGCGCGCTTCCAGACAACGTATGGATACTGCACCTGGTTCTGCACAGGCGCCTTCTTCGTGTTCGGCGGCGTGCACGCAAGGGCAAGCAGGCCGAAAAGCATCGTCAAGAGACCTGAACGTTTCATTTTCGACTCCTCCGGATGTTTGACGGTTGTGTCTAGGAATTGGCTGGATTTTGTTGCGTCAACTGCGCCAGAAGGCTCTCGATATGGGAAATCTCGTCCTTCTTGTGCAACTTCTGTTTCTTGATTCGAGCGACTTCCTGCTGCTCCTGAGACGTCAGACTGAGATGTTTTTCGATCTCCTGCAGACTCAGGTCCAGCGCCCGGTGCTCGACGCGCAGCACCTGCAGACGCTCCTCGATGGCGGCGATTTCGGCGACGTTGTCGTTGTTTTCCTTGCCCGGATCGTCATGACTCATGTGGATGACCTCCTTATAGTCAATCGAACCTTGCAAGCCTAACACAGGTGCAAATGATCTCAAAGTACTGGTTTCACTCTCTGACATGCTCCCGAAGTTCGCTGTAGAGGAGCTCATGCCACCGCCGCGCCTTTTCCTGATCCATGCCCAGGCATTCCATCAGGGTCTCCCCCGGGGCGAGCAATTCGGTCGGGCACTCCCGCTCCACATCGAGGATCCCGCCCTCGTTGTAGGTGAAGGGGAACAACCTGCACACGATCGGTCGGATCTCATAGGGCAGCGCGCAGCCCGTCTCCGCCAGGAACAGGCAGGAGCGGTCCTCACGCACCTTCAACTGCCGGCGCTCGCCTCGCTCGTTGAGCGTCCAGGCATTCCAGTTGGGATCGTCGTCCTGCTCCAGGTAGGCGGGATCCACGGGCACCCGCAGCTCGTGGAAATCGTCGTTCCCGACATACGCCGAGATCCGCGCCCGATCCCCCCGCGTCAGGAGGATCTCCTTCTTCCTGCAACAGGAGCCCTGCATCTCGGAACAGCGGGCACAGAGACATTTCAGTTCACCGGTAACCGACAACTGTTGGCTGCACATGCTTTTTTTACCTTGTAGTTTGGTTGCTTCCCGGATTGGAGACGGCGATGTGGCGGAAGAACACCTGCAAGAAGGCCCACTCACCCGTGGGCGTATTCTTGGATCCATTGCGTGGGTGTTGTCAATAGGTCAGTTTGGATTTTGCAAACGAGATCAGGCTCCTATTGGCCTGCGTCGAACTCGTCGAGCTCGCCGAGCTCGTTGGTCTGGCCGACGCAGACGCCCCACTCGGGGACGCACCGCTGGCGGGCGGGGTTGGGGCAGTCCGCGTGGGTCTGGCAGGAGGTGTCCAGGGAACTACCCTCCTCGCCGGTGCAGCCGGAGGCGAACACGCCGGCCAGGGCGATGATCCCCAGGGCGGCTGCCGCCCCTAAAAACCGCCTACTCATTCTGGCAGTTTTCTTCATATTGACACGTCCCTTCCAGGGTACCCGCGGGAATGCAGCACATCAGATCGCTGGCGCAATCGGTGTTGGTTTCGCAGCGATCTCCTTCGCTCTGCTCACAGGCGGCCAAGGAAGTCACGGCGACGAAAAGACACAGGGCAAACAATGAACGGATACGCATCATACAAACTCGATTTTCAAAACGTAAAAGGTTTTCTGAACATGTGATGTCTTTAGTTTCACTTCGTCATCGACGCTCTTCCCGATCATGGCCTTGGCCATCGGGGAGGCGAGATTGATCATCCCGCGGTTCGGATCGGCTTCGTCCTCGCCGACGATCTTCACCTTGGTGACCTCGCCGGTGTCATCGTTTTCGAGGGTGACCGTGGCGCCGAACACGACGCGGTCGGACTTGAGGGTCTTCGGATCGATGACCTCTGCGCGGGCCAGGTGATCCTGAAGATAGTTCTGGCGGGCGGCCAGATGACCCTGCTTGTCCTTGGCGGCATGGTACTCTGCGTTTTCACGCAGATCCCCATGCTCGCGGGCCTCTTCGATGTCCTTGATGTTCTTGGGGACTTCAACCATCTTGATGCGCGCCAGCTCTTCGGTGAGCCTGGCGAAACCCTCGGGGGTCATCGGTACTCGCGTCATTTACGCACCCTTCTTCTTCACGATCGTGTCGCCGCGCAGGATCTGGTACTCGTCGGCGTTCATGTGGGGCTCCACGAAGGAGCGGTATCCCTTGAGGCTCCAGCCCTTCTCGCAGAAGCCCTGCACCAGTCGGTTGTGAATCCGCAGGCTCTCGTCGTGCTCGGGCAGGAAGAGCTTGAGCATCGGCTCGCGGCAGGTCGATTCGTCATCGTACCGGAACAGGCACTCGACGGCCATGTAGCGGATCGTCTCGTTGGCGTCCTCGAGGTAGCCGGCCAGCAGCGGGGCCAGGCGGGGATCCACCCAGTCCTTGCAGAAGGCCAGGATTTCCTCCTTGCGCAGGGGCTCCCGCTCGTAGCCGGGCTCGTTGGCGTCGATCAACTTCTTGAGCAGCTCGAACATGGGATCGGCCGCGTCACGATGGATCATGCGGAACAACTGCAGCGCCTGGGAGATCGAGTGCGTCGGATTGACCGCGGGGCCCTCCTTGGAAAGCACGAACTCCTCGAGCTCGGGCAGCGCCTTGGGACCGAACTCGAGGATGACCTGAAAGACCCAGTTCTTCTCCTCCTCGTCGGTGACCAGACCGCCCTTGCCTTCGGCCAAAAACGTGAACCGCCGCAGCAGCCCGTAGATCGCTTCAGGAGTCCCCAGATCGCGCAGGGTGTGCAGGCCGGCCCAGCGCTCCTCGGGCTGAACGCGCTTGTTCAGCGCGGCGCGAAGGTTTCTGTCGAACGAGCGCTCGGCCCGTTCCTGTTTGTTGAAGATGCTTGAAAAAAAGCCCATTTTACCCATTCCCGTGCGGTCAGGACCACACCCCCCCGACCGGCGGTCCGGAGGGAGGCGGGGCTACTATAAGATGTCGTTGCGAAAAAGCAAGGACCCCGTCAGATCACACGATCCGGGTTCTCCCCGGCGGTAAACACCCGAGCCGCCGACGCGGCGAACTTGCCGGCGTCGTCGAGGCCGTCGGCGATGAGCGCCTGCAGGGAATCCGACGAATAATCGATGCCCTTGAGGATGACCTCCTGCGCCACGGCCATGCCGAGCTCGACCAGGCCCGGCAGGTTGATCTCCTTGCGCCCGTAACCGTTGCGATTCTCATGAACGATCTGCACGAAATTGCCCACCGACCGCAGCATCGCGGGCAGCACCACCGGCTGCACGATGCGCAGGCCGTGCTTGGCCAGGCCCATGGGGCGGTCCTTGTCGACTTCGCGCTTGTACTGCTTGAAGTGATCCTTGTTGTCGACGAACTTCAGCCGGAAGCGCTCGACGCCCTCCGGATCGCGGTAGAGCGTGATGATCATGTTCTCGGTGATGTAGCCCCAGATTCCCAGGATGAAGATGTTGATCCCGGCCTCGTCGGGCCGCAGATCCGGGATGAAATCCGTGTCCAGGAAGAAGCGCAGCACCTGCACAAAGAACACCACGAGCTTCTCGGCCAGCTCCGGATACTTGCGCAGGTAGCCCGAGTACTCGGCCTTGGCCAGGCTCTCGAGGCTGAACTGGGCGAGCTTCTCGCAGTCCCCGGGCAGCCAGTCGGCGCGCTCCTGGAAGGTGCAGAACGTGGTGAGGATGTTGCGGTATTCGATCAGGCCGCGGCTGGTCCGGATTCCATGACGCAGATCGTAAAAGAGCAGGAACTGCGCGAGCCGGAGCACCAGCTCCCGATAGTCGCTGTCGAGGAGGTTGGCGCTCAACTTCTCCTTGATCCCGCAGGCCTCCAGGTGCTGCACCAACTGGGCGTTGCGCCGCACGGGCATGTCGACCTTGGCCAGGAACAGGCTCAACTGCTCGATGAACTTCAGGCCGACCTTCAGGGTGGAGGGGTTGATCACGCCCACGGTCTCCTCGAGCCGGTACTGCGGATAACCGTGGTGCCAGCCCAGGACCTCGCCGATCACGCCCTCGATGTCCGCAAGGGTCATCACTCGTTTGAGGCGCGCCGAGCACGCCCGGCGGAACCGCACCGCGGCGGTCCGGACCACGACCCGGTTGGCGCGCGCCAGATCGGCGATCTCCTGCGGGCTGGCCGACGGCGCCGGGATGTAGAAGTTCTGCTCGGGCAGCAGGTAGTTCTCGCCGCTGTGCTGCGCAAAGCAGGACTCGATGATCCCGCGGGCCTCGTCCCAGTTCATGTCCGGATGGCGCGCCCCGTTGAGCCAGCGCAGGGTGTCCCGCACGCCGACGGTGATCGGCGCGTCGAAGAACTCGCGCAGGTGCGTCACCACCGCGTCGGAGAAGGGCCGCGTACGCAGCTCCGAAAGACGTTCCGCCAGCGCCGGGCGATCGGGCAGGCTTCCCTTCGCGTACGGATCCCTCGCCATCACGTCATAGAAGGAAAGGCGCTCGTTGCCCACGTGGGTCTCGCGGACCAGGAACAGGGAGGCCTCGTCGCCGGTGATCGGCAGGGGCTCCAGGCCGCACAGCAGCCGGCGCACGGCGTCGTCGACCGGGAACAGGAACAGATCGCGGGGCTCGCCCATGAAGAAATACGGAATCTCGCGGGCCGCCTCGAGGCTGTCGGACACGGTCTTGCGCCACGTGGGAAACAGG
>Ga0180007_10007043_pt1 | contig 10763 bp, 12 predicted proteins | sample MM_PC_MetaG_FD_121122 | JGI IMG/M metagenome (GOLD analysis project Ga0180007, IMG submission 121122) | Groundwater microbial communities from the Aspo Hard Rock Laboratory (HRL) deep subsurface site, Sweden - MM_PC_MetaG | ecosystem: Environmental > Aquatic > Deep subsurface > Groundwater...
ATCCTTCGCAGCAGAGATTACTATCTCATCCTCACCTGCACTTGGAGTCAAGCCACCAGAGGCAATCTCAACCTCATCACCTCTGACGATGGCAATACCATCAGCAATTATGACTACATCATCCGCCGCAGTCAGGTCGAGGTCATTCGGCCAGGAAGAGGCTCCCATGCCACCAGCTCTAAGAAAGATACAGTCGTCAGCGCCAGTTCCAATAAAGACATCACCGCCTCCCAGGACAGCCATCCCCCCAGAGATTGGATAGATATACCCAACGGCTGCCCCGCCATATTGGAAGATTAAATCTAGTCTCTCAGTAGCATCTGGCCTGTTAATGATTAAACCACCAGCACCCAGGGACACTCTGCCAGCCCCAGCCATTATTGCCCCGTCAGAACCCATGTAGCACTGATCGGCACCGGCATAGGTGGCGCGGGTCCTGAAGGCCGTAGCCGAGCCATAGATAATAATGCCGTTGGTGGCGTCAATGCTCACGCCAGCCGCGTCATACCACTTACCATCGGAGACCACCGCACTGGTCAGCTTGATATGGCCAGCTGATATGTCGGTGGCCAGCAGCTTTGAATAGGTCTCGCCGTTGATTATCTTGTCCAGCGTCAGCGTGCCCCAGTTGCCATCGAGGAACCACTGGAGTATCATGCCGTCTTTCTCATCTATGTAGTCAATCAGGTCGTAGAAGGCTTGCCAGCCGGGGTTGCCATCTTCGCCAATAGCCGATAGGAAAGGCAGCCCTACCGTAACCCTGCCAAACCTGACTTCAGACTTGAATTTCTTGCCCGGGACATATTCCCTGCGGATATAGGAGACATTACCGGCCCGACTGTCCCCCGCTATCGAGTCGGTGATGTTAATATAGTCCATCACCTCCTGCCCACAGTTCATAGGCACTATGCCGTGCCCGCTTTCCGCCGCTACCTGGTCGTTCTGAAGCAGAGCCGCTGCGATAGCGGCACACTGGGCATCGCTGGTAGCCCTGATGTATGTGTGGTCGGGTAGGCTCCGCCCCAGGGCCGTCTCCGAGGCAGTGTCGGTGGCGCTACCGGTATAGGAGGGTGAGATGTCAGGGTGAGTTGAGACAATGCGCTTGGTGGGAATGACCAGTCGCTTCCTGGTTCCCTTCTCAAAGAAGTTATGGTTGGTCGCGGCATCATTGTACTGGTAGGCGTATGTGGTCCCGCTTACTGTGGGATTCAAGACGTGAATAGCACCGTTAGCTTCAATCCTCGCCTTGCATTTGGTGGTGGCCAGCAACTTCTTGAAGGCCGAAAGGCGACTCTCATTGAACGCAACTTGGAAATACTCCGCAGGCACGTAGGTAGAAATCAGCGAGTCCTCGCTGTCAAAGGTGATGGTGTAGTTCTTGCAATGAGTGAAGGGGGCAAGGGTAGCGTTGGCGAGAGCCGTCAGGAGCGTCTTCACGGTATTGCTGTCAGTGCTTAACTGGGTATACGATGCGGAGGCTTTGTCTGTCCCCATCAGGTCAAAGACGCCAGCAGCCGAAAAGCCAACGGACAGTACTGATTGGGGTCTGTCCAAAATAGTATCGCTCGCCATAGCGATTACTTCTAGCGGGGCGCACGCACTATATTCGTCTCCGGCTGAGGTATTGTAACCATAGGAGATTGTCGCTGTGTAGCCTTCTAGGGATAAGGCGGCCAGGGTAGAATCGCCTTCTATATTGAAACTGGCAGTCTGAGACCATTCCTGCTCAATGTGGACAGACCGCAGAACCCTGTTTGTAGATGAGGATACGTCATAGGTTCTGGTTGTCTGGCCTGACTTGGTAAGAACCAGCTTAAGGAGCGGTGGTCTATCTAAGTTCTTTTGGGCTGCCGTAAGTGTCGCACTCAGGCCGCGAATAGTAACCTCCTAGTCCGATGGGTAACTACGTTTCGTTATTCTCGGAGAGACCCGCGATAATCTGGCTAGCGTCTCTGCCAGTTTCCTCTCGCCTAAGTTAACCAGTGTTTCCCATGCAGTTGCGCCGCCAATACCCAACGTCTTGAAATATTTAGGAGCCTGATTTATAAACAACCTAGCTGTGCATAGTTCGGCCAGAATATCCTCAAGTGTTGACGAGAGCGTTGACTTCACAAAGGTAATGTCATCGTTGTCAGCAGCGGCAGCCTCCAGGGGCGGGTAGATGCTGAGGGCACCAGCACCACTGCTCATAGTAACATCGGCCATGACCGTGTACAGACTCCGGTGATTTTCAAGGTGGAACTCCTCGCCCTCCTCAATCGTCTCGGCGCTCCCCATGCCGTCAATGGCGATAGAGGTTGCCCCTACCGCGGCATCGGCGGTCAACTCCCCGGCCCAGGCGGTTAGTTGCGACAGAACATGAGGCCGCTTGAACTCCACCAGCACCTCGGTCCGCCCAAGATTAGCGAGAGTGGAGTTGCTGTCATCGGGCGTAGTATCTAGGATAAGTTCCAGCACGCCCGGCTCGACCACCTTAACATTGTGCCACCTTCTCGGCCACTGGTTGCAGGGGTACTCCGCTCTCACTACGGAGTGGGGGTCAAAAGCATCCCCGATATAGATTTGCCTGCTATTGCGACACCGCTTGTTGAAGATGAAGTAGGTCTCGCCGGAGGCCATGATGTCGGCGCTGAGTCCCACCTGGGAAGTGCTGGAGTATGAGGTTATCGTTGCCCACGTGTGGTCGGTGGCATTGTAGACCACCTTCTCGTTGTCATCATCAGTGGAAAGGAACTGGGACTTGGTGGCATCCACGAGATTATTGCTGGACGTAGATGTAGCAGTACCCCGCCTCGACTCTATCTTGAATACTACCGGGACAATATGAGGTTGCACTGAAGCAATCTCTTTCAGACATTCCTCTATCTGATAAGCGGTTACGGTAGCGCCGTACTCGGCAGCCCCGCTATCCTGAAGCTTGTTAAGAATCAGGGCTAATGTATCCGCATATGTCCTCGGCATGGTCTTACCCCCTTATGCCCCTATAATTGGACGAGTCTTATGGTATCTGTAAGCCGCTTCCTGAGCGGAAAGAACACGGTTGTATATCACTATCATGGCAATCTGCCCGGTGAAGTAATCCGCAGGCCCGGTAGCCGCCCCGATGTAGAGGTCGTTGGCATTGGTCACTGGCGTTTCCATCGTATCAGAAGCAACACTATGAGCCACAAGCACACCATTGCGATAACTTTTGAAAGAGTCAGCTGCCGCGGCTCCACCATCATAAGTAATAATCCGATGATACCAGGTAGAGGCAGTTATAGCCGACCCGGAATAAATCTGGTCAACTGTTGCATCGCCATATTGGGCTGAATACATCGCTGCGGCACTGTTTAAGGTATAGAACTGGCTGGCTTTGGAGAGCAGCATTCTTGTACCTGCGGCTATCGTAGACTGGTTAAACCATAATTCCATAGTCCACACGGTTATCTGGAGGGATGTGGCATTGGCCACAACCACGTGGTCATTGCCGTCAAAACTGAGTGCCCATACTCCGCTTGGCCGCCTTGACCATGTGGCCCCGGTGATAGTGCCGTGATTGCCGTTGCCAGAGTAATCAGTCAGGCTCGGTTGCAGCATCGGGAAGTAGAGGGCAGCACCCAGTGGCACCGCCTTCAGGAAGGCCAGCGGGTCAGAGAGCACAGCTAACTTGCGAGTGCCAATCATGCTACGCCTCCCAGTTCGGGTCATCAGGCATTATCTGTAACTGGAATCTAGGCTCTGAACCAGCAGCGATGTTTGATGCGCCCCTGGCAACAGCCTGAATCCAGAACTCGCCCGATGGCGCCGTGTAAGCCTTGCCAATGTTGGTCAACTCTGCGGTCTTGCTGGCGGAATGGTCAGTCGCTGGAACCATAGCCAGCGCCGTGACAAAGCTCAGTATACTAAGGTCAGTAGGTGCCCACGCAGCATCATCGGCCACCTGCGCAACCTTGTCCTTGAAAATCATCAGGTCAATCTGGAACCCATCATAATCCAGGTCCCAGAGAGTCGCCGAATAGATAATGCCAGAAGGGGGCACCTTGACTCGGGTTAAAAGGCCGACAGAATCGTTTGCTGTGTAGGCATTGCCGGTGTCTATCCCTGCGATAACGACAGGAGCCGAAGGGCAGTCAACGACTCTACCATACGGGCTTACCTTGACAGTGTGACGTTTTTCTTCGGTAACATCTTCTTGGCGGGAGCCAACAAGTCTTACTTTGTTGCCGCCCCGGTCTTTTCTTAGAAATACTTCGTCTGCCATCTGTTTCTCCTTTTAGTCGGGTTTTGCCTGCTCTCCGCAGGGATTCGGGTAGGAGTTGCCCGACTGTTATATTTTCCCTATCAAGCTTCTGAATTTCCTTCCGTGATAACCGCCGTAATTGCCCTCGGTTTCGGTTCTCGGTTCGCCCCAGCATGTATGCCCGGGCCAGCCCACTTCTCTTGGCTTCCACTCCCCGGCCATCATTGACTCAACAATCTCCTCAAGGATAAACTCAGCAAAGGCCCGGTGGTCTGGGTCATGCTCGTATTCATCAATAATGATTTTCCATGCGGCGGCGTAGAGGTCTCTCTTAACTCTTAGGTAGCCCATGAACTTATCACGAATCCTTTTAAGGATTGGCACATTCGGATGGATGCACTCATGGGTATCGGGGTCGGGTAGTGCATTGGCGTAGGCAATGATGGCTTTCTCGAAGATACCTTTATGCTCGATAATAAATCCCCGTATCGTTTTGAGCATCCTGTATTGCAAACCGTCATAAGTCATAAACCACCATTTAAGGGGGGAGAAGATATGTTTTACCCCCTCCCCCCTTCCCACTAGGATTTCTCTAACCCCAGTTCAACTGTCAAGTCTTCCCCAGGGTCGAGATTCGCTACTTGGTCCCGGTTAAGTTTGAGGATGGAACCTTCCTGTATAATTTCGCCAGGAATGGTTGTCCACACCTTATCGGTTTGCCCATCCACCAGCGCCGGCTTGCTATCGAAGATAGTCACCCCATCATCGGTTATATCTATCTTGAGAGGCCGAGTACCTATAGTCGCTCTTTTGAGGCTAAGGTGTACCCACTTGGGCACATAATCGTCATCAACGATATGAGTCCCACCAATCTCTAGTTTAATGCCTCCCTGCTCGCCTTCTATAAACCAGCGCAGTGTTCTATCTACCTTCTCAGGCATGGTTCACACCCCCTTAGAGCAAATCGTCTATGGTTACTTCTGCCCACATCAGATAGGGCTTGAACGTGCCATCGGTGGTGCTGTTGAGAACTGAAATCAACAGCGCAGCCCCGGAAGTCATGATGTGCGGAGCGCCTTCCTTCAGGAAGTTATAGGTCATTGTGGCATAGCCGACCTGGGACGTAGCGTTGGTCAGAAAAGCGTCATCGGCCTGGTCTCTTGCATACTCCACATAGTCAGCGGCTACCAAGGCGGAGACTGTCACGACAGTCAGAGCCGTAGCCGTCTGAGAAGCCTTCGCAGCCCCACCAGTTCGGTAGAGACAATGTTTGCTGGTCATGGCGGTGCCAGATAGGGTCATTGCGGTAGCAGTGAGACCGGATGGTTTGGTGAACGATGCGCTGATTTGGCTCAAGGCACTGCCATCATTCATAATGGCAATCTTGGCCAGTATGGGAATGACCAGTGTGGTCGTGGAGACTGGCGCCTGAAGGGAGCAGGAAGCCGTCTGGTCGTTTACTGCCGCCAGTGTAGCAATGGCCGTGTCTTCCATACCCAGGCCAGCCTCGAAGACCTTGCCCTGAGCTGCCCATTTCCACAGGGTAGGTGTGGTAACGAGGTCACGGTTCGCCGTGATTCGAGCGGTGTTAGGGGTTCCGACATTGTTGGTAAAGTCTGACATTTTTGAAAATCCTCCTATATTTTTTTATTTCCCTTAGACATCTTCCCACAACCGGACATACCGGAGTGTCGCCACATGAGCGCTGGCGTTGCGGTTACGAATCCCGAAGTATGGCACGAGAGCCGTTGCTGCCGTCGTAGCCAGTGCTTTATAGCCCACCTGCTTGCCGTTGTAGTAGTAGTGGGCATTGCCGGAGCTATCAAGCCTAATTCTTACCCTGATGTCGGTCGCTGCGGCAAATGGAGCCTGAGTGGCCGAGAGCAGTGTGCCCCCCCCAGCGCCAGCAATGGTGTTGACGATGTAGAAGCGGTCAGTGTCCTGCGCCGTGTCGAAGCAGAAGCCTACGCCATTGGTGCAGGTATCGGTGATTGTCGTGCCGTCAATGAGGAAGGGTAGCAAGGCTGTAATCTCAGCCGTAGCATCGGTGAGAACGGCGTTTATGGCAACGTTCCCGATGACATCAAGCTGGAACTTAAACTCCACGATAGGATTCTTGGCACACAGCACATGAATGCCGCCAAAGGCATAGGAACAGGTCTTGGTATCGGTTGCCGCAGTTGTCAGGGTAATGCCGCCATTAGCCAGGGCTACAGCGGAAGTCGTGTCAACGAACTTCGTGTATTCGTTCGTCTCATTCAGTGCCAGCTCTTTGAAGTTCCACTCACGGAATATCTTGTGCGGGTTCAGGTTTCCTTTGAAGTTGAGGTCATTATCGGCCTCACCCATCACTCGGAAAAACTGTGAAACCTTTAACTGTTGACTCATATTTTCTCCTTATCTTATTTTTTGACGCTATCGGAGTAGTGTCTCTCACCTACGTCAATACTTCCTTCGGATGAGGGAGTCTTAGCCTCTCACCCCTGTCTGCCTGCCTCTTGTGAATCTCGTCAATGCGGTATATCCAGCGTTCGTGCCTTTTCCCAGTAATAGAGCGGGAGTCTCGAACCGCTACTGTGCCGTATTTGCGGGTCATAACTCCGCCACAGCACAGAGGCGCAGCGTCCCCAATCTGGGCTATCACTTCTCTCTGGCTACCGCATTTCTGACATTCAAAGTTGTATACAGGCATCATGGTTTACCCCTGTGCAAATTAACCATCGTTATTCTTTGAGCCTCCTCAATCGCTTTCTCGGCATCAGTTCTTTCTCGAAATCTTCTGCCTGTTTTCTGCTCTTGGAACTTAATGGCTAATTCTGCTTGTGGCTTTTTGATTTTGAGGTATGGATAAATGATTTTCAGGAAGTCACCAGCTTTAATCGCAGCTAGAGACCATTGCCAATATACTTGATGGTTTTTGGTTCCATGCCTATTCACACCAGCGAATCCACCGAAGGCAAACTTAAATTGCTGGATAATCCATTCGTTTGTGTTACCAACACTAACTTCCAGCAAATAGCATTGATGCATTCCTTTGCGGGCAACTCGCCTTAAACAAATGGAACCTTCACCATCAAATATTCCTGCCATATATGCTAGGTCAGTTTTCTTCATCATCTATCCTTCCTTTGATTAACTCTTGCGAGTGTAGAACGGTATGCCGTAGGTATCCCTGACTTCCAGGACACCCCACAAGGCTTCATGGCAGAAGAATGTCTGATGCTTCCTGGGCTGGTAACTGTCAATGTAGGGTTTATTTATCTGGAGCGCGCTCGCTATGGCCTTACGGTGCATCATTACCGCATAAGCCCCAGTACCCCCCGACACCGCCACCAGGTTATTGGTTTTCCTTACGCTACAGCCGTAAATCGGGTGGTTCTTGGCGATTGTCCCATTGACTACCGGTTGACCGGGCACATAAAGGGAGCTGACAAATTTGTCGTAGACCATCATATCCGCGATGACTGATGGGTCTACAATGAGGAACCGGTCATCATCCGGCACGTCTGCCTCATCGAGCAACTCCTTTACCTCTATTAATAGGTCATCGGTAATCGCCGAGCCATCCGTTCCCTTGACAGTGTCGCTATTGAGCGTGCTGAACAAGGTGCAAACAGAAGTGTCAATCACTACCCTGATAGCATATTCTGCCTCTTTCCGGCACTGAGCGGCCCAGTCAATCTGGGATTGCTCCATCGTCATGGAGTCAACGGGGATTACTGCCTCATACCACTGGTCCATGACAAGCTGTTTCTTTGTGCCGGTTGCTATGTCTAGGTTTGTACCTTCCGTGCCCACCACGACCTCAGTGGCGGTCACATGATTGGTGATACCGATATTCACAGTATCGCCCTGTTTCTTTCCTACCTGCCACGTATGGTCGGTGGCATCCAAGGCGACCAACTCCTTTTGAGCTGCATCAATAATTAGCTGAGACCATATTTCAGGCACAAAGCCAGCAGTATCGGCGGCAGCAGGTGTTCTAGCTGATAAACTCATAAGTTATCCTCCTTAATCTCGTATTCTGCCTTCCTTCTCAGCTTCAAGGATTGCCTCCCTGTTAGCTTCCCAGAAGGAACGGTCAGCTATTTGGGCTCTGGTAAAGTAGGTTGAGCCACCTCTTGACCTGTTGGAGTCAGGCTTTAGCGGAGGTTTCTTTGGCTTTTCGGCAGCTTCAGCTTTAGTGGAGAAGATGATTCCAGCAATGTTTCTTATTTGCTCCTCGCTGGGATTATCGAAGACGCTAACCGCCTTTTTGAGTTTGGCTGAGTCGCCGTCCTCGTATTCATCGGCTATCGTCTCGACCAGAACTTCCCGCTCGAAGCCAGTTACCTTTTTCTCCCGCTCCACCAGCTTTTGCTCCCGTTCATCAAGTCCCTTTGTCCGGTCATTAATTTGCCGTTGCTGGTCCCGTAATACCTTGTCCCTCTTAATCAGGTCGAACTTCTTGGGATCAGTGCTGGACAACTCCTCCATCTGCTCCTGTAGGGAATCCCTCTCGGACTGAATGTCCGCAACCTTTGCGTCATTGCTTGCCATTTGGGACTTCAAGGTATCCCTCTCGGTCTCAACGACCTTGAATCTACGGCCCCATTCGGAATCTTTTGCGTGAACGAGTGCGTCTGTCTGACTCTGGGTGTAGAGTCGCTCTTCCTGTTCCGGCGATACCTTACTCTCAGCTTCAGGGGTTTTGCCTTTCCCTTCGGGGGGTTTAGTGCCCTCCGGTTCCGGCATAGTGCCTTTTCTGATTTCTTCGGCTACGGCCATGTTGTGCTTTACCTCCTATTACTATTTATGTCTACCTATTGGGCCTTTACCTCTGCCTGTACCCAATCCTCTGCCTTTACCGCCTGAGCGGATTTTGCTTCCTGGACATCCCTTTGGCATATTTCCTCCTGTTTTCGGTTAATAAAAAACGGGGAACGTATCTTTCGACACATTCCCCGTCGTTTTTCCCGTACGGGACTAGCTTATTAAATTGTTATTTAATCATAAACACATTTTTTGCTTTTTGTCAAGTGCCCCATTCAAAAAGATGCTCATCTCCGGCTTAATGTGGTGGATTTTGCCCTCCATGATGACGATTGCCACCTGCCCATAGCCAGAGCCTTGCTCTATCTTCTCGCACTCTATCCTGATTTTGTCCAGAGTCTGAGCATCCATCTTATTTCATCGTTGACTTTTTCCCGGTGGGTTCTTTGCCGGATTCCACCATATACAGCAAGCGCATCTGGCGAATGGCCTGCTCCTTGCTATCATGTGTGCCTTTTACCTTGCCAGTGTCCTTATTGACCGTAACCCACTTGTCGCCCCTTTTCTCTACTGCGTATGGCATTTCTTACTCCTTTCCCACAACTATTTAAGAGGGAGGGTGAGGTTCGGTGAAGAGTCCGCCAGCGGAACCCTCCCTCAATAAAAGACCGCTGGAAATACAACCTCCTCATATCACTCCCATGATTCGTGGGACAAAGGCAGCACCCCCAGCCTCAGTCCAGGTAACATTCAACTGAGGTGGTGCTCCTGTGGCATGGTCTTCAGCATAGGCGATACGACTTGCCCCAAAACTACTGGAGTTATCAAACCAGCCTACGCCTACATCGGTCATCGCCCCCAATTCATCCACTACTTCTTGCAAGGCAGATGAAAAATCAGGGGAATTCCTGAATTGTCCCGTTACAAAGGCGGTAATCGCCGCCCAGGCTACTGGGGTTGCGTTCCATGTTCGGGCATCCCAGTCTGTACCGTCACTAAAAACATTCGGAGCGGCTGACTTCTGGCACTTGATGACAGTGTTGCAGGTATTAGCCGATGAGTCTACTTCAGCCAGGTATAATGTGCAGGTATCTATAGTAGAACCCGCCGCTATGTTTGCCCCTCGAAATATCATGCCGGAATCATAATTAGTTCCAGCAGCGTCTCCCCCCCTGACAGATGTGCTTGTTATGTTTACCGCAGCCGCCGTATGGGTGCAGTCATCGGCAGAGGCATTGACCACAATAGTAGCGTTCTTAAACTCAAACGGCGTCTTAACATCGGGCAGGTCAAGGCTTATCTGACCGTCTTTGTAAGTCCACTTGAGGTCTATCTGGTTAAAGTCAGCGTCAATGACCGCGGGGTGAGGAATGACCAGCCCTGAACTATCAGTCAGCATCTTGATTAAATCATAACCGACGGAGTCTATCGGGAAGGCCAGAGACTTGAATGGCAGCCGTTTGGTAACCAGAATTGAGAGAGCCACCTTGTTGTTCTTGAAGATTATCCTGATTTCACCCCAGGGAGTGGGCATGCAAATCATGTTGGGGAGAGTCTGCTTGTCTATCTGAGTTGGCGTGGCAACAATGTTCTTGGTTAGAGCACTAAGTAATGCTACCGAAGGCAGGATTAGCCTCTTGCTGTGGTCTTTCTTGTCTGGGTAGAAATTCCTTGCCCCGGTGGCCAGGTCAATGGTAGCGTCATAGGGAGCATTGCGGACATAGGCTACTCCACCGATAACCTCAAGGTAAGGCTTAATCGGCTTGCCATCCATTAGGACAGGGTTGAG
>Ga0180007_10007044_pt1 | contig 10761 bp, 11 predicted proteins | sample MM_PC_MetaG_FD_121122 | JGI IMG/M metagenome (GOLD analysis project Ga0180007, IMG submission 121122) | Groundwater microbial communities from the Aspo Hard Rock Laboratory (HRL) deep subsurface site, Sweden - MM_PC_MetaG | ecosystem: Environmental > Aquatic > Deep subsurface > Groundwater...
ATCGTTACATGATTTTTGCATGGAAGATGATTACCAGATGAAATGACGTTTGACAAGTAATGAGGACTGAAATTAAGATAAAACTGGATGCAGGATACTGGATACTGGATACTGGATACATGATGCAGGATACATGATGCAGGATACATGATGCAGGATGCAGGATACATGATGCAGGATACAAGATGCGGGATGCAGGATTCAGGATGCATGATGCGGGATGTGGAATAATGGACACCATATGGATCATTGGAGGCGGTCGGTTCGGCCGCAGGGCTGCCGCAGAACTGCATCGGAAAAATCCTGCCAACAACATTAGCGTTATTGATAAAAGTTCGGGCAACCTCAAAAAACTTGGGGCAATTTCCGTAAAATCTGTCTGCAGGGATGGGATCGATTTTTTGAACGAATTCATGGCCGAGCCCGGTTATCCGGACTGGATCGTTCCGGCGATACCGGTGCATATCGCCTATGAGTGGGTCCGGCTGAAGCTGTCCGGACGTTTTTCATTTAAAACCCTTCCCGTGCCGCCAAAACTGGCAGAAACGCTGCTCAACCCTATCCGGGGGAAAAACAAGGAAGTTTATACGAGTATTGCCGACTTTATCTGCCCGGCGGATTGCCCGGCACCCGCTGAAATCTGTACCCATACCCAAAAACCAAGATCGGCAAAACTTAACCGGGTGCTGCAGGCGATACAATATGACGATTATGCTTCGGTTGTCGTTACCAGTCGCCAACTGGGCCCGGGGGTCGGCGGATATACGCCGCAGGACCTTTTCAGGGCGTTGAATGCGGTTATTGCCGCAAAAAACCGTATTTTACTGAGCACCGCCTGCCGCTGCCACGGGGTGATGCATGCCTTTAGAATTTCTGAAAAATGAGTTGCAGCAAAATTTTTGATAGTGTCCATCCAGAAATTGTAGATTTTGGTTCAGAACAAGGCCGCAGCTTTTTTGCAACCGCAGGCGTAGCGCGCTACGTTGAGGATTGCAAAAAAGCGAGAACGCCGTTCTGGGCCGAAAGATGCCATTTATGGATGGGCATTTGCTAGAAAAAACAGGTCAACCATACAAAGGTGTTATCGGAAGGCTGGTTTAAAAGACCGGTGGAGGGGAGTATGAATCCGCCGAATTCGGTGCCGACCCGGCCGTAATAGAGATTGGCACCGCACGTGAGCCGGACGTTTTCCAAAACATCCCAGATAAACCTGGGTTGTATTATTCCGGACGGGTCCTGTAGATTATTGATTGCCGTCAAATATAGATTGAGCAAGGGGTGCAGTTCAATTTGAATTGTACTTCCGATGAAGGTTCGCCCCAGAGTAAAAATTTCTCCCCGCGCCAACCGCTCGGCAATATCCGGATCGGTAATGGTTTCCGAGTAGGTTTTACCCCCCAGGCCGTTATAGTAAAATTCTAAAAGGCCGTAATAATTTTTTTTCTGCCAAACCCAGGAGGTGTCGATATTGGCTGTCAGGCAAAAGAAACCGTCGCGCTTTTTGGGGTCATTTAAAAAGGTATAGGTAGTGTCCAGGCGCCAGGCTGCGTCTTTAAAATAACCGATGCTGCCCAGCCCGAACACGGTGTCTTTATAGTGCCGGGATGCCATGAAGTCGAATTCCGTAGTTCCGGCGGCAAGATGGAGTTTCCCGGCGACAGAGGACTGTTCGTATTCTAGATGGTTATTGGCCGGATTGCGCCGGGGTACGCAGAGCAGTTGGAAATCACCCCAGGAATTCAAAGGAAATTGGATGGTTGCCATGTCGTCCCCGATTTTGTAGTCCCGTACGATATCGGTTGGTGAAAACGGATTAAACAGATCCATGGGATTGAACAAAAGGCCGTTACCCCAGGTCAGGGCCTGGCGGCCGATGCGAACCGTGCCCCAGGCAGGCTGGAGCGTCAACGCAAAGCGATCCAAACGGTGATACAGAATGAGTTCGTCGTTTTCGTGAATGGTTTTGGTGAGATCCAGCAGGCGACGATTGTCGTTCAGGGAGTTTTTCAGGGCGATAGCATCGTTGCACAATCCTGGGAAGCGACGTTGAAAGGCCTCTGCCTGCTGCCGGGTGTCGCCGCCGGATGCAATGGCTTCGTAATGTGTTTCAAAGTAGCCCCATGGCGCCAGGAATAGCTTGTTTTTCAGCCGGAATTCAGCGCTGCCGTCGTAAAAATCATTCCTGCCGTCCGCCTGCAAAAACGACTCGTCTTCAGGCCATGAAATAGCACCCGCGAATTTGATCTGCCCACCCCACTCGAATCGATTATTATGCCACGGTTTCGAAGCTGACGCAATCGCAGTCGCGGTGTTGATCTGGGTCAGGGATATACAGCACAGGAAGATACCGATACGTAAAATAATATTCATAAAAACTACTTTACCCGGTCTTGAGCAATGCGCCCGTCTCGCAGATAGACAATTCTGCGGGCATATTCCATGACCATGCTGTCATGGGTGGAAAAAATAAAGGTTACGTTTTTTTGCTCGTTCATTTGTTTCATGATTTCGAGCAGACCTTTGCCGGACACGGAATCCAGGTTGGCGGTCGGCTCGTCCGCCAAAACAATGGACGGGTTGGATACGATGGCCCGGGCTACGGCCACCCGCTGTTGCTGGCCACCGGAAAGTTCAGCCGGACGTCTGTGATAAATACCCTCCAGGCCCACTTCATCGAGTATGGCCGTGGCCCGTTTTTTTCTTTCATTTACCGCTACGCCTTGGAGCAACATGACGAATTCAACGTTTTCCAATGCCGACAGCACCGGAACAAGGTTATAGGACTGGAAAATAAACCCGATTTTATGCAGGCGCAGGTCGGCCAATTGAGACTGGCTCATGCTATCAACGCTGTTACCGTCCACGATAATGCGGCCGGAATCCGCATGATCAAGACCGCCGATCATGTTTAACATGGTGGTTTTGCCCGAGCCGGAAGGTCCGGCCAGGGCGACAAAACCGCCTTTATCAACGGACAGGCTTACGCCTTTTAGCGCCTGAACTTCAACTTTTCCTTGCTGGTAGGTTTTGTTAACGTCGATGCATTCCACGATGCGCATGGCAGGCGTTCCTTTACAAATGATTGAATATTTTCAATTGAATATTGAATATTTAAGGAATTCTTGCAAATTTTATTCATACCTGAAGCTTCTTTTAACTCCCCAAGGGTTCGAGTCTTTGCTTTCAGGTCTTCGAGAGCGCTTCCACCGGTGTGAACCCGGCCGCCTTAACCGCCGGATAAAGGCTGACCAGTAGCCCCAGGACAAATACTACCAGATTGGCTGTAATTACATCCCTGGGGTAAATTGCCGGAATAAGCATCCTGGATATACCGGCATACTCAGCACCGGCGGCAAGGGCCGAAAGATCGATACCGTGGTCGGCCAGGGTCAGGACACTTAAAAAACCCAAAAGGTTTCCGACCGCCGTTCCGATTGCCAGAAGCAAAAAGGATTCCGTAAGGACTTCTTTAATAATCAACCACGGCTTCATGCCCAGGGCCTTGAGCAGGCCGAATTCTCGCATGCGTTCGAAAACCGCCATTAAGGTGGTGTTCACGATGCCGAAACCCATGGCAATGAAGACCACGACGTACCAGATCAGAATATATCCGTCGGATAATTCCAGATACGCGTTGAGGACCGGCAGTACCTCCCGCCAGGTACGAACTTCATAAGTATCGGGAGATAGCGCAGTTTGCAGTTTGTTGGCTAAAAAGGCGTTGTTGTTATGATTCGGAAGCGCGATGGAAATTTCGGAAACCCCTTTTTCAAGTTTCAACATTTGCCTGGCTGAGGCCATGCTGATAAAGACGAACCGCTTTTCGGTGGCCTGCATTTCGGCGCTGTAAATTCCAACGATGCGAAAGGCTCGAGAGACAATTTCGCCGTTTAGCGTCGGGGCCATCAGAACCAGTTTATGGCCGATTTTGGTTTTAAAATTATCCACCAGGGCTTTACCGACCAGAATTCCGCGGGTGTCCTCCGCAGCAAGGTATTGTCCCTGGGTAACGGCTTGGCCGATGAAAGAAATTTTGGCTTCCCGGCGGGGGTCAATTCCTACCAGCGTGATACCGCCGGAGTGTCGCGCGTTGCTGGCAACCGCATTGATCCGAATCCTGGAGGTCCATCCGGTTTCGGGCGGACAGGTTTTCTCAAGGACGGCTTCCACCTGCTCAGGTTCGTTCATGCTGTTTTCGATAATCGGGTCGTTGCGATAGTCTTTGTGGTGAACCTGGATGTTTCCGGTGAGCGTAGATATGCCGTTATTGATCATGCCGACCTCAAACCCCCGCATCAATGCCCCCAGAAAGATCATGTTCCAGACGCCGATAACAACAGCAATCATGATGATGATGGTTCGCCGGGGATTACGCCAGATATTGCGCCATGCAATTTTGTAATTCATCGAAGGTTCCCTTTATACGTACGTCATTGCTTCCACCGGGCGCAAGCCCCGGACCTTTAAGGCCGGATATAAGGCCGCCACAAAGGTGATGACAAGCACCGCCAAGGGCCCGCTTACGGCGGAGAGCAGTGAAAGCCGGGGATACAGCCTTCCGGATATTCCGTACTGGCTGAGTATTTCGGACGAACCGCCAAGGTCGATTCCATGAACCTGAAAATATCCGGTGACGAGGCACCCCAAGATGACGCCTGCGACAATGCCGATTGCCGTCATGGCCGACGATTCAAACAACAGCAGCTTGGTCAAGCGTCCCGGTGTCGTCCCCATGGCCATCATAACGCCGAATTCCCGGGTACGCTCGAAAATGGCCATCAGAAACGTATTCAGAATGCTGAAGGCAACCACAATGATCAAAATAAGATAAAAAATGATTCCACTCACCAGATCCATATCAATGGCCTGGCGCAAACCGGGCATCAGCTCTTCCCAGTCCAGAACCGCCAATGGCTGCTTGCGGTTAAATGGTTGTATGCCATGGACAACGTACTGTTTTATCGCCGGCACGTGTTGCAGTGATTTGGCGATCACCACCACCTCGTGCACCGCACCGCGCATCGCATAAATTTCCTGAAAGTGCTTTAGCGGTATATGGATGGAACTGCGGTCGAATTCTTCCAGGCCGGAACTGTATATTCCCTTTATATTTAAAACCGTGGCCGCAATACCGCCGTCGCGTCCCTGGCCCAGCACGGTCAATTCATCGCCAAGGCCCACCTTGAGATTATTGGCCAAAAGCTTTCCGATTATAGCCGGCACCGTTGTGTGTTCCGGATCGTCCGCGGCCAAAAAGCGGCCTTGTCGAATTAAATGTATCAGGCTGGATACGTTGGCTTCTCTGACAGGATCGATTCCGATCACGACGACACCGTATGTTCGCTCTCTTGAGGATGCCAGGGAGAAGCTTTTGGCGCGAAAGGTATAGGCTTTTACGCCCGGTGCCTGGTCCAGAATGCGGCCGACAGCCGCCGGATCCTGAACGACCAGATGCATACTCTGGTTATCCTGATATTCCCTGGCTTGCACTTGCAGATGTCCGGTATTAATTTTCACCGAGGCGTTAATCATGGCATCGTAGCTGCCGAATTGAAATGACAGCATAAAGACCAAAAGCAGGCTGGCAAAGGTAATGGCAGCGATGGTCAGGATGGTTCGACGGGGATTGCGCCAGATATTGCGCCAGGCCATTTTTGCTTCTATTGACAAAACACCCTACCTTTTGGGATTTTTCAGGTTGGAGATGGTAAAAAAACCGTCCGGGAGGCTTTTGATAAACTTGAGCATTTTATACTCCACAACCGTATATTTTTCTTTTTCATCGGCGTTTTGCATGATCCATTTTTTAGGGTACAATTTGCCGTCAATGGTTTGAATTTCTAAAAACTTTAATTTTTTGACGAGCTTTAGGTCTTCGTCGTAAAAGGCCTGTTCAAGGAAAAGATCGTCTTCACGAATTTTAAGTTTCTGCATGCCCCAGACGACCGGAGCTTCAGGTTTGGGTATAGCATCGATAAGATAGACGGTTTTACCCTCGTGGGTTTCGGTTCCGGTAATCGTATGGGTATATTCCTGGATCAGCGTGTCAGACTTTGCCAGATCGTTGTTAGAGAAATCGGAGCCCATCCAGGCCTGGGCCATCATCGAGGGCGGCAGCTTGATTACCCGGTTGATCTTGGGATTATACATCCACATCTCACGATCTTTTTTAAGGGTACCGTTGCCGTTGTCCTTGGGCGGAGCGATGATTATAAAAAGGCTGTCCTTCTCACCGCGGGTCCAGGCCTTGATGGTGACGGTCCGCTGCCATTCCGGACGATGAATCGTCATGTCCAGCCGGCAAACAGAGGCCTTGTCGCGGATATAATTAAAGGCCGCCTCGACGCGTTGCTGTGCATCCATTGCATCGGCAAGGGGAGACCCAACCGTAAAGAGCCCTAGAAGCAGACATCCGGTGAAAACTTTATTGATAAAACTTGACATCGCATTACACATGATTGACTGAAACTAAATTGAGCGGTTCTGAGTTCCCCGTTCAACGTTCAAAGGTTGAAAAAACAATTTACATGGGTTGGCGGGTAAACCTTGAACCCTGAACCTATAACCGATTAGGTTCAGGTGTGCCGTTTGTTTACATATACCATAAATTATTGAAAAAAATGTCAAGCAAAAAAAACAAACAGGCCGGGGTGGATCGGATTGATATTAACGGTTGCTTTCTGAATAAAAGATTGTTTTTATAACCGGGTAAAAAAACGGCGCTATTGCTGTCTGACATAATTTTCAAATCGGAAAGAATGCACATTCACGATGATGTTAAAGCCCAAACACTTTATTTTATGTCTGACTTTATTTCTGGCCACAGCCTCCGCGTTCCTGCCTGCAACCGGATTTGCCGTTGGGAAAAATGCCGATTTAAACCTTCCCAATTATCATCCTTTTACCGAATCCACAATTATTACAGGCTACGGCACCAGGGACCCGGCGGAAGGTTACTATAACTACGTTTCGCTGATCTGGCATCTCGGGATTGATCTTAAACGTTTCTTTCCGCGTTTGGAGCAGCATCACGGTCTTCTATCCGGATATTTGGAGCCGAATATCAATCCGGCCTTCAAGCCTGAGACGGAAATTGAATTCGGTATCGGTTTCGGCCTCAAATATATGTATCCTTTGACCAGGATGGTGTCGGGTTATATAATGGGTTCCGTCGGTCCCCATTATATCACCGTTGAAACCGCGGATCAGGCCAACGGCTTCATTTTTTCCGATATTGTCGCTGCCGGTCTTACCTTTTTCCTTACAAAAACAACCGCCCTTGACCTGGAATACAGATTCAGGCACCTGTCGAATGCCAGGCTCAAAATGCCCAACGGTGGTGTGAACTCCCATATGGTTGCCATCGGATATTCCATGTTCTTTTGATCAAGTACAGCGGCTAGGGTAGGTTTCAAAACTATCCGGGTTAGATCGATTGCAGACGCTCCTTGAAGGTTTCGAGAGCCTGGGGGAGGTGGCGGCGGATGAAAACCTCTTTATCGCCGCGGGCGAGTTCTTTATAAGCACTATAGGCCGGGTGGGACGCTGAAAGTTCCGGGGGCTCAGCTTTACAGCCGGCCTTTACCCTTTCAAAGGCCAGCACCATCTCCAGCAGAGGATATTGTTCACCAGGGCAATTATCGATCCAATCCAACCGTCGCATCATTTCAAAGCGAACCTGGTCCGCCAAAAAAAGATGAATGTCCATGATCATCATCTGTTCGCTTTTATCAAGATAGTAAAATTTTACAGCCGTGCCTTTATCCTGGATACCCATAATGAATTCGTAATAGGCCATTGCGTTCTCTTCTCCGGGAAGTGCCAGAAAGTAAAGTGTTGTATCGGATAGATCGCAAAGCCTGGTTTTTTGACCGTATAATTCTCCAAAGCGTTTGTGCCAGGGGCCAAAAGCCCTTTGCACCACCGCTTGGGTGCGATATGTATTCAGATTTACAACCTTAATCATGGGAAACCAGTATTCCGGCCAAAGCCGTTAGGGCCATGGAATATCCCTGAATACCGAATCCGGTGATCTGGGCCAAGACGACATCGGAAATCAAAGACTTGTGACGAAACGGCTCTCTTTTGTAGATGTTGGACAAATGGACCTCGATCACAGGGATATCCAGTAACAGAAGGGCATCACGGATTGCGATACTCGTGTGCGTAAAGGCGGCCGGGTTGATAATTACACCGTTTTGTATTCCGGTTGCGGTCTGGATTTTTTCAACGATGGCGCCCTCATGATTCGACTGAAAGGCGTCCACTGCCAGTCCCAGACAATCTCCGAGGGCCTCGAGGGATGAATTAAGCTGTTCCAGGGTTGTTGTACCGTATATTTCCGGTTCCCTTTTCCCCAGCATGTTAAGATTGGGGCCGTGAACGACCAGGACTTTCGGGCGATTTTTACTTTGCTGCATTATCTTTGCTCCTGCAAAAAATATATTTACCTAAACGGATCGGTTATAGGTTTAGATATTAATCTCGTTACTCGCCGATGAGTTTTTTGAATTCGGCGATGGTCTTTTTGTAATCCGGGCTTTTGAAAATAGCTGATCCGGCCACAAAGACATCAACGCCGGCGTTTGCGATGTCTTTGATGGTTTTTTCGTTTACCCCCCCGTCAATTTCGATCAGGATAGAATGCCCGTGGTTCTGAATCAGGCGGCGAAGATCCCTGATTTTATTCAGGCTGTTGGGAATGAATGTCTGTCCGCCGAATCCCGGGTTAACACTCATAATCATTACAAAGTCAACATATTCCAGGGTCCATTCAATCGCAGACAAGGGGGTGGAGGGGTTCAGGACGACCCCCGCCTGCAGGCCGATTTCCTTAATCAATTGAACGGTTCGGTTCAGATGCACACAGGCCTCTACCTGTACGGAAATCAGGTCGGCTCCGGCCTTTGCAAAATCCTGAATGTATCGATCAGGATTTTCGATCATCAGGTGTACGTCCAGGGGCAGTGACGTCACCTGCCGTGCAGCTTCGACAATCAGAGGACCGATGGTAATATTGGGAACAAAATGACCGTCCATGACATCTATGTGTATCCAGTCAGCGCCTGCGTCTTCTACAGCTCGAATTTCATCGCCAAGTTTTGAAAAGTCGGCCGACAGTATCGATGGTGCAATCAGTTTCATGGGTGTATCCTTCTGTAATTACTAATTATTAATGAATGTTGAATATTGATGGTCTCGTAAAAAGTCAAAAAACGACTTTTTACGCGCGTTTTAAGTTTTAGGTTTTAAGTTTTAAGTATTTGCAAAAACAAGTAATATAATTTCCTAAAACCTAAAGCTTAACACCTAAAACGTGATGAATTCGAATATTTACGAATTCATTAATCTTCAATCGACAATCTTCAATATCAAGTATCCAGTATCAAGTATCCAGCATCAAGTATCCAGCATCCAGAAACTCCTACCATTCCTCGTACACCTCGGCCCGGATCAGCTTGTCATCTTCATACAAAAACACGGTTGCGCGGGTATTTTGAGGAATCAACAGCCAGATTTCTTCCCCTGGTTTTTTAAATTCATCCAAAATATCGTTTGAAACGCCGAAGATGTTTAATCGAAGTCGGATGCGTCTTTTCAAAAAACCACTGGCGAGCCGGTATTTGAAAAGGTTTACGCCTTTTGTGCCGGTTAAATAGCTTGCGTCTTTGTTGTTTGGTTTTCTATTCACAACCAGGCGCACAAAACTACCTTCGGTCACGCGATAACCGGCGAGGGGTTCCTGGCGAACAACCGTATTTAGAGGTTTATCCTGATGGAAATAGGATTTTATATTCTCCAAAAGCAGATGACTTCTTTCAACCAAAGGTATGGCATCATCTAAAAAGAGCCCGATAAGGTCGGGCATCATGTATGCTTGCGGCCGGATCCCCATGCTCACCAGCAGATTGACACATTTGCCGCGAGTTATCAAGAATCCGGGTGATGGAACCTGGGCAAAAATCTCGTCTTTTTTTATTGTATTACTGTAAGTGCTCGATATTATACCCTGGCATAAACCGTTTTCTTCTAAAATGATGCGCGACTGTTCAACGGAAAGCCCCTTAAGATTGGGTACGGAAACGGTCTTGGTACCTTTGGAAAGTATAATTTTGACATCACGCCCCTTTTTAATTTCAGTACCCGGCTCCGGTTCCTGAAAGATGACGTGATCCTGGGAAATGTCATCACTGTACTCCGACCCCTTTACTTTTGTATTCAGGCCCAGGTCGGTCAAAAATTCCAGAACATAGACCACGTTTTTCCCTATCAGATCGGGGACCACAACAATATCTTCACTCTTTATCATCATGGTGAGGAAAAAATAGGCGCTCAGACCGCCAACCAGAACAAAAGCAAAAAACAATACCGCTATTTTAATTATGCGCGAGATCAATTAATTCGCCTCAGACACACTGCAAAAAAACCGTCCATATTGTGGCGCTGCGGGAACGTTTTCAAAAATCCGTATTCATCTACCAGTGAACGGATCTCCGGCGGAAGTCCGACCGGGTTTCTTTCTATAACAAATTTATCATGTTTATTCAAAAAACCTTTTATTACGGCTTCATTTTCCTCGGGTTCCGTGCTGCAGACAGCAAAAACCAACACACCGAGGGGTTTTACAAGATGCGCCAGGTGATTTAAAAAGCGCATCTGTTTTTCTTGATAGTACGCCAGATTCTGTTTTGAGATCATCCACTTGGTGTCCGGATTCCTACGGATAACTCCCAGACCGGAACATGGCGCATCGATTAAAAT
>Ga0180007_10007045_pt1 | contig 10759 bp, 15 predicted proteins | sample MM_PC_MetaG_FD_121122 | JGI IMG/M metagenome (GOLD analysis project Ga0180007, IMG submission 121122) | Groundwater microbial communities from the Aspo Hard Rock Laboratory (HRL) deep subsurface site, Sweden - MM_PC_MetaG | ecosystem: Environmental > Aquatic > Deep subsurface > Groundwater...
ACCGGGTTGACGGAATCGGGGTGTACGTGCCAAGGCAACGAGGCACTCAGCTCACGATCACCGAAAACCTAACAGTCCTTTGGTTAAAGGGGCAACCCACCGTCGTATTCATTTTGAGAACTATTTCGATAATAGAATCATAATTTGACTATAGTTTATAAGGTTTCTCTTATAGCAGAAGCCCCTGAGGGTGAAGAATATGCAATCGTTACCCTAACAATCAATAATCTACAAAATGATAAAACTTACAGCTTTTCTTCGCTGTTGGTAGCCGTCTACGATGAAGATGGGTTTCAATATGAATCGGATTTCACAGCTTTAACAGCGTTAAAACAAGGTTTGGTCGGAGGAGAAATCCTACCTGGAAAGAAATTAAGCGGGAAGATACCATACTTAGTACCTGTAGGAGCCGATATCGAATTACATTTCAAGTATGACATATTTGGTGGTACAACCGCGGTTTTCGATCTCTCATAGCATAGTATCTATCATATGATATAAGAATGAAAGGATGTAAAAATGGTAAAACATAGAAATATTTTTTTGGTATATTTGTTTTCAATCATAACTGTAGGAATTTATGCAATTTATTGGATGATTTCAACAAAGAACGAAATGAATAGTCTGGGAGCAAAAATCCCAACAGCGTGGTTACTTATCATTCCAATCGCAAACCTTTATTGGATTTATAAATATTGTGAAGGTTTCGCTGAAAATGTCAAAAAAGACAATAATACAATTCTTTGGTTTGTTTTATACGTCTTGGTAGGAATAATTATGCCTGCAATAGTTCAGTCGAAATTAAATGAATTGGCTTAGTACAGGGATAGTGAGTATTCCACCAGCGAATATCTTGACGAACGAGGTTTTGAGAAACTAAATTATTTTCTTACCTAAATATTGAGTTAGGTTTCGATCTTGGTTGGGAGACCTGATTCTAGAAGGCGCTTGAGGCGGTCTTCGTGTGAAATCTCTTCCTTGTTATCAAGCCTCGCTATGACCTCTTTCTTTGTTTTTCCGCACTCAGAACACCCTGAAAGAACGTCATCTCGCCCTTTCTGAATTTTCTTAACTCTGCCGCCGGCCCGGCATTTGCTCGTGACGGTTTTCGAGACAAAAGGAATACGAAGGATGGTGATTGTCTCCTTCCCACAGAACGGGCATTGAATCACGGTTTCTGAAGACATGTAATTCTTTTCTTGAATGAACTTATATACCTATCAGTATATATTTGTTCATGGTCGAATGTCCCCAGTGCAGCCACGTGTTTGAGCCGACTCTGAATTGTAAGCGTTGTACTCACGAGTGGACTCAACGAGGATTGATGAAGCCGAAGGTCTGCCCCAATCCGGAATGCAAGTCTCCCTACTGGGATAAGGAAAGGCGTAATAATCACAAGAAAAGGTAGTAATATGGCTAAAAATGATTCAAACAGTCAGATTAAATCGAAGCATCGGGTTTCAAATCACGGTGAAGTTTTCACACACGAAAGAGAAGTAAATGCGATGCTCGATCTCGTCAAGAATGAAACCGAACGCTTAGATTCGCGGTTTTTAGAACCTGCTTGCGGAACGGGAAATTTCTTGGTAGAGGTATTGAGCAGAAAACTTGTAGTTCTCAAACAAAATTACTCAAAGGGCCAACCGGAATATGAAAAATATGGTGTTGTTGTTATCTCAAGTCTGTATGGCATAGATCTCCTTGAAGACAATGTCGAAGAATGCAGGCATCGCTTGCTGGAAATCTTTGCTAAAGAATACAAATCGATATTCAAACACGATACAAATGAGAAGTTTACCAAAGTTCTAAAATTCATTTTGAGTAAAAATATCGTCTGCGGCGATGCATTGACAATGAAAGACAATAATGGTAGCCCACTAATCCTTTCAGAATGGTCAATGCCTTACAATGATTCCAGAATAAAACGAAAAGAGTATTCGTACAAGGACATATTTAGCCCTACACTATTGTGGAGCTTTACAACAGATAGTGATACCGGAGAGAGGGTCATTCTGCCCAACGTCTATAAGGATCACCCTCTCAGAAATTATATGGAGTTGGCTGATAATGGATGAGCCAGCATACAACCCGGACATTTTGACGTGTCTTGCCAGCTTAAGCAATGACGAAGTATTCACTCCACCAAAAATAGTAAATGAAATGCTAGATTTATTACCTCAAGAATTGTGGTCTGATAAAAATGCTAAGTTTCTGGATCCGGTTTCGAAGACAGGAATATTTCTAAGAGAAATAACAAAAAGATTGGACAAAGGATTGGAAAAGCAAATTCCTAACAGACAAAAGAGGATAAATCATATACTGAGAAACCAAGTGTTTGGCATAGCTATAACAGAATTGACTTCGCTGGTGTCGCGCAGATCGCTATACTGCTCCAAGACCGCAAACGGAAAGTACTCCGTCTGCATAGAATTTAAAGATGCTACAGGTAATATAAAATATGACAAAATCAAACATAATTGGGATGGAGGCAGATGCGTTTACTGCGGAGCAAGCCAGGAAGTCTATGAACGCGGAGAGGAACTGGAATCACATGCTTACCAGTTTATCCATACAGAAAATCCGGAGGAGATATTCAACATGAAATTCGATGTAATTGCGGGAAATCCGCCGTATCAGCTGAGTGATGAAGGGTTTGGAAGTAGTGCTTCGCCAATTTACCATAAATTCATACAACAGGCAAAGAAACTGAATCCACGTTTTATAACTATGATTGTTCCCGCTAGATGGTATTCTGGAGGAAAAGGCTTGAATGAATTTAGAGACGAAATGCTTAATGACAAAAGAATGGCTGAATTACATGACTTCCCAGATACATCAGACTGCTTCCCAGGCGTGAACATCAGAGGAGGGGTTTGTTACTTTTTGTGGCAAAAAGATCACAATGGTGCGTGTAAGATAACTACGCATAGATCTGGCAATATAGGAAGGCCTACTGAAAGACCGTTGTTGGAGAAAAGTGCAGGAATATTTGTAAGATACAACGAAGGAATTGAGATACTTAAAAAAGTTCAATCCTTCAAAGAGGAGTCGTTTAGTAAATTTGTCAGCTCGAGGAAACCATTTGGACTGCCCACTAATTTCTCGGAATTCAAGTTGAAAAAAGACAAAACGAATAACATTGAACTCTTTAGATTTGGTGAAAGGGGATTTGTAAGCGAAAATCAGATATTGGTAAATAAAAATCTAGTCAAAAAATACAAAGTCATAGTTCCGAAGGCGAGTCCTGGAGACGATTCATATCCACACTTGGTATTAAGCAGACCCTTATTAGCTCCACCAAACTCCTGTTGCACAGAGACCTATATAGTAATGGGGCCATTTGTAGCAAAAACAGAATCACTGAATGTTATCAGTTACTTGGAAACACGATTTGTTAGATTTTTGATTCTTTTAGCAAAAAACACACAAGATTTACCTAAACGTGTGTATAGTTTTGTTCCGATTCAAGATTTCTCAAAATCATGGACTGATGAAGATTTGTACAAAAGGTATAAACTAACGAAAGATGAAATTGAATTCATTGATTCTTTAGTAAAACCGCTAAATTCTAATACAAAAGTCGAGGAAGTTCCAGATGAAAGCGAAGAATAAGGAGTTTTTTCCTCCGAAGCCGGAACTGAATCCTGCTATATACGCTTATACGGATGTTGCATACCCCGGACTGTTAAAAATTGGATATACTACTGTAGATGCTAGAAAAAGGATAGCTGAACAATATCCCACGAAAAGGCCAGGAAAGCTACCCTATGAAATCGTTTTCGAAGAGTCTGCAATAAGGAACGACGGCACTTATTTCGACGATCATGCCGTTCATAGACTTCTTGTCAAAAAGGGCGTTAAACGCAAAGGCGGCGAATGGTTTTCATGCACACTCAAGGAGCTCAAAGCAGCGGTTTTGTCACTTAAAACAGGGATAATCAGCGAAGAAGAACGAACCCAAAACTTCAAAATGAGGCCCGAGCAGGCAGAAGCAGTCAGGAGAGCTGCGCAATATTTCTCTTCATTCAAGAAAGAAAGAATGACACCACATTTTCTGTGGAACTGCAAAATGCGATTCGGCAAAACTTTTGCTACATATCAGCTAGCAAAAAAGATGGGCTGGAAAAAAGTCCTCGTCCTGACATTCAAACCAGCAGTAGAGAGTGCTTGGGAAGAAGACTTAATGAATCACGTTGACTTCAGAGGCTGGCAATTTATCTCCAGAAATTCTGAAATGAAAAACGGAAACTTGAAGAAAAAGCAGCCTTTTGTGTGCTTTGGTTCGTTCCAGGACTATCTGGGCAGAAATTCTGTAGGCGGAATAAAGGCAAAGAACGAGTGGGTTCATAAAACAAAATGGGACTGTGTCGTTTTCGATGAATACCATTATGGCGCATGGAGAGAATTGGCAAAAAATCTGTTTGATGAAGAAGCGGAGATTTTATATGAAGAAAAGGAATTTGACGAATTCGACAAACCGGATGAACAGGACAAAATTGACTACCTAGAAAGCATCATACCCATTAAAACCGGCGCGTATCTTTATCTGTCAGGCACGCCGTTCAGGGCACTCATTTCAGGCGAGTTTATAGAAGAGCAAATTTATCACTGGACATATTCTGACGAGCAAAGGGCAAAGGAGAATTGGAAGGGCAACGACAATCCTTACGAGGCCCTTCCGAGGCTCGTCATGCTGACATATCAGTTGCCAGACTCTGTTATGAATATTGCTAGCGGAGGAGAATTTGATACTTTTGATTTGAATGTCTTTTTCTCCGCCAAAGGAGAAGGGGAAAATGCCAAGTTTGTTTATGAGAACGAAGTACAAAAATGGCTAGATCTTATCCGTGACAATTATCCGTCTACAAGCATTGACAACCTCAAACTTGGAGCAAAAAAGCCGCCTTTGCCTTATTCTGACGCACGGTTGTTGAACATACTATCACACACTCTCTGGTTTTTACCTAGCGTCGCCTCTTGTCGTGCTATGAAAAACTTGTTAATACAAAAACAAAACAAATACTACCATGACTACAATATTGTTGTCGCTGCCGGACCTGAGGCCGGAATAGGCCTCGCTGCATTAAAACCGGTTCAAATGGCCATGGACGAGCCTCTGAAGAGTAAATCGATTACATTGTCCTGTGGAAAACTAACTACAGGCGTGACCATAAAGCCATGGACTGGCATATTCATGCTTAGAAATCTTGCCAGCCCCGAAACTTACTTCCAGGCCGCATTTAGAGTTCAATCTCCTTGGACAATAAAGAATCCTGATGGTAAGTCTCCCAACAGAGAAGAGATAGTCAAAAAAGAATGCTACATCTTTGATTTTGCACCCAATAGAGCATTGAAACAAATCGCAGATTATAGCTGCAAACTGAACATAGATGAAACAGACTCAGAAAAGAAAGTCAAAGAATTTATAGACTTTCTTCCGGTTCTTGCGTATGACGGCAGCACCATGAGACAAATCGACGCTTCTGGAATACTAGAAATGGCCATGAGCGGTACTACTGCGTCTTTGCTCGCAAGAAGATGGGAAAGCGCGCTACTCGTCAATGTTGACAACAACACGTTGAACAAAATACTGAACAATCCAAAAGCGTTGGAAGCACTGATGAGCATCGAGGGGTTCAGAAGCTTAAACAGCGACATCGAGATGATCATCAATAAATCCGAATCCGTGAAAAAGGCCAAGCAGAAACTCGCCAATGACGAAAAAATATCTCCAAAAGAAAAGAAGAGACTTTCAGAAGAAGAAAAGGAATACATGAGCAAGAGGAAGGAGATACAGAATAAACTAATCAAGTTTGCAACGAGGATACCAGTTTTCATGTACCTGACTGATTTCAGAGAAAGAACCCTGAAAGACGTAATCACGAAGATAGAGCCGTCATTGTTCAAGAAGGTGACAGGTCTAAGCGTGGGTGATTTCGAATTATTGGTTAGCTTGGGTGTGTTCAACAGCAATTTGATGAACGATGCCGTGTTCAAGTTTAAGAGGTATGAAGAGGCGAGTCTCAAGTATACTGGAATAGAAAGACACAAATTTGATCACGTAGGCGGGTATGACATTATCATCACGGCAGAAGAATTTAATCAGAGAAGTAGGCGAAAATAAACAATGTTGAGGGAGATTAAGATCGTGGAGGAGAACTAATGGTTGATTTACTTTCTATTGTCGCCAGTGATTTGTTCAAGATTCTTGTATCCACTGTAATCGGCGCTTTGATAGCTATTGTTGGTGTTTGGATAGGGATTCTTCATGAAAATAAACGATGGATTTTCAACACTTCTATCGAGATAAGGACAAAGAATATTTTGGAAGCGTATGATCAATTCCTAGTTGCATTTTTCAAGATAAACAAGGCTGCTAACATAGGCGAGGACAAAACAACATTCGATGAAAACATAAACGAGCCGCTCAACAACTATTTGATTGCAATCAATAAGATAGATATCTGGGTCTCAGAAGACGCTTCCAAAAAACTAAGAGAAAATTTGGGCTCTTTTAGAGCAATGACACATGAAATTTGGATCACTGACGGAAAGCCCTCGATTAAAGCGAAGGGTTGGAAAACCTTCAGTAATTCATTGGATAAAGTGAAAGCAATGGTGTCCCAGAGACTTAGATCGGAAGATCTGAGGAAATCCATTTTTTCTGTTGAGATCTGAATTATCTATTTGAGATTTTGAGCTCTTTTCCATTTTCCATCAAACTGAGAATTCAATTGTCTTTGAACTTCTGTAATTTTGTTTTTAGGCAATGCTATAAGAAAGCTTTCTTTATTGCCTACGTCTTTGAGACCATGACCAATCCAAATAAGATAGTTATCAGAAAGGACAAAACGATCGTGAAGCTCATAATTCTTGGCATATATTCTGAATTCAATGTTTTTGAACTCTTTCTTGAAATCACTTAATTCCCGTTTTAGTCTATCCTTGTTTTCATCGCTTCCAAATTGCCCGGTAAGAAATTTTATTTTTCTACCTTTAGGAAATTGTGCAAGTATTTGGAGGGTTCCACTGCCGAAATAGTTGTCCACAATTATTATCTCTCCTTCAAAAGAATTTAACAAAGAAGAGAACTCTTTGTTTCTATCAGTCCAGGGCTTCTTTCCGGATATGAAAACAACATCTTTTCCTGAACTGGGGGGTTGGCGTTTTTGTATCCACCCTTTTTTTGTTGGCCTTATGAGATCCTTAGAATCTTTAAGCATTTGGCTCCAATTTGAACAGGTACATCCGTATTCATCAAAGGTCTTTTCTTCTACTTCCTTTGTCTTTCTGTGTTGACGAAAAAAATCATTCTCCCACAAATATCTAATTGCTTCTTTTGGTCTTGTCATTCTTCATCATCTCCTCGCATTTATGCAAGTTATAATTTGGGATAAACCAGAGGCCATTGTCGTTCTTTACCACGCCTTTCAAGTGGCCAGAAAGGTATGTTCGTACATCTTTGTACTCAACACCAATTTCTTCTCCTATGGAATTGGATTTAATCCCTTCTGTGAAATTCTCCCGCAAACCCTTTATTGAAATTATCTTTCTTGCCAGGAGATACAACAACACTTTTTTGTTGTTAGGTAATTTATGAAATGTTTTATCGTACAAGATTGTTCCTTGTTTACTTACCCGTAGATACCCATTAACAGAATTGGCCAACGTTTCTAGGTTTGGACTCTTCTCTTCGTCTACTATTAATTTATCTAATGGATCTGTCATTCTTTCACCGGCAGTTCTTTTTCCAGTCTAGAGGCTTCCAACTCACCATCTTGTGTAAGAAAGAGTGTTCGTTGTCTTGGTTTGGAGTTGATCAATTTGGGTTCAGCATTCCTCAGAGAATGAAACGCCGCTTTGATGGCATGCGTATCCACTCCAGATAAATGAAGATGTCTGGATATTTGATTAGATGTTGCAGAAATCTCTCCTCTTTCTTTGAGATTTTTCATCAGCAGTAAAATTGCAGCGTTCTGCTGTGCCATGCGGCTATTTGAGGGAAGTTTTAATGTGAACTGAGGTATGTCTCCTTGCCATATTACACTAGTAGCGGGTTTAGCTTGAGTTTGCTTCGGCTGATCCTCTCTATCATTCTCTAAGCGGGAAACTCTCTGCTCAAGATCGTCTAAAATTTTCCTGACATCATCATCCATTTATGACACCTTCAATTTCTCCAAGAAGTTGCTCTATAGCGTAGGGTTCTATCCGATATGTTCCGGCATCCACGGCTACGATCTTCCTGTCATCTTTCAACTCCTTCAAACGAGCTGCGATGACCGCTTCCTTCTCGCGCAGCATCTTGGCCAAATCCCTGTAATGTATGGATTCGTTTATCGAAACTTCTTCCCCAGTTTTCTGTTGGAGCTTGCTACCCAAGTACCTTGAAGCTAACACAAGCATGATTTTGGTTGAAATCTTCGCATCTCTATTGGACAAAACAACATAGCCTTGCTTGTCTATTTTACAGAAGCGGAGAATTCGGGAGATGAGATTCCCTATGTCCGCGTGCTCTGCCTCGCTGTCCAGTATGAATTCCTTTCTAAGATCCGACAAGTTTTTGTCTTCCATTCTCTTCACCACACCTTGATATAGTGTATCCTGTATTTAAATAATTATCGGTACCTTATTTTCTACCTTTGTATAAGCCAAATATCCCATTTCTGACTAAAGATACTTTTTACTCTTAATAAAGTTATCTGAATGGAATTGATTAACAAAGCTTATTTAATACTAGAAGGGAGTTAATACAGTTATGCCTTCCTTCAAACTCTCCCCGTCGTCGATCAACCTCATGCGAGACTGCGAGCGCTGCTTCTGGCTGCAGCTCGTGAAGAAGATTCCAAGGCCTTCCGGCCCGTTTCCTTCACTCCCTTCGGGAATGGACAAGATACTCAAAGAGCATTTCGACCGGTTCATGGAGCGAGGTGCTTTACCTCCCGAACTCATGGGGAACGGTATCAAGGACTACAAACTCTTCGATGACAAAGAAAAACTGGACATCTGGAGGAACAACTTCAAAGGCATCCAGTTTCTAGATGAGAAATCAGGAATCCTCCTGAGAGGAGCAGTGGACAACCTATTGGTAAAGAACGGCAAGCTAGTCGTCCTGGACTACAAGACCAGAGGCTACCCCCTCAAGGAAGACACACACGAACACTACCAGACGCAGATGGACATCTACAATTTCCTGTTAAGGAAGAACGGCTACGAGACCGAGGACTACACCTATCTCCTGTTCTATTATCCAAACAAGATCACAGAGACAGGAGAGGTCATATTCGACACCAAACTCATCAAGATGCCAACCTCTCCTGAGAACGGGGAGAAGGTCTTCAAAAGAGCCATGAAAATACTACTTTCCGAGAAGGCCCCGAAAGCGAGTGAAGATTGTGGCTTCTGTACCTGGCACGAGAAAGTAGACGAAATTTAGCGTTTGTCATTCATCACACCCCCACCGCAACCATCCTCGAGTCCGGCAGCCGCTCCCGCAGCTGCTCAACGATGATCGGGTTCTTCTCGATGACCCTGTTCCGCACTGTCACCGTGAACGCGAGCCTGACCTCGAGCCTGCCGTCCTGCAGCCTCGCCTCGAACCGCCACGTCGGGACGTCCCGGAGATGGACCTTCGGGATCTTCAGGAAGGCCGACGCGTTGAAAATCTGGATCCCGACGATGAGGCCGTCCTCGTCGATGTCGAGGACGATCCCATCCAGGTCCAGCGATCGCGCATACTCACGGTCCTTCGCCTTGAAGAAGAGGATGTCGTGCTTGTAATCGTAGTCGAATTCTCCTGTTCGTTTCATACCAGACTACGCTCGAATCGCCTGCGGCACAGGGATCATGGAGCTCCCCTTCTGCTCGGTTTGCTGGTGTTTCCAGACAACGGTGAAGAAGACATACACGCAATCAGCCTCATACCCTGTCCTAAAATTCGCCTTCACGGTATTCGCAAGATTCTCCTTCGTCAGTTTCACATCGAAGATCTGGCTCAGCCGCTTCGAGGCGTTCAGGATCTCGATCCCTGTTGCCTTCATCCCTTCTGTAAAGCTCAGAATGAAATCTCCGAGTTCGATGCTCCCCTTTGGACGGACGTTCTTGTACAGGAACAAGACATCGTTCTCTCTATCGTACGTGACGTTTACTTTTTCCATTTTCTATTCACCTTTCGTTGCCAAGGCTCGTATACTTCCCATGCCGTTATGACTTTAATGGTTTCGTTCAGCTTAATAACAACCCCAAGCGTCTTATTACTACTTAGTCGGAAATGGACTTTATAGACCGACGTGTTGGGGTTGTCTGCTCCCTGCTCGACAAACCGAACCAAGGCATCGGGGTTCTCGAGATTGTCTCGGATATCCTTTTCCTTCACCACCCCAAGCTTGATCTTATCCCGCACCACGTGGGCCGAAAGATCGAGATCTCTCCCTCGATACGATCTCAGCCAGCGTTGCAGGTCCTTTTTCTTCATTGAGAGACTTTTGATTGGTGAGACAGATATCTATTGGGTTGATTTTTATCATGAGAGGCTGTTCTCTATCTCTTTCCAAATCCCCTCATCAACATCAACTTCTCCCTTCTCCACCCGCTCTCTTCGAAGCCGGTCCGACGCCTCCCCCGGCACCCGTGCCTCCTTGACAGAGGACCTGCTCGATCGTCTCCTGTCCGTGAAGAAGGTCCGGCGACTGAAGCAGCGGCGCCTGAACACGGAAGTCGGGAAGCTCGTGCAGTATTATCGGCTCTACGGCTGCCTGTTCAG
>Ga0180007_10007046_pt1 | contig 10757 bp, 11 predicted proteins | sample MM_PC_MetaG_FD_121122 | JGI IMG/M metagenome (GOLD analysis project Ga0180007, IMG submission 121122) | Groundwater microbial communities from the Aspo Hard Rock Laboratory (HRL) deep subsurface site, Sweden - MM_PC_MetaG | ecosystem: Environmental > Aquatic > Deep subsurface > Groundwater...
CCCCGGAGAAGTGCATGGAGGTCTGCCACGAGATTTCATCCCTGGGCAAGCAGCTCCGAGAAGCCAACATCACGATCCACTTCGACAAGGGCATTGACTTCCTCGGAATCAAGCCAGGCGACATGGACTTGCAGAGGTTCTTCTACTGGACGTTCATGAAGTGCTTCTGGGACGATGGAGGCGGAGGCTTCACGACGTCAGACCTCGAAAACTTCGACTGGTATCACCCTGTGCTGGCCTGGAGGCACACGCGAGAGGAAGTCGAAGAGTGGGTCGACGCGGCTGATCTCGAGATGGTGATGCTCAACGAAGTAGATGCAGGCTTCGCAATTCACGCGCGCAAGCCTTGATTCCTTCCCGCCCCCCGTGATAAGCAGGGGTATGACGAATCAAAAACCGCAAAGCTATGGAACGCGGTGGGACGCCAACGGGCTCGAAGTCGGTCGGTATCGATCCCTCTTCAATGTAAGGAAAGAAGCGCACGACAGGTTCATTGCGTGGGCCGCCTCGCGAGTGGTGCCCTCGTCGGTGCTCGAGGTGGGATGCGGGTGTGCTTTCTTCTATCCCGCGCTCTTCGCCGACGACTTCTATGTGAGCGTTGACATCTCCGAGAAAGAGATCGAGTGGTCGAAGAACCATGACGCAAGCCCCGACCATGTGTTCATGTGCGGAGACATCGAAGAGCTCGAGATGCCCCAAGCCTTCGACCTCGTGTTCTCCCACGCAGTCATCGACCATGTGACCGACGTGGACAGGTTCCTGCGCGCTTGCGCGCGCCACGTTCGTCCCGGAGGCTCCCTCTACGTCTCGGCCTATCGTGAATGGAATCCAAGCCTCAGCGAGCATCAGTACCAGTGGTCGGACGCGGAGACGTGCTCCTACACCGATGTGTCTCACCAGCGGGTGCGTGAGACACTTTTGGCTTCCGGGCTCTCCGACATCAAGATCGAGCCCGTCATCGTCAACACGGCTGTCATCAAAGTCGAAGCTGCGATCATCGCGAGCAGGGTAGGTCAGTAACAGGGATGCGCCGCTTTACTGCGCGGTGGCGTGACGCAGTTCCTCATCTACCATCTCGTTCATGAGGTCAGCGAAGGTGCAGGATGGGGTCCATCCGAGGAGGTCGTGCGCCTTGGTCGGATCTCCGCGCAGGGCTGGAAGTTCTTGGGGTCGAATGAGTCGGGGATCTTGCACAACAAAGTCAGAATAGCACATATCAAGCCGATTGAATACGTGCTCACACATCTCTCGAACAGAGTGAGTCTCTCCGGTAGCGACGACAATATCGTCAGGAGAATCATGCTGTAGAATCAAGTGCATGGCACTAACGTAGTCACGGCTATGCCCCCAATCACGATAAGCATCGAGATTCCCAAGGTGAACATCACTTCGCTTCCCCAGTTTGATCTCAACTGCCGACTTGACTACCTTTCTGGTGACAAAGTTTGACCCGCGACGACACGACTCATGGTTGAACAGAATGCCATTTGACACGAACAGGCCGTATGCCGCCCTGTAGTGACGCACAAGGTTGAACCCCAGCAACTTTGCACAGCCGTAAGGAGACACGGGGTGCATCGGGGTGCTCTCCCGCTGATATCCATCAGGGTCGATGCTGTCTCCGAACATCTCTGAGCTTGATGCTTGGTAGAACCGTGCCTTCGGGCACAGTTGGCGAAACACCTCAAGGATGTTTAGTACCCCGAGCGCGTTGGTTTGTATTGTGTAAGAAGGAACATCGAAGCTTATTCTGACGTGGCTTTGGCTTCCAAGATTGTAAACTTCATCAGGATCAACGTCCCGCACTATTCTTTGGAGTGAGAACACGTCGAGAAGATCGCCATAGTGCAACGTTATTCTACTTCCGATGTGCTGAACTCTGCTGTTCTGATTCTCTGCGACGGAGGCACGCCGAATTATCCCGTGAACGTCATATCCCTGTTCAAGTAGGAGCTCGGCCAAGTATGATCCATCTTGGCCTCCGATCCCCGTGATTAGTGCTCGTTTGGTTGGCATAGGCTACCTCACGTCCTGGCATAGATTGTCAAGCACGCGCTGAACATTGCCCCAAATCTTGACTGGATTCAGGTGAATGTGATCAATGTACATGCTCGACTGAGTTCGATCTCCGTGAACGAGGTCACGGTACACGTCCACAAAATGTGCAGAGTCTATCTGTGCAACCCTGCGTTGCATCTCCTCGTTCAAGCACTCCACCGCGGCTCTACACTCCTCATGCGTCCCATGGAATGGGAACTCAGTGTTGAAGCATGGACCCCCGGTGGGCGGAGGGGCATTCCACACAAAAACAGTGCGTCCTAAGTCGACGATGTCCTCGACGAGCCTTGCATATCGCTTGGCAAGATCCTGGCATACTCTCTGAGGGGACTCACCTGAGCTTGTGGCTTTAGGCATCACACGGCACCTACAATCGATCTCCCCAAACGACAGTATGATTTTCTTGACCTCAGGAGCCTGCCTAACCCCCCGAAGAATTGTGGCGGCTCCCTCATCACTCGTCGCTTTCTCGATCGTCCAAGGCCCGAGTCGGTTCACCAAGAACTTCCCGTCAATAGACCTGACGGGTCTCTGGGCATCGAACAGCCCTGGGTGTGCCCGTGCTTGCGTAAAGGTCCACACATGAGAGTCTCCCAGCGCGTACCACTCAGGCGTGCCTATATCTTCAGGGATGGCGGGGGATGTTGCCTCGACATTGAGTGACATCAGCCGTCCGGCCTGGTTCATGTGAGGAAGATAGGCGCTCGAGTAGTCGTCGTGCTGCGCATGATCTGTTGTCTGCCACGCATAGCGATACACCCCGATGAAGCCCGCTTGCTCCAATAAGCTCTTCAGGTGGTTAAAATCAAAGAGCGATCCGTGCCTATCATACACATCCTTCTGTCCCCCAATGATCAACCCCAGCAGCTCTTGCAGTGGCCTGCCCCCAGAATACTCGGCAACTGCCGCCTCGAAGTCGGGCACCGATACTCGAAGAACCCCTCCAGGTATCAGCCGCCTTCTCCACTCGTGCAGGATGCTTAAGGTGTCCCGGTGGCTAAAGTGCTCGAGCATGCAAGAGGTGTAGATCACGTCGACGGACTGCAACGGAATTGATGCAAGCGTCTTGGCGTCGTCAACGACATCAACCCGAGGGGATGAGGCAGCGTCCAAGTTGATCCACCCCGGAAGTATGACATCACCACAACCTAGATGAAGTTTACTCATTTACTCCCACCTTCCCTAACAGACTCTTTGATTGAGTCGCACACCCAATCTATTTGCTCCTGCTTGATTCCTGGAAATGTCGGAAGACACAGCGCATGATCCCAAAAATGAATTGAGTTCCTGAACCGCCAACTGTCGTCGGGCTGCACCGGGCGCAAAGACTGAAAGCAGGGCTGAAGATGCAGTGGATAGAATGCAGACCTTGGCTCTATTCCGCGCTCTTTCAGGAACTTCGCCACATTTGATGCGTCACCGGGAAACAGTGCAACCGCCCTAAATGGTATGTGTGAAGACCCTGGAGGTGGCTGTAGCAGCTCAACGATCCCCTCGAGCTGCTCGGCGTAGGAAGCGAATGCGTCTCGCTTTCTTCTAACGATCTCATCCATCTTCGATAATTGTACCAGCCCTATGGCGGCTTGTACGTCAGTCATGCGAAAGTTCTGGCCTATCGCTGGGTGGACAAATGACCCTCGGTCGATCCGTCCTTGGTTGCGCAGGTAACGCAAATGCTCATAGACACTCTCGTCGTTGGTCCCGACAAAACCTCCCTCCCCCGTGGTGATCGTCTTGTCCGCGAAGAACGAGAACGCCGACGCGCGACCCAGCGAGCCGCAGGGCTTGTTGAAGAGCTTGACCCCGAGCCCCTGACAGGCGTCTTCGATGCAGCGGTCCTGCTGTACCGTCGCTGCCGCGCTTGCCATGCCGTAGAGATGAACCGGCAGAGTGTATCCCTCCCAATCCGCTGCGGCCCCGAGAGGCATTTGCCCATACTCGTCCACGTCGGTGAACACCGGCTCTGCACCAACCATGATGACTGCTGTTGCCGTCGCAATGAACGTGAGATCCGGTACGAGCACTTTGTCACCCGCACCTACCCCGCATGCCTTGAGCGCAAGGTAGAGCGCGAGCGTTCCATTGGGGGCGAGCACGCCATACTGGACCCCGGCGATCTCCGAGACCTTTGCGATGAACTCCTCGCTGCGCGCCCCTTCGGTGATCCACCCCGACCGGACGCACTCCGAGACAGCCACAGCCTCTTCGTCCCCGATGGGTGACACGAATTGAGGAACCTTCCATTTCATATCCATTGCTTGTCCTCTTCCTGCCCAGTGTACGGCCCGTTCTTGAACTCGTACATGGTGGTGCCCTTCTCCACGACGGTCAGTCCATGTCCCCCACGAAAAGACACCAGACAGTCTCCAGGACCGAGGTATCCCTCTTCAATGATGACGTCGTTGTCGTCGCATACCTGGAATCGGACACGACCTCGAATGACCACCCACGCCTCCTGCGTCCCCTCCGTCTGTCTGACTTGAGGTAGGTGACGATGGAGCGACGACTTCCATCCACTGGGAAGCTGTTTGCACGCTGCCTGAAGGGTCTCGCCCGCCGTTGCCAGATTCTTTCTCTCACCATGACCCCCGTCAGCATGGCATAAAACTGCCAGGACCATTCCACTGCCATCCACTATGTTCGTAACCATCAGCTACCTCCACTTGCCCCAGTTTGCCAACAGAATGCGCGCTACTGCTCCCGGTATGCTGTAGGTTTTCGGGAGGCTCCAGCACACCTCATAGGCAGCGCGAATGATAGCCTCGGCTTCGTCCATGTGCTGCTGGTAGTACCGAACAGCCTGTACGAGTCCGGCAATCGTGCCGTCAAAGTCAGCGTAGTGAACACCGGGACGCACGCCGATCCCGTCAAGCTCACCTACCGGGTCGTGCTGAACGAGTAGCGTCCCCGACGCCCATGCGTCGAAGGGGCGCGTCCCCATCAGGCCGATGAAGGGTACGTTGAGCGCCGCGAACGATCGCAAATAGAGTCCAGCCACGGTGTGTCCGAGCGTTGCCGGGTCGCGAGGCATGAGCGGCCCGTCGCGCATACCAATGCCTGCCACGACCGTCCGCAGTCCTGCCTGATTGAACGTCTGCGTTGTCGTCGGATGGTTCAAGAGGGGGCGGAACCCGCCCATGCCCCCGCCAACAAAGGAAAGATCGTGGTCGTAGTCCTTGGCTCTAAGCTGTGCCATCCTGCGATCGAGATCGAGCCTGCCGTGGCATGGGGGACCACTATATCCCGTCTGTGCACCACCAAACCCATGACGCAGCGGCGCGATGCCGACACCATCCTCCCGAGGCTTGACCCAGCCATGGGCGTCGGCCAGCCCCTCCATGAACCCTCCCGTAGTCGACAGGGCCAGGTAGTGCGTGTCGATCACCCCCCAGCGGGCGTAGAGATCCTTGGTCTTCTCGCCCGCCGTCGTCCAGATCAGGTTTCCGACGATGGCCGAATCGAAAAACTTCGCGATGGGATCTGTTTTGATCTCGGTAGCCCCCGGACTGTCGTCGCAGTGGATCAGGACTGAGTGTTTGAAGATGCGTTTGAGGTGCTGGGCAACGTAGGGATAGCACTGGTAAGCGTGCTCCCAAATGACCAACTGCACCCCGTCGTTCGCTAAGCACTCCAGGTCGTAGATCATGGCATCGAGTACGGGCATCCAGGGGTTCATCAGGTTGTTGATGAATGGGTGCTGCATCGGCAGTTGCAGGTGATTTGCGACTGCATAACCTCGGTGAATAGGGTACCAACGGGTTCGCAGGGTCACATCCCCGAGATCCCCGAGGTCGTAGAGCGTGTCGTTGCGTTGGAGCAGCACGCTGTCGTAGTTGGTGTCTCCGGTGTCCGGCCACTTCTGCCAGTCGGGGCGGTAGCCAATGATGGCAGCTTCGATGGTCTTCATACAGTCCCTACCCTTTCTTCAACAATAACACAGCTTGGTTGTGCCACGTCTCGTTGGGGTCGAATTCCTCGCGAGTCGTGATCTCGAGCACATGATTCGACACCCAGATCTTGTAATCGATCAAGGGCTTCGTGAAGCCGAACTTCGCGATGAGCGCCTTGAGCTCGATGGGAGTGTACTCCCGGACGTGGTAGGAGTTTGTGGCCTTCGACACGTTCCAGTTGGGGGTGGAGATGAAGACTCCACGCCTCGCGACCCTGAGCATGTGGCCCATCATCCCCTCGTCATCGGCAACGTGCTCGATTACATCGATCGCTGACACATAGTCGAAGCTCCCATCGTCGAACCTGTCGATCCTCCCTTGGGGTATCATGGGGGAGATATCCGCAACATCGAATCCCTGCACGGTCGCGCCAAGTGCAGCCATGATGGACAGGCCATATCCCGTACCTGCGCCGACATCGAGGATCGATCGACCTGTCACGATCACGCCTACATGTCGGTACCAGTGTGCTTGCCATTGCTTGTCCATCGCGAGCCTCTCGCTCAGGGACAAGCTCTCCATCGGAATGAACCCATTTTCTCTCAGCGGCATGTCGCTACCTCATCCCTTTCAGTAAAAACTCAGCAAAGCGCGGAGCCCATGCTTCCCACGACCAAGCTCGTTCGATCTCCATTCTATTCAACTCGCCCATCCTGGCAACCCTCTCAGGGTCATTCGCGAGCTCTTCCATGGCGCAAGTGAAGCTGAAGACGCTTCGATCAACCAACAAGATCCCTGACTCGCCGTACTCCGCGATCTGCGACTCTTGCATCTCTCGATGGTTCCCGACGTCAGTTGCGATGACGGCAAGGCCACACGCCATCGCTTCCATGACCGAGCTCGAGTTGTAAGTTGCGACGTTGTCTACCAAAAATGAGTGGTCCCCACTCACGGTTAGGTTGTACACGGGCTCGTCATTGGCCACAACCCGCACCGACTTTATCGGGAGATACACAAAGTCTTCCTCGACCCTGCATTGCGTCATGCGCGGATTACGTCGCGTGTTTGTGGGCCTGCTCGGATTATCTTCGCCCCAAATAACGCGAGCCAAATCGATCGCAGGAGCCCCCGTAACTGAGATAATATACCGAGTCGACGACTGAGATAGCGACTTAGCCCCGAGGTGGCTCAAATCTATGACGCGGGGCTCGCTTACTGAAATTCCCGCCCCATACCCAAGCTGGGCCAGAATTAGCTGAACTTGACTCGCTAACTGCTGTGACACTGTACAATAGCTCACGGCAAATGATACTCCACCCTTCCCCGTTGCACCCGGAACCTTCCAGCTTCTAGATCCGTCACCTCTGAACATTCCAGTGATAAGCTCACGCTTCAGTTCAATAGGCCAAGACATCGCCTCTGCACTCAGTTTTTTGTGCCCGGCAAGCTTTCCCCCAAAGGCGTCGAGCCACCGCGCCACCCTCGACGTTGGGCTATCTAGCGTAGCGTTTTTATCCCCTAGACATCTGGCCCACCCGTCACGCGGGTTTTTAGTCCTTATCCTGTAGCAATGACTCTCTGGGTAGAGTTTTGTCGTCGACTCTATCCCAAGATTCTTTAGTATTTGAAGCACGTCCTTGATCCAGGTCTCTAGCTCATGCTGGGCGAATGTGAACTCAAACCCATAATACTTACATCTACCCTCTAGTATCACCCCCTCCGCAATGTAGTATCCAAGCAATCTAGCCTCGTCAGTAGTCACTTCTGACAACTCTTCACTAAACTTTCGGGGTATCATGAGAAAGTCACCGGGGCGTAGCTCGTCGCTTCTCATTCTTCGTAGTGGGCTGTAGCCTGTCAGGATAGCCTTGTACGAGCTAGCAGTGTTTTTCTTGTCCCCCTGAACATGGATGCTTCGCACTTTTCTGCCCGACGATCCAGCGTGGTTACGTGTCCACACCCTTCCTTGGGTTACTTCTCCGCCACAGCCACATGCGCACTCACGCGCCCACGCCCATACTGGCCACTGATGATTTTCGGTAAACCTAAATACCTTTCCTCCCCATGTGGTTATCTCTACTACGCTTTCCGGTATGCCCTCGCACCACTGATGTTCCACTTGCTGCACCGACCCATCGCGAGACAGCACCCGATCCCCTACAGAAATCTGGTCAATTCTGCGCGTACTTCCGTCTGCCATGGTTACGTGGGTGCTGCCCACAGCACATGCGCCTTCGTAGCTCGATGCACACAGCGCGACTTGGCTCTTGCAGTAGAACTCGTGCATCTTCTCGAAGGGGAGCTTGCAAGTCGAGAACTCGGCGACCTCAATCTTGACTTCGGAGGAGTGCCAGGCGGGTGTGATGATCGTCTTGAACCCCTTGACGTCTTCGTTAGTGCTGTTCGAATGACCTGCGTTGCCATTCCACTCGAAGACCACATCTCCGCTTCCGTGCTTCGTTGGGGTGCGGAACCTCCGCATGTCAACGGGATTCGTCATGTTCGACACGTTGGGGCAATGCAGGATCAGCTCATTGAAGCTCGGCCTGCACACCGTGTAATAAGCCCGATGAGAGTTCACTATCTTGATGTCATCGATGCTCGGGGGGAAAGGCCGATCGGGTGATAGCCTTCGACTACGAAGTGATCCGACAGTCTTCTCCCAAGGCATGAACTTGTCGACACGCCACCGATGATATGGAGAGAACACAATGTCGAACTTGGACATGTCCGGGACTCTTACCTTTCTAAGCTCCCAATCTCGGATATAGGTGTGCTCGAAATTGAATCGATCGCTGAGGTATGTCTCGAAGTCGTGGGCGTTCTGGTCGAAGGCCCATCCTCTCACATCCGAGAGCATGAGCACCTTGGGCTTGGCGGGCTCAGGAGCCGAGTACTTCTCTATGACAGGATGGGCTTTGATAGCAGCGTGGCTCAAGTTCATTCCGCGCACGGATAAGGCGAAGTCTCCTATACGATCAACATCGAAGCCAGCCCCCACAAGCCAGCCCTTGATCTCCTCTTCGGTGTGCCAGTCTCGATGAGTGCTCCCGTGCCATTCGAATGTCTCGTCGACACACCTTTGATTGTCGAAGCTGCTCCCAACTTTGAGGACTTGCTGAAGCGGTCCCCAAGCTCCCTTGTATGATTCTCGAACGTAGGGAGCCCACTCTCTAAAGATCTCGTAGAGCTTCTCTGCCGGAACGGCGCCCATGATCTCGTGAAGCATTTCAGCCGCGAGCAGATCATAGCCCTTGATTGGGGGACCATAAACCCACAACGCCAGCTCTCCCCCAGTCTTGATTGTCTTCGCGATCTCATCAATCGCTCGGCGTGTGTTCCCGGTGAAGTGGAGCGAGCCCAGGGCATAGGCCATGTCAACATGCTTATGGGGCACAGCCTTGATGTTGAGCAAGTCATCGACATACCCCTTTGCCTCGGGCACCCTATCCTGCATCACTCGGATGGCGGCCTCGGAGGGGTCGATGCAGAGCACCTCTTTAGCATACCGCGCCGCTATCGCGGCGTATCTTCCATCTCCGCACCCCGCATCCAACACCCTCTTCCCTCGAAGGTCCTCTGGCTTCCATCCTGTCTTCGCCCAGAACATGCACTCGGTCCCGCTATCGAACTCGGGTGCGTTCTTCCATCTCACATCTGCTCTCGCCATTGTCTCACCTGTGTCAAAGTTGCATCAATACCCTGGCCGTGTGATATGGTACCGATGACAGGCAGTGTTGTAAACTCAAAAGAGGCGAGCACAATGACTTCAGAAGAAAGATGGGCATACGAAACCGGAATAGAGTGGTCGTCAGACCCAAGATCACTGCAAGAGCTACTGCCTTCGGCTAAATCAATCATGAAGGGCTCCAAACTCATCAAGATGTTCGAGACGGGATGGAAGGTTGGCAAGGGGAAGGTCACACCCCTGCCTGACCTCGAGCCTGCTGTTGTGGTCCCTGCGCCTGCGGTTTATGCCAGGAACCCACAAAACCCCGCCTCCCCCATCGGCACCCAAACTCGAATCAGCGTTGACTTCGACGTGCCCGCTGAGAAGTGGTGGAAGGCAGCGATGGCTCAAGCATTCCGCGCCCCTCAAAGCGTCAAGCGACTGCTCACCGTTCGAGGACCACACACCGTGCTTGTCTCTGATACCGAGGCCAACGCGGCATGGAATTGGGCGAGCGCCATCCCTGGGTGGCAGGGGTCGAAAGCGAGCCATCCCTATCCGCTGAAGTTCGAGAGCTACGCCAGATAGCCCCCGCCCCTAGTGATTTCCCTCTGTAAACACTTGCAAGTCCGGTCAAAAAGTGGTACAAGTCACGGGATGTACCAAGATCTGATACTATCCATCTTGGCATGATGAGCCTTTGACCGTGAGGACATAAAATGGCTTTGAGCGTACAAGAACAATGGGCGTTTGATACGGGACTTTCGTGGGCAGATGACCCCAGACCTTACTCGGAGCTGAAAGCCGCAGGTCCGAGCGTTATCCCGAAGAAGCTGATGTCTTTCTTCGACGTTGGGCTTCGCTATGGGAAGAAGATGATCGCCTCGCTCCCCCCGAACTACGTCAGGGAGCCCGAGCCCGAGCCCCTGCCTGTGGTCATCGAACCTGAGATCATCGAGCCTGAGCCCATAGTTGTTGAGCCAGAACCAGAGCTAGCTCCTGAGACCCGAAGGACGACCAAGGCAAGCAGGGCCGTTGAAGAGAGAATGGCGGCGAAGGTTGACCTGAGCCGTCTCGAGCAGCCCGGCACCTATCCCGACCTCCATACCAAGCTCGCCCTCGAGCTCGCAACAGAAATC
>Ga0180007_10007047_pt1 | contig 10757 bp, 12 predicted proteins | sample MM_PC_MetaG_FD_121122 | JGI IMG/M metagenome (GOLD analysis project Ga0180007, IMG submission 121122) | Groundwater microbial communities from the Aspo Hard Rock Laboratory (HRL) deep subsurface site, Sweden - MM_PC_MetaG | ecosystem: Environmental > Aquatic > Deep subsurface > Groundwater...
ATCAGTCAGGTCAAAATGAGTTAGTAAATCTTCCGGGAAGAAATGCTTTAAAATATCTTGTGCTTCCATGTAGCTAAATTAATTGTATTTCATTTTCCCCACCTGTTTTATCGGGTGAACCGGATTTTATAGGAGGTCATAGGATTTAAGCGAATAAAAAAGGGAGTAGTTCCCAATATAATTGCTGATAATGAATGTGTTAGAAGAAACAGCAAAACAAAAAGTGGGGAGCTAATCATGAGGGTAGTTATAAAAGATGAAAATCAACAAAAGAATGAAATAATACCTTTTTCATTTTTTAGAATTAAACAAGTTTCATTCATCTAAGTGAAATTCAATTCTTAATTTTCTTTATCGTCGGAAAACTAACTCCGAATTGGAATGTTGATATCCTCGCATTTCCAAATGATTGTTTATCGTTAAATGCACGGCTAAATTCGTGGCAATACCGGGCAAACAAGTTCAATTTTATCTCAGATGAAGACTTTTTATTTGAAAAATAAATCCAATAACCCAGTTCAATAGGGAAACTAAAACTAACCTTATTAAAAAACTCCTTTGCGTCAAGTTTTAATTCCGCTTCCAAATCATTCGTGTATTTTCCTATACTTTTTTGGCTTGCAGACGAAAGTAAACTAAGCTGCGGTCCGACGGCAATAAAAAAGTCGGGTGTAACATTATAACGCATCATGACTGGAAATTCAATATAACTGAGTTTTAAATCGGTGTGTGTAAGAACTAATTCTGAAGGCAAATCAATTAAGGGATTGGTATTTTTAATCCCTTTTTGAGAGAGCGGTTTGAATTGTGGATTAAACTGCCAGCGTTCATTTAAATTCATATGCAATCCAAGCCCAAAATTTAAACCATATAACGTGCTACCATTTCCCATTTTCGAAATATTGCTTGCATTTAACGCTCCATCAATACTTAAATGAAGGTCCTCCGAAGCGAGTTTGTCTCCAAAAATGAGCAGTAAAATGGCAACCTGACCATAACTTGCGCCAATGATTAAGAAATTTAGCGCAAGCGTCATGAATAGTTTATAAAATATATTTCTCATATCCAATTGCAATAATTTTTAGTCCCAATTTTATACGTTAATAAAATCACAATTCAATTCATTAAAGCTTCCCATTTAATGGTAAACAAGTATCAATTTCACACAAAAACCTCACCTGCAATCTGTAATAAGCCTAATCTACAGTCATTTAACAAAGCGAATTCAATCAAGCAATTCATTAAAAAACTTTAGCTTAAAAAGTTTCCGTAAAAGTAATCAACTCCAATCATTTCAAGTGTCAACTTTAGTGGATTGTTTAATTTTCAATCTCATGGTAACTTTGTTCATGAATAAATTGCATTAAAATTTCAAGGTTATGAAAAAAACAATACTATTACTTTGCTTAACAATTCTAACAAATACTTTAATTAAAGCCCAGGATTTACAGTTTACACCTTTTGCAGGATATACATTTGCCGACAAGTTTAATTTTTACAGGGGAAATGCCAGAATTGGCGATGGATTCACGTATGGTGGAATATTATCGTATGTAATCCATAAAAGTGTTGCAATTGAATTAACATACAGCAGACAAGATTGTAATGCTTCAGCCTATTCCGATTATCACCAAATAGATGTATGGGGGCCAATGAGTGCAAACTACATTTATTTGGGCGGCAGTAAATTACTACCACTAAATGAGAAAATGTTATTATTTGCCGGTACAAATATTGGAATGGGAATTTATTCCGGGAAAGATAATAATCTTGGTTCAACCACCAAATTCGCTGTTGGATTTAACGGAGGGTTGAAATATTTTTTCTCTGATAGGGTTGGCTTGCGACTTCAAGCCAACCTGAATTTACCAATTACCGAAGTTGGCGCTGGTTTGTGGTGGGGAGGTGCTGGTCCGTCAGTTGGGTTATCATCACGCGTTCCATTTCTCCAGTTTGGTTTCACTGGTGGATTGGTTTTTAATTTAAATTAATATTTTCAAATCATTAAAATAACTTAAAATGTTAAATTACTTCAAAATCGGTAAAACAGTACTATCTGGCCTACTGTTAACACTTTTTTTAATGGCATGTTCAAGTTCTCAACGTGTCACAAGTTCGTGGATAAATAAAGAAGCGATTCCGGACGAACCGTATAAAACAATTTGCATAATTGCGCTGGTACCTGATAAAACAGCAAAATTAACCATTGAAGACAAAATGGCTAAACTTTTATCTGATCATGGAGTTAAAGCAGTAAAAAACACAGAATTATTTCCTTTTACTTTTGCTGATAATGAAGAAATTCCACGTGAGAAATTGCTTGAAAGAATGAAAGGTGCAGGATGCGACGGCATTTTTACGATTGCCGAGCTTGACGTAAAAACAGAAGAAAGATATGTTCCAGGAACTCAGCCAATGCCTTTACCTCCTTACAGGTATCGATACTACAACAGCTATTATTCTTATTATACATACCGTTATAATCAGATTTATGAACCTGGTTACGTAACAACAGAAACTACTTACTTTTTTGAATCAAACTTCTATGATCTAGCCACTGAAAACCTGCTGTGGTCTATTCAATCGGAAGCATTTGAACCAACCAATATTGACAGTTGGTTTCAAGGATATTCTGGTTTATTAATCAATCAACTTAAAAAGGAAGGACTGCTAGCCAAATAAATGATGAATCATTTACATTTTTGATCATGAGAAAAGTAGCATTATTGTTGGCTGGAGCTTATCAAACACCATGGAATCGGGATGGGTTGTAAATACATTAAGCACATCAATAACGCAATATGGCAAGCCAGAGATTATCCATTCCGATCAGGGCAGCCAGTTAACTCAGATGAATATGTGAATTTGGTAAAAGGCCTTGAAACGGTAAAGATATCAATGGATGGGAAAGGAAGGGCAACCGACAATGTTTATATTGAACGATTCTTCCGAACCATTAAATATGTTAAGATTTATCTGGAGCGTCCGGAGAACGGAGTTGAATTGCAATTGGTTTGTAAACAGTTTATTCACTACTACAACGAAAGACGGGATCATTCTTCTATCAGGGATGTACCGCCAAATAAATCTTACAGGAGGGCGGCATGAGTTGTCAACAAATCAGGGAAAGTATTAGTCTCCCCCCAGCCCCCTCCCCTCGTGCTAACAATAACTCTAATATTTGTTTAAAATACTGCCCAAAGGGATTAGACCATCTCAATACACACGCTGAAACATTAACAGACATTGAAGTTGAATTTACATACGGAGTACTTGACAATACTTTCCCCGACAATATGAAACCTCTGAATGGAATGTATATAACGGGAGACTCCTTAAATTTTATGCTTCCATCTCACATTGTATTTGTGGCTTCCTCAAGTTTCGATGCTGTCAATTTTGCCGGAGCAGTGGGCAGTACTTTAATTACCGACAATCTGGAACTGATTGATTAAAAATGTAATTCATTTAAAATAAAACTTGTAACCATGAACAGCAAAATGATTTTTGTAAATAACACATTGAAAGCAGGGATATTTTTTGTAATCCCCATCATAATTGTTCTGATTATTTTTTTAAAAACGATAGGTATAATCACTCCGGTTTCACATATGATTGAAACGTTTATTGATCCTCAGAATAAAGTCCCATTTCTATCAACTTTAATATCTGTTTTCTTAATTCTTTTTATCTTTTTTATGGGCGGAATCCTGGAAAATCATTTTTCGGGAAGTAAAAAAATAATTTCATGGATAGAAAATAATGTTTTGTCATTGCTTCCTGCATACCAGCTAATTAAAGGTACTACCCAACAAAAAATAGGACTCGAAACAGCTGTAAATTTGAAAGTGGTTTTGGTTCCAACTGACGGCTGGGTTTTAGCTTTTCAGGTGGAAGAACTGGCAAATAATGAGGTTTTGGTTTTTATTCCAGCTTCACCAAATCCTTATGAAGGAAACCTGAATATTTTTCAAAAATCGGAAATTCGAAATACAAATCTTTTACCAAAAGATGCTTACACCATTTTTAAAAAAACCGGGATAGGAACACGAGGCATCTTCGATAAAAGCATTATCGATCCCCAAATAACAAGCTAATTTGAAAATTATAATACAAAATTTAATATAAGAAATATGGAAAAAGCACTTGATAAATTTGAAAAGATAATAAGCACGATACTTCTACTGGTAGCCATGTTTGTCGTAAGCTTTCAAACACTTGAACTTATCTGGGAATTGATAATTTCATTTAGTGCAAGAATTTTAGAAGTGGGGCTTGAATACCGGCCGGAATATACCCAAACTGTAGTGGTACTATTTTTTAGTATTCTGTTAACGCTTGAAATAATGGAAACCATAAAAGTTTACCGGCACAATCATCAGGCTAAAATCGAAATTATTCTAATTGTTGTTATGATTGCCATTTCCCGAAAAATTCTGGCCATGGATACACAGGAGGCACATGTGGAGGAGGAACTCGCTATCTCAGCATTAATAGTTGCATTTTCATTAAGTTATTTTTTAGTTCGAATAAGAAACAGGAAAAAAGTTTCAACAATAAAAAATGAACAGGACAAGTAAAAGCTTAAAAACAACATAGAAAATTTTGAAATGAAAAAAGGTGTAATTCTAACCATGGGCATGCTTATTTGTTCACTTGTTTTTTCGGATTCAAGAGGAGCTAATCAGGTATCAAGAACATTAACCACAGACTATTCAGAAAGTTTCCGTGAACAAAATCCTGTGTTAACGACAAAGAAATTAAATCCAAAAAATAGCCGCTTTGTAATTGAAGGAAAAAAAATAAGGCTAAAAAGAGGTGTTTCCAAGATTAAGTTAGACAAGAATAGCGCAACGAAATTAATTACCCAATATACAGGTAAAAATGTTGTTGGTGACATAAATGGTGATGGAGCCGATGATATGGCGATAATACTTTCTCAGCAGTCTGGTGGAAACGAGATACGCTATTACGCCTCTGTTATTAGCTCGGAGAAAGGAAAATACAAAAGTTCGAATACGGTATTCATAGGCGACAGGATTAATGTTTACTCCATTGCGCTTAACAACGGGAATATAATGATGGAATATGCAGATCTTCCAAAAGAAGATACGACTGTATTTGCCCCCACAGTGTTACTTTCAAAAATCCTGAAATTTGAATCAGGAGTATTATCCCAAAAACAAAACGAGATATCACTTTTTGGAAGGTCTTGGAAATGGGAAAAAACAATTATGAATAATGGCAAATCCACAGTTCCAAATAATGAAGATGCTTTCAGTTTATTTTTTAGCGACGATGGGAAAATATTCATTACAACCGATTGTAATACATTTTCAGGTATTCACAAAATATCGGATAATAAACTGACTTTAGGTCCGTTAAAATCAACCCGTAAATTTTGCGAAGAATCGCAGGAGGATATTTTTATAAAATCTTTAAATGAAGTAGATACCTGGTTTATAAATGAAAAACAACAACTTATTCTGCAATTAAAGTTTGATAGTGGTTCAATAATTTTCGGTTATAAATAAATTCTTATTTTTTCATAACCTAACAGGAATTCAGCGTTTTTTAAACATAATTAAAAAATGAACACAGGATAAAATTAAATTGACTTTTAAACAATTTAAAAGTATTTTTGTTAATGAAGTCAAATATCTTTAAAATGCCTATTCTTAAAACCCGGCTTTATAAACCAATTGTCAATAAAGACTATATCATCAGGGAACGGCTGGTAGTTTATTTAAATGATATAATTCATCAGCCACTAAGAATTGTTGTTGCCGGGGCGGGTTATGGTAAAAGTGTTACTGTAGGGCAATGGCTAAACCAATCGACATTAAAATATTGCTGGATTTCGCTGGAACAGGATTGTAACGATTTGCTTGTTTTTTTATCGTACCTGGCAGAAGCAGTTAATGCAGTTGTACCTGGAAAACTGATGTTGATAAGGGATATGTTGTCCGCAACAAATATGCCATCTCAAAAAGCAATTTCAGAAATTTTAATCAATGAACTTGAAAGCATTGATGAAGAAATCAATATTGTTTTGGATGATTATCATTTCATAAACAACAATCAGGTTCATGATTTAATAAATGATTTTTTACAATACCCATCCGGAAATATTAAATTAACCATTATTTCGCGTTTCGATCCTCCACTTAAATTAAACAAACTAATTACATACGATAGGTTAGGTGAGTTGCGGATGAAAGACCTAAAGTTAACGATTGATGAAATACAGGAATTATCTGGAAAAATGTTGGTTTCACCAGTCGACAATGAGATTGCTGAGAGGATATATGAGTTAACTGAAGGTTGGATTATCGGGGTTAAAATGCTGTTTCGGAATTATTCTAACCTTAACAATAAGGCGCATATATTTGTAGCCCTGGAAAAGAACAAAAATCAATTAATCGAATTTTTATTTGAACAATTTCTTTCACAATTTCCTGTTGATGTGCAGAAATGCATGATGGTTGCATCCTGTTTTAATCAATTTAATATAACGTTAATCAAATTACTTTGTCCCCGTTCAGTTGAAAATAATTTAACTAAGGATTTTGAACATTATTTTTTTTCTTCCACATTTATTATTCAATTGGATGATGGAAAAGAATGGTACCGTTTTCATCAACTTGTTCAGGAATTTTTACAGCAGGAATTAAAGAAAAATTTTACAAATAATGAAATTTCTGAATTTTATACAGTAGCAGGCAAATATTATGCGTCAAAAGGCTCGATTGAACAAGCATTGAATTGTTATCTGAAAGCTGGCGATGTTTCACTTGCAGTAAAACTCATTGAAGTTTTTTTTCATGATATAGTTGACAATGACCACCTTTACCGACTGAATAACTATATGAATCTATTGCCTGCAGGAATGATAGACAACCATGTTTTCTTATTGCTTGTCAGGGCTTTTCTTTGTGAAGCGAAGGCTGATTTTGTTTCAATGGCTATTGATTTGGAAACCGCATTACCACTATTGCCCAAATTAGATATAGGAAAAACCGAAACTGTAAATATCTGGGCAATTTATTATGTAGTTAAATCTATATATTCATTTTATAGTGGTGATTTAAATACATCATTAGAAAGCTCCCAAAAAGCATTGCAAATATTTGGTGCACACCCATTTTATTTTCGCGATTTGGCCCTTGCCTTTTACGCCTTCACCCTCCAATATAAAGGGAAAGGAGACGAAATAAGCGAATATCTGAAAAACGACTTGACAAAATGGCCTAATAATCAAAGAATTAACCTGATGCGAAATAAACTAATTCAGACAATGATTTATGTAATGCAGGGTAAAATTCATCTAATTAAAAATCCATTGCATTTGATAAAATCAATCAGCAATGAAGAAAGCTTATGGATTACAAATGTAATGGCAAACAACTACCTGGCTTGGGTTAATTATTTACAAAATAATCTGGATGAAGTAAGTGATTTTGTAAAATCGGGAGTCGAACATAGTTTTTCGGGACGTCCATTTTGGGTATTGCAAGTCTATTTTGTTGAGGGTTTTCGATTATTAGCGATGGAAAAGCATGCTGATTTGAATATTCTTAGTTTCCGAAATGCACGCTTATACCCGAAATTTTGAAATTGCTAAATTGAAAAATATTGTAACTACCTTCGAAATTGAAGTAGCGTTAAAAAGAAATAATCTTGAATTGGCAAAAAGCCTTATTCCCAAAGCTACTTTTGAACCCTTTCCAATATTTCACCTATTTTTTATCCCACAATTGACAAAGGTAAAACTCATGTTAAAAGCTGTTGACATTTATAGTCCGGAAGAAACTAAATTACAACTGGAACAACTTATTGAATTTGGCAAATTATCTTATCATACAACACTTTTAATTCAGACCTATCCACTTTTTGCTTTATGGCATCTTAAATTTGGCGATAAAAATGAAGCGCTTACTAACTTAAAAATCAGTATTGATTTAGCCAGGGAAACAGGAAATGTAAGAAACTTTCTGGATTTAGGCGAAGAGATGAGAATCCTCTTCAATAGATTAAGTCCGGAAGAAAAGGATGAGCCATTTGTAAAACAAATAATAAAAACCTTTAATTCTACAAAACAAAAAAGTATTAACAGCACTATTATAAATCAGAACAACGAAATTGATTTGGAAGCGATTGATGAACTTTCAGAAAAAGAACTGGAAATACTCCGTTTGGTTGCCATAGGATTTCAAAATAAGGAAATTGCTGACAAGGTATTCTTATCTCCCGCAACAATAAAAACCTATTTATACCGGATTTATGGAAAATTAGGTGTAAAAAACAGAATTAGTGCAGTTACCAAAACAAAGCAATTATATCCTACCCTTTTATCACAAAGAATTACATCTTAATAAAAAATCTTTTTTGTTTTTGAAAATGGGTTCCGCCTTGTGTTTTTTCATGTATGAATCATTTGGTTGTCATGCCGAATTCATTTCGGCATCTCTGCTTCGAACAACAGATTTCGACACCCAGCTTGACGGATACCTGGCAGGAATTTGCCAATGACAGATATTTGTAACATTCAGATATTTAGCAATATATTGCAATTGGTCAAAGATTGCTTTTCCACCTTTAGGTTGGTTCACAATTGCAAGAATGAATAACAAAGCAATCACTGTCATCAGCTCATTCTGTCTAATAAAATTTTGGTGAACTCCAGGAATGACTTGCCCTAAACTTGTCAACTTACTTATAATCAGCCGTCTGACAAAAAATGGTATTTCAAAATACCATTTTCATTTGTGTCTGTCAACTTATTGTCAACCAAAGTAGATTGATCCAAGCACGTTACTTGCCGAAATTTGTTTTAAAAATTTTGAAATCGAATTAATAAATTAGAATTGAATGGTAAAATTCGATGAGGAGCTAAATTACAAACTTGTTGTGCAGGGATCTGTTTTCCATGATTTGTTAGAGAACTACAAACATCACGTAATATCCACAAAAAAGGAAGGAAACGGAATTAGAACAGAAATTGAGGTTTCTGTAAAAGATCAGGCTCAGTTATGCGGGCTGCTTAATATGCTGTATGATTTTAGGTACACCATACTGAGTATAAAAATTTTGCAAAATATATTGGACTAATGCTACGGGTATCTGATGAAAAATAACTTCACTTTTTTAACTGTAAAGCAAAATAGAATACAGGAGTTCCAAAGAAATAAACTCCCATTTTATAGAACATTATAATCATTGATTATTAATAGATGCACATAACATTGGGTTCATTATGAAAGGCGGTAAGATTTATAAGAATGCCGTTAACGACAAAATTTTATTAATCATTGCTGTCCACTTAAAACAGATTGAGTAACAGCTGGTTACAAAAAGGTTCTTTGACATTTTGGGAGTATACGATTTTAAAAAGCTCATATACAGGTGTTTTGTCTAAAAGTGATATTCCTAAAACCTGTAGAATTTCGTAGGTTGATCGATCTATTTTTAATGAAGATCCTACGATAGCAATAAGGCAATAGGCAGTAATGCAGAATAGGTTTGATTCGCACTGCATTTTCTGTAGTCCCCCAGAAAGCCTTTATTTTCAAGTGCTGTTTTATCCATTTGCAAAAAGCTCTACTTGCCATCGATTTTTATACAGATAGGAAATCTCTTCTGCAGATAGGTCAAAGTTGTTTGACAGAAACACAAATGTTCTTTCTGTTTCTTTGTCAAAATACTTCACGCGACGAATTTTTTGTGGATAATCTTTTGAGATATAGTAGCCTGTAAGTTTGCCTATTTGATCGCTTTTCACGCCGTTTTCTTTGTTGCTTTTAATGGTGTACATTCTTTGGAAGCGAAGATTTGTTTTTGCCATTACAACAAAATAAGCTGAGTGCAGGGTAATTTTAAACAGTCTATAAAAATCCACATATGCCCGATCAAAAATGTAATAGGCTTCAGGCTCATAATCAAGCCTATCCATTGCATTGACATCATGTACGTTTGCTGGACTAATATGCACAAAAGCAGGTATTTGAGTAACTACGTCAAACAATGTGTTGATCTTAATCCCCGCTTTGTACTTTCTAAATTTGGCCCACCAAAACACGCTTAAACACAAGTCAATGGTAGTAGAGTCAAAAGCATATGCTTGTCCTTTAATAGCAAAGTCACTATTATGACGTTTTTCACGGTCAATGGCAACTAAATGATATGCAAAGGATTCAAATATCCTGCTGTCTCTTTTCTCATTTGCCTTGGCCAAATTGATCCTGGTTACACTTTTCCAAAGCCTAAATGATAGGTTTTAGCTGAATGGGCATTAATAGCAACGGCAAGATCACGTAAGCTATCACGATTGGTAAGTTGGCCGAAAAGCATGCAACGCAGTTGATTCCAACAGGAAAAATGTCTTACATGCTTGTTTCCATTAAATTGTTTAACAAAGCGATCAAACGCTCTTTGGGGCAAAGACTCTACGAGTTGCGCGAAAACATATTTCCCTTGATTCATGGTCTACTCTTTTTTGAGTAAACCTAAGTCATTTCAAATCGTCACCGTGCTAAAATGCGCTAGAATCGTTTACTGTCAAGGTTTTCAAAGAACGAATAAGGTTTTTTAGTGGACACTAGTTACAATAAATATTTAACCAATTATAATATAAATTAATAGATATAAAAAGAACAATTTTTACCTGATTTATTTCAAGTCTTATTTTACGAGCTGCCAGCAAACAACAAAAACTATAAATCCAATTAAAATTATTATCATGAAAAACTATCTAATTA
>Ga0180007_10007048_pt1 | contig 10756 bp, 10 predicted proteins | sample MM_PC_MetaG_FD_121122 | JGI IMG/M metagenome (GOLD analysis project Ga0180007, IMG submission 121122) | Groundwater microbial communities from the Aspo Hard Rock Laboratory (HRL) deep subsurface site, Sweden - MM_PC_MetaG | ecosystem: Environmental > Aquatic > Deep subsurface > Groundwater...
AATATTTTTTACCAAGTTTTTTGGAATCGTGGGTTGAAAAGCGCATAACATATTTTTCAAATCCAAATATTTCAAAATATTTTAAGTACATATCATTAACGGCGCGGAACTCTGAAGCAAATTGTTCCGGCGTGCAATAAATATGGGCATCGTTCATGGAAAGCATACGGACACGCATAAGTCCAAAAAGCTCGCCACTTTTTTCGTAACGATACTGGGTACCGTATTCAGCTAGACGGAGCGGTAGGTCGCGGTAGCTTCTGGGTTCAGCCGCAAAGATTTGGTGATGATGAGGGCAGTTCATCGCTTTGAGGTAGTATGTTTCTTCTTTACCATCCTCATCCTTCATAACCATCGGTGGGAACATACTATCCGCATAGTAAGGTAAATGGCCGGAAGTTTTGTACATGATTTCTTTAGCGATATGGGGCGTGCGAACCCGAAGATAACCGGCCTCTAGTTCAGTTTGTTTGGCTAGTTTTTCTATTTCTTCAACAATAACGGTGCCGTTCGGAAGCCATAACGGTAAACCCGGACCAACAAAATCGCTGAAAGTGAAGAGTTTTAATTCTTTGCCAATTTTTCTATGATCTCGCTTCTTGGCTTCTTCAAGCATGGTAATGTGTTTTTGGAGTTCATCTTTGGTTTCAAAAGCCAATCCATAGATGCGAGTGAGTTGGGGATTCTTTTCGTCGCCTCGCCAGTAGGCGCCGGCGAGACGAGAAAGTTTAAAGGCCTTGGGTTCAATATCTTTGATTTGTTCAACGTGTCCGCCTCGACAGAGATCGGTAAAATTACCGGAAGTGTAAACGGTTATTTTTTCGCCTTTGTCAGCCAGCTCCTTAATCATTTCTTCTTTGAAAGGATTACCTGCAAAAACTTTCTTGGCTTCATCGGCAGAAATTTCACGCTCTTCGAAACTTTTCCAAGTCTTTAAAATTTCGCGCATCTTCTCCTCAATCTTCGGCAAATCGGTGTCGGAAACTTTATCTTTGAAATCAATATCATAATAAAAGCCGTCATCAATGACGGGGCCAATGGCCAACTTTGAATCAGGGTATAAATCTAAAACCGCCGCCGCCAAGAGGTGGGCGAGTGAGTGGCGAATATGTTCGAGTGAGCTTTTGTCGGCCATGGTTCTTTAAGAATAGCAGATAAATACAGCAAATAAAAGAAGCTGGGGTGAGCTGTTTTAGGCCGTTGTCAGCATGGCAATTTGTTTCGCATCGTCGCAGAGAAGCTTGAGAGCGCCATCGCGATCGTTGATTTTTCCCGTGGCAACAACGATAGCGTTTTCTTTAAACATCTCAGGATTTTTTTCATAAACATTAGGGAAAACTACCACCTCAACTTTTGAAGTGAGGTCTTCGACCCACGCGAACATCATCGGTCGACCGGCTTTGGTGATAATTTTTTGAACCTTAGTCACAACTCCGCCGATTCGGATTTGTTTTGTGGCGTTTGGTTTTAAATCTTTAATGGCGACAACTCTTTCCAATTTCATGGTCGGCCCATATTCATGAAGGGGGTGAGCAGAAACGAAAAGACCCAACAATTCTTTTTCCCACATTAATTTTTCAGCGTTACGAGCGGGGGTGGCAGTATTCATTCGAAAAGTGGGCAAAGCAATCGGGTCATCGCCGAACAAACTGGCTTGACCCATACTGTTGCTTTTTTGCTTATCATGGGCGAAAGTGAGTAGATTCTCAAGATTGAGCAGGAGTGTGTTTCGTTCACCGAACGAATCAAGCGCGCCACATTTAATGAGTGATTCGAGAGATTTTTTGTTGAGGTCTTTGTTGTGGACTCGGGTGACGAAGTTTTCGACATCAGTATACAGACCATTTTCTTTTCGTTCTGCGATAATCGCATCGGCCACGTGTTCGCCAAGGTTTTTAATAGTCAAAAGCCCGAAACGAATTTGATCAGCTTCACCTTTTATAACCGTAAAAGCTTTAAAGGAACTATTAATTTCTGGTGGTAAAACTGGGATTTTCATTCGTTGGCATTCTTCAATGACTTGAGCCACTCTTTCGATATCGCCAGATTCGGCAGTGAGGATAGCGCACATATATTCGGCAGAATAATTAGCCTTCATGTAGGCGGTTTGATAGGCGACTCGGCCATAGCAGGCGGCGTGAGCCTTGTTGAAACCGTAGCCTTGGAATGGTTCAAACAAATTCCAAATATGTTCACCTTCCTCGGCGGTCATGCCGCTGTGGGTTCGGCATCCTTGGACGAAAATCACGTGTTGCTTGGCCATTTCGGCGGGAATCTTTTTGCCGACCGCTTTTCTAAATTTATCGACTGACTCCCAGTTATAACCCGCCAGTTCCATGGCCGTGAACAAAAGATCGTCTTGATAAACCAAAATGCCATATGACTTGGCCAAGAATTTTTCCGCTTTGGGGTGAAAGTAGGTAATCTTGCTCCGGCCCTGTTTGCGGGCGATGTATTCCGGAATGTTATTGATTGGCCCCGGACGATATAAGGCGACCATGGCGTTGATATCATGAATGGTGGTTGGCTTGAGCTCCATAAGATACTTGGTCATACCTGATGAGCCACCCAATTGAAAAACGCCCTCGGTTCCGCCACCGGCGAGCATGGAAAATGTTTTTTGGTCGTCAAAAGGAATTTTTTCAATATCAATGGTGATGTTTCGATGTTCTTTGACGAGGCGAACGGCATTTTCGAGGATAGCTAAGTTGCGAATTCCCAATACGTCGAGTTTAAGGAGGCCGACACCATCTTCGCCGACCGTGTACATATCGTATTGAGTGATAAGATTATTGCCTTCTTTGGGGTCAAATTGAATGGGCACATATTCTATTAGTGGTTTAGGGGAAATAACAACTCCGGCCGCGTGAACGGAGACATGGCGGACTGTGCCTTCAAGTTTCTTGGCAATATCAATAATTTGGCGGGTTTCAAGATCGTGTTCGTAAAGATTTTTTAATTCTGGTTCAAGTTCCATGGCGCGAACAATAGTCATCGGGAAGCCTTGAGAACCCATAGGGATGAGTTTAGCGAGTCGATCGCCAGTTTCATAAGACTTGCCGGTAGCCCGAGCAACATCACGGACCGCGCCTCGAGCGAGCATGGTACCGAAGGTGCCGATTTGGGCGACCTTGTCGGCGCCGTATTTTTTTTTGGCGTATTCAACAATCTCTTGACGTCGATTGTCAGCAAAATCCATATCGATATCGGGCGCCGATGGTCGAAAAGGATTTAAAAATCGTTCAAACGGAAGCTGAAACTCAATGGGATTGACGCTTGTGATGCCGGAAAGATAAGCGACTAAAGAACCGGCGGCGGAACCTCGGACTGTGGTGTAAATTTGTGATTCATGGGCAAATCTAAGCAAATCAGCAACAACCAAAAAATAAGGAGCGTAATTTTTATTTTTAATAATCTCTAATTCGTATTGTCTGCGGGTTTCTACTTCGGGATTATTATTAAGTTCGTGTTCAATAGCGCCCTTTTGTGTCAGTTCATCCAGCATCTGGTTCGCCGTTTTGCCGGCTTCAAGAGCGAAATCTGGGAAAATGAACTCACCTAACGTTAGTTCAACATTGCATCGATCGGCAATGGCTTGGGTATTGGCCACAGCTTCGGGAATATCTTTGAAACGCTCCATAGCTTCTTCGGTAGAAAGAAAATGATATTCACCTTGACCGGAAAATATCGCCGGATCGCTGACATCAGAGTGGGTAGAAATGGCGACCAGTGTTTTGTGGGCGACGGCATCGTCTTTGCGCAAATAGTGAGAATCTTGAGTGGCGACAAGCGGGATATTGAACTTTTTGGATAATTCAACGATATTACTTTTCCAATCTTCATAAAAATCCACGTCGGGGTGATTCATAATTTCCAGATAATAATTTTCGGGTCCGAAAATATTCTGATATTCCAAAACGATGGCTTCGGCCTTTTCTTTATCACCATGTTGGATAGCTCGACCCAGCTCGCTACCGGGACAACCGGAAAGACAAATCAAGCCTTCGGCGTGGGCGCGAAGCAAGTCTTTGTCGACGCGCGGTTTATAGTAAAAGCCCTCCAAATGAGCCGAGGTCGTGAGTTTGATGAGGTTTTGGTAGCCGGTTAGATCTTTAGCAAGAAGAGTAAGGTGGTAGCGCTTGTTGTCGATTTGGGCTTCTTTCTGGAGTCGGCTCCTGTTGGCGACATAGGATTCAACGCCGATAATGGGTTTGATGCCGTTTTTCTTGCAGGCTGTATAAAAATCAATCGCCCCATACATCACACCGTGGTCAGTCAGCCCGATAGCCGTCTGGCCGTGTTCTTTCGCTAATTTTACCATCGCATCTATCTGCGACATCCCATCAAGGAGAGAGTAGTGAGAGTGGGTGTGGAGATGAACGAAGTTAGTTGTGGAGTTTGAATCCACCCTCACACTCATCAGGCGATTGTCCTCAGGGGACATGGCTGAATTTTCGCTTGTATGAGTGTGTGGGTCCATAGAGATTTTAGCGTGATTCACGGGATCAACCCATGCACACCAAGAATTAGTACTTAAGTATTGTAACAGTCATTGTCTGTGATGCAATTGTGGACAATCAAGATGTGCTTTTCTGTTTTTGTAAATCGGTGTATTATTCGAGGCGAGGGGAGGTGCTTATGCAGATCTATACTGATGAGGCACTGATTGATGAGTTCAAAGAGGCTATGAAATATTTGGCCCAAAACCCCGGTAATCATTACGTAAAGGTTGTCTACGGTTCGAAGGCGGAAGATCGGGCAACCCAAACTCTGGATAATGATACCGCTGAACCCAAGAAAGGTTCTCGCCTCCACTTAGCTCATCATCTCTTTTTGGTGCCGAAACCTCCAACCGACCCTACCACTTAGTCGTAGGGTCGGTTGCAAACTTATATTTTTTATGTTATTCTTTGTTTGTCCAAGAGTGTAGCGATTGGTGACAAACAAGCGCCCGCCTAAATTTTACTTCGTAAAACTTTGGCGAGGTTGTTCATTTGCAACTACTCGTTACTCTCGTAGGCAAATTTCAATGGCGGTACCAAGACACCATATGGCGAAGGGGAAGCAACTGCGTCGACGCAGTCATTTGGCGTTGAAGGGGAGCGTTTTAGTGAAATGTTCTCATTGCGCTAAAATGATTATGCCGCATCAGGTTTGCAAATTCTGCGGTTTCTACAAAGGCCGAGAAGTTCTAAATATTATTGCTAAGGAGTTGAAAAAGCGCGAAAAGCGCACAGCACAACAGGGCAAATAATTTAAAAGATGGCATCACGTCATTTATCTCGAAGCGTCGCAATGCAATCACTCTATGAGTGGGATTTTAAGGGTAGTAAAAACGAAGAGCTAACTGGTATCGTAAAACGTAACATTGAAGAATTTGCTTCTGGTGTCGATGATCCGACGTTTATTGTTCAACTGGTTCAGGGTGTCGTTAAAAATATAGATAAGATAAACGCCATCATTGAAAAAGCGGCTCCCCAATGGCCTTTAGCGCAGATTGCTATCGTGGATCGCAATGTCTTGCGAATTGGTTTGTACGAATTGCTTTTTGGGAGTCGAGATGAAGTTCCGCCCAAAGTGGCCATTAATGAAGCGATTGAATTGGCCAAATCATTCGGCGGTGATTCTTCTGGGAAATTCGTGAATGGCGTTCTCGGCACCGTTTATCGCGAGATTGGCGAGCCGGGCAAAGATGAAACTTCAAATTCAAAAGACCCTGAAGACGGTAAACCATTGGTTGGCGCAGATGCCGAAGAAGCAGTTGAACCAAACGAAAAATAGTCGCTCGGGTTGACCCACGCCGACCCGCGTTAAAAGTCTGCTGACTTTTCCGCTCTGCCCTCGGCTACCCGCCTGCGACGGTCGGCCTGTGTCAGCCCTTTCTACTTTTTAAATATTTTTAAATAATGATAGATATTTCTCCGTTAGAACAAAAAATAAAGACAAATTTTAAAGATAAAAACCTGCTTCTGCAGGCCTTAACTCATCGTTCTTATATTAACGAAAATCCGAAGTGGCCTTTGGATCATAATGAACGTTTAGAATTTCTTGGTGATGCCGTTTTGGAGTTGGTGGCCACTGAACATCTTTATAAAACATTTCCTAATCCGGAAGGGGAATTGACCAACTGGCGAGCGGCCCTTGTGAACGCTGTTATGCTCGCTGATATTTCTAAAGTCTTTGATTTAAATGAATACATGTTGCTCTCGCGGGGCGAGGCCAAGGATACAGGCCGGGCACGCCAATATATTTTGGCCAATGCCATGGAAGCTATTATCGGTGCCATCTACCTTGACCAAGGTTATGAAAAATCGGCCGAGTTTATCCATGCTTTTATTTTGAGCGAATTACCTCGAATTATAGAGAACAATCTTTATCGTGATGCCAAGAGTTTATTCCAAGAAAAAGCCCAAGAACAAATTGGGATTACGCCTAATTATGAAGTTATCCAAGAATGGGGTCCCGATCATGCTCGTCAATTCAAAGTCGGTGTTTATCTGGGGAAAGACCTAATTGCCGACGGCGAAGGCCCTTCCAAACAAGAAGCCCAGCAAAAAGCGGCGGAATCAGGCCTGCTTAAGAAGGGTTGGTAACTCGCTTCACCCAACCCACGACTCACCGCGTCAAAAGTCTGCTGACTTTTGCGCTCTATCTCGGCTACCCGCCTCCGAACGTTCGTCTAAGGGTCGAGTGTCGCTCGTCTTGATTATTTAAGTGTTATCTGATAAAATAACCAGACAATGTTAATCATGCGCTTACAACGGATTGGGAAAAAAGGTCAGGCCTATTTCCGTATTATTGTTACTGAACACACCAAGAAACCGCAAGGGGAATACTTGGAACTTTTGGGTTCTTATGACCCGCACAAAAAGAGTTTACTTGTAAAGCAAGAACGCATTGAACACTGGATGTCTAAGGGTGTCCAATTGTCGCCGACTGTTAACAATCTTCTCGTCAATAACAAGATTATAGTGGCTGATAAGAAGTTAAGCTGGAAACCGAAGGTTGTGGCTAAAGTGACTCCCGCTCCAGCTGCTCCAAAATCTAAAGCTGAAAGCGAACCAGAACCAACAACTGAAGCTGAACAGGAAACTTCAGCGGAGTAGTGAACTTGGGCCTTCTCAAGTAAGTCGCGCAGGCCGAGGCCACGAAGAGCCGAGGCTTTACCCCCGAAGCTTGGCGCTTGGTGAGGGGGCGAGCGTCTAGATGACGGCCGATCGCAGGAGTCGGCCGATTATCGGTACTTGAAAGGCATAAGTTCACTACTCAATCTATGCGAATAATAAAGATTGATCTCAATAAGGATTACTCCGAGGCCATTCAGGAAGCTCTTGATATTCTTAAAATGGGCGGGACAATTGTTTATCCGACGGACACGGTTTATGGGTTAGGTTGTAACGCTTTGGATGAAATCGCCGTTCGGCATATTTTTGATATTAAAAATCGAAGTTCAAGGCCATTGCCCGTTTTGGCCCGTGATATGAAGTGGGTTGAGGAGCTGGCTTATCTGACCGAGCAACATCGAAAAATGGCTGCCAAATTTTGGCCCGGTAAATTCACACTTGTTTTGCCCAAAAAAGAAATCGTTCCGCCTATTGTTACGACTGGTTTGCCAACTGTTGGTATTCGTATTGCCGACCATGCTTTCACTGATAAATTGTTGGGAGCGTTTGGTTACCCGCTAGTGGCGACATCCGCCAATGTTTCCGGTGAACCAGCCACGGGAGATATTGATAATGTTATTGCTTCGTTGAGCGCTCAATCGCGTCGACCCGATTTGGTTATTGATGCCGGTGTTTTACCGCCGTCTAATTCTTCCGTAGTTATTGATTGCTCCACCGATAAGCCCAAAGTTTTGCGGATCGGTCCGTCCAAACCAGAAGACCTTTTGAAACTATTAGATATTTAGTCCATAATTAAATTATGAATCAATCAATTTTTCTCGCTATAAATAATTTTGCCGGTCGGTGGAATTGGCTTGATTCTCTAATGGTTTTTTTCGCCAAGGATTTGAGGTATGTGATGATTTTGGTTGTGCTGGTCTATGCGATTTGGAATTATCGTCGGTGGTTAGACATGGCACTGGTGGCAATCGGTTCTGCAATTGTGGCCCGTTTTGGTGTAGCTGAATTAATTCGACATTTTTATTATCACGCTCGGCCGTATTGGGTTTTAACTGACATGCGTCTTTTGTTGCCCCGCGAAACAGTCAGTTCGTTTCCATCCGGCCACACGATTTTTATGTTCGCCTTAGCAACCGGCGTTTATAAGTACAACAAAAAAGTCGGCTGGTGGTTTTACGCTTCAGCTATTCTCGTCGGCTTCGCCCGCGTCTTCGCTGGCGTTCATTGGCCCTATGATATTGTGGCTGGCGCTATTCTCGGTGTTCTGGTCGCGCTTATATGTGATTGGGTATTTAGAAAATACAAACACATTGTCGGATTGTAAAAATTATAATCTAAAAAAATAGCCCTACAGGGCTGTTTTTTTAGGACCGTATCAGAACTACAGTAATTAATAGTTCTTCAATTTTTTATTTTTGATAAACAAACACGAATTTAGTCCTTGTGTTTAATATTATATTTATTACCTTGAGAATCAATATCAGACGCAAGAAAGGACTCATTTCTGACTGGATTTTTACTGGATTCCCTTTTTAGATATAAGCGTCTGTTTTTTGTATCAAAATACACAGTCATATTGCCGTAATCATCTTTTGGACCGGCTATTACTAGGCACGAATGCCCCAATTTATTTTCTAGAATTTTGTTCCAAATTCGTATAGCGTTTTTATATTCATTTAATGAATTGGCTAATTCTTTTTCTCCTTTCTCTCCTTTTTTCCACCACGGCCTTACTACTTGACCCCCAAATATCACCGCATCCACTTTTCCACTAAGTGTTTTACTAATAAATACATCCATAAAACCTCCAACCGACTTTATAAATTCATTTATTTCATTTTCATTAAAATTTTCAATATTTCCAGTATTGACATGCAACATAAAAGAAATATTTTTTCCTGATTCTAAAGAAACACCAACAACAACTATTCCTGTACAATCTCTCATTTGTTCAGTATATTTTGGATTCTCGTCTATTTCTGGAATAGCATTTGGTTCCGAGATTATTTTTCTAAAACTCATCTCTTTTATGCGTTTTCCATTAACAACTAATTCTTTTATATAGTCAGGTTCCATAAGTTCATCTTCGTGATCTAGTCTTTCTTCATGTTCAACAAAACGGGTCATGATTTGACTATTTTTATCTTGTTCCACGTGTTGTGTTGATTTTGGAGTTTCTGTACTCATGCCAAAAGAATACTAAATTTAAAACAAAATAACAAAGCTGGCTTTTATTACGTACTTGAGGTGGGACTTGGTTAGCTTTTGTTCGGCTTAACTAAATCTAAAAAAGATTGGACATTCTTTGAAAGACGGACATGATAAAGATTTTGTCGGTTGAAGTTATATTTGTTACTCTTTTGATTTACTGCATAGAACTTAGATCCAAATCCTAGGGAGTTGATAATCTCATGAGCTTCTAGGGCAAGGTCCTTAATGATTGTCGTGAACATAACCATTAGATAACCTCGGTCATGATATATACAACCGTCAGTTTCAATTAGACCTCGTATATATGCAATTTTGTATTCATCGTTTTCCCTTATCCATTTTGGCGTAGTAACATTTTGAGAAAATTTGGAACCTTGTCTCGCTTTCCAGCCCAACAAAGGTTCAAGGTGGTTAGAATGGACATATACATCTGTGCAGTTTCCTTTTCTTTTGACTATTCCAACCTTGTTTTTAGGTAGTAAAGATTGAAGAGATGTAACAATTTTATTTCTTAGGTTTGGATACTTATCATCGCATGATATTCGTAGTTTCGTTGCTGTACCACTTTGATTAGAAAGATTACCATCACCAATTGATAGACCAATGATATAGGCCCTAAGACTCTGGTCATCACTAATAGGTCGCATTTTATAATCTGGCATGTGCCGAGGGTGGGACTTGAACCCACAAGCCCGTAAAGGCACGCGATTTTGAGTCGCGCATGGTTGCCAATTTCATCACCCCGGCATACTCATACCATAGCATTTTATCACCTATTTTTCAATTGAAATTTTTATTTAATAATGTAGAATGAAAACATATGGCACGCGTCATCGCAATCTGTAACCAGAAAGGTGGAGTTGGGAAGAGCACATCAAGTGTAAATTTGAGTGCCTACTTGGCGGCCATGGGAAAGTATGTTCTTTTGGTTGATTTGGATTCTCAGGCTAACGCGACGGTGGGACTTGGTGTCTCGGTTGGGCCGGAAGATTCTCATATTTATCACGCCCTCATCAACGACCAGAATCCGGCCGGCATGCTGAAGAAAACCAGCATGTTCGGATTTGATATTTTACCGGCCGGTCAAAGTTTGGCCGGGGCGACTGTTGAACTCGTTTCAATGGAAGAACGAGAATTAAGATTAAAAAAAGTTTTAAACTCTCTGCGCACTAATTACGATTTTATTATTATTGATTGCGCACCATCTCTGGGATTGTTGACGATAAACGCTTTAGCAGCGGCGGAACGGATTATTATTCCCGTGCAATGTGAGTATTATGCCTTGGAGGGACTTGGTCAGTTATTAAAAACAATTGAGTTGATTCGCCAAGGCTTGAATCCGGATTTGCAGGTCTTGGGTGTTTTGCTTACAATGTATGATAAGCGGAACCAATTAGCGAATCAGGTCGTGAATGAAGTCC
>Ga0180007_10007049_pt1 | contig 10755 bp, 10 predicted proteins | sample MM_PC_MetaG_FD_121122 | JGI IMG/M metagenome (GOLD analysis project Ga0180007, IMG submission 121122) | Groundwater microbial communities from the Aspo Hard Rock Laboratory (HRL) deep subsurface site, Sweden - MM_PC_MetaG | ecosystem: Environmental > Aquatic > Deep subsurface > Groundwater...
CCGCCCCCGTTTATCACAATGTCGGGAGCAAATAATATTCCTCTCTTTAATAGGCGTTGTGAATCTTTTTGCTCGTCATCTAAAACATTGTTGGCCGCTCCGGCAACCACCTTGCACTTTAATCGTTTAATAGTTTGTTTGTTTATCACTCCGCCGATAGCACAAGGTGAAAGAATATCGCAAGCAATATCATAATAATCTTCAGGTTTAACTACGGTTACTTTGTATTTTGAAACAATAGCATTAACTGATTTTGAATTAATATCACTTACAATTATCTTTGCTTTCTCGCCAGCAAGGTAGGGGATTAAATTTTCTCCAACTGCTCCCAATCCTTGAATCGCTATTTTTAATCCTTTTAAGGATGAAGTTCCACAAACCTCTTTAGCACACACTTTCAAAGACTTCCACATACCATAAGCCGTGTTTTCTCCGGAAGAACCGGAGCTTTTTGCATTTTTATCACGACAAACTATATAGGGAGTCTTCATCTTTTTTGCGTCTTTAAGATTAAGTCCCATGTCAACACCGGTGATTAACCAACCTTGATAAGAATTTAAAATTCTTCCAAAAGCTCTCATTAATTTAACGGTTTTATCTTTTTCCGGATCATTATACAAAACTATTTTCATTCCACCATATGACTCATCCGCAATAGCTAACTTTCTTGTCATTGCCCAAGATAACTTTAAAGCATCAGATAAAGCCTCTTGCTCGGATTTATAATGTCTCATTCTTACTCCGCCAAATAACCTGGGGTTATCTCGTTGACAAAGAGCAGTTGAATGAATGGCAATTATACAACGCAAACCTGAATCTTTATCATAATGATAAATAATTTGTTCATGTCCTAGTTGCCTTATTTTATTATAAACTTCGCTAGCTTTATTTATAGTTGTTGCTTGATACATATTTATCTCCTTGATAAAATAATTATTGTTTTTTTGCAGTTAATGTAATATATGGAGCTGGATACTCTGATATCTGACTACCACCGGGAATAAGCTCGGCTAATCTTCCATCTTTATCCCTAACTAGCTCTAAAAGATATTTTTTTGCCAAATTCATCTCACTGGGGGTCGGAGTTAACGAACAACCTTCAGGCCAAACTCGAGTTTCTATAGCCTTCCTTAATAACTTTGTTGGCCAATATGCCCAACCTTGAGGCGTGGTCTTACAACTATCAATTTGATAATTTGTTGAATCCATTAACTCAAACAATTCACTCATTAAAAAAGTTTTACAATAAAACGCCAATCCGTCAGCAACTTGCATTTGATTATCTAAAATTCTGATAACAAATGGATTAAGGTCATTAACTTTTAACTTCCCACCATTACAATTTACCTCTTCGACTTCATTCTCCAGTCTAGCTGTATAATTTCGCCAATCAGAATTATAAACAGTAACTAACGCGCCACCGCCCTTTACTAATTTAGTATTTAACCTAGTCATAATTTCCTGAGGTTTTTTACCATCTAAACCAAAAGACAACACTCCAAAAGGTAATAAAGCGTAAGAAAGTACATTTTCTGGTAATTTATCTATTAACTCAAAAACATCGGCCGCCAAAACAGCGGTTTCAATATTAAGATCTCTATCTATTAAATTTGAAGAAGTCCTAATCTTGCTGGCAGTAATCGCCGCCATTCTTTTTGAAATATCCGTAATTACCACCTGAATTGAAATTCCTTGCAATTCATCTTTTCTTTCAGACAAAACAGCACAAACCGCTTCAAAGGTTCTTAAATCAGGCCCTGCTCCACCCTCTACAATTATTAAAGGTTTATTCTCAATTCTAAGTTTACTAATATGCCCGGGAGTTAAAATACTTAATAGATGTTTCCGAATTTCTCGTCTTTCCAAATCCATTTCTAACCTTGTTCCGGGTTCTAAATATTCTCTCTCAGCATAATTATCAGCATAGCCTCCTAAACCATTTACTCCATCTAAAAAAGTTGTTAAATCAGGATTGACTGTAATCTCATCCAAAGATTCACTTATTAACCCCATATTGATTAATGATTGTTGTTCATTTAATAATATTCCGGTCATTAAAGCTTTTTCTCTTTCTGTTCTTTGTAGGCTTAAATCGCCAAAAACTCTCTGACGATTTCTTCCGTCAACTACTTGATATATTCTATTTTGTTCAATTGTCATATTTTTCTCCACTAAAAAACCTCCTGCTTGAGGAGGTTATTATTTTCTTGTTGTGATTTATTTTAAAGCACTACAACCCTCCCCAAACTTCTCTGGCTAAAAAAGAAAAACTTTTGAAGGGATAATTTCTTCATACACTTGCATAATACACCATCTGTCAACAAATTGCAAAGAAAAATTTTGGCAATCTCTGATAAAATGTTAAACTATATCAACAGCTTACATTAAAAATAATCCAAGGACGGTTAGCTCAGTTGGTTAGAGCGCTACATTGACATTGTAGAGGTCACAGATTCGAGTTCTGTACCGTCCACCAACCTGCCCCCAAACTATGTCTCAAACTACCATTCCTATCACAATTGCCAAATCCCACTTAACCGCTATTGGCGAACGACTTTATAGTCACAGCTTGGACTTAGTCCGAGAATTAGTCGCCAATGCTTATGACGCCGACGCTTCCTTGGTTAAAATCAACCTCACCCCCGACTCGTTAACCATTCAAGACAATGGTCAAGGCATGAACAGAGATGGACTCAAACAATACTTTACCATTGGTTCAAATTTCAAAAAACAACACCCCGTCTCCGAAAAATTCAAACGTCAGCGAATCGGCGAATTCGGTATCGGTAAGTTTGCCGTTCTTTCTATCTGCGATCGTTTCGAGCTCTTCACTCAAAAAGATAGCTACTCAGCTACCGTTATTTTTGATCAAGCTGACTTCGAACAAAAACACAGTTGGAATCTCCCGATTATTGAGCAAAAAAACAAAAATAAAAAGGGTTTAACCCGCATTACTCTTATTAGCTTAAAATACCCCTTGGATGAAATCGCACTGGAAAAGCGTCTACGCCAACAACTGCCTTTATCCGAACCCAATTTCTCAGTTTTATTAAACGATATTCAACTCAAACGCCAATTTATTCCCGGTAAACGATTTAAAGTAAGCCAGCAAACCAAGTTTGGCTCTATCAATGGGGAAATTATTATTTCCGCTCTAATACTTCCCAAAGAAGACGTCGGCATCAGCATCAATGTCAAAGGAATGAGTATTAAAAGAAGTTTTTTGGGTCTGGAAAAATCCCATCACATTGCCCTTAACCGTTTAACCGGCGAAATCCGAGCTGACTTTCTTCCTTTAAACACCGCCCGCGATAACTACCTTGTTAAAAGTCAGGAAGCGGAGATTTTTCACCAAGCCATCAAACGACATTTATCTCGTATCGCCAAATTTATCAGAAAACAAAAACAAACCCGAGCCGATAAAAAAGCCGATCAATCTCTCTCCGAAGCTTTAAGTAAAGTCAAAAAGGCTCTCACCAAAAACAAAGACATTTTTCTCTTAAATGATCTACCCTTATTTAACCAAGAAACTTCTAAAAATGAGGCTATGAAAGATGCTGTCGGTTCCGGAATCTTCACTCAAAAACTGGGCAAAAAAAAAGGTTCTCTGGCTAAATCCGCCAAGCTACCCGGAGAGATCACCAGAAAAATGAAGCCGGAAATCCGTTATCGAGTCAAAACCATCTTAAAAGATCAAAAACGTTTGGTCAAACGCCTAAAAATTGGTGGCGTCAATATCGTCTGCAGTTTATCTCGTTTGGGCGAAGATCAACCGGAAAGCTTTACTGAAGGTGGCGTCATTTTCGTCAACCGCGATCATCCTTTATTCAAACAAACCGGCTCCTCCACTGAGCTCTCAACCTTTCATCTGGCAAAGTTAATCACTCAAGAAGTGGTTATGCTAGCTGAACCTGTCGATATTCGCCAAGCTTATGAATGGCAATCTCGACTGCTCACCGATGCTTTAGTTGGTAAATCAAAAGCCTGATTTTTTTGTTACAATACCCTAAATGATCACCAAAACCATTTTAAACACCATCAAAACTATTCTTTTCAAAAAACTAGATCAAAAAAAAGATAAAGCTTTTATCTTTGGCTCTTGGGCAATAGGGAATAATCGTAAATTCTCAGATATTGATATAGGTATCGAGTCAACCGATCCTAAACTTAATAATATTATCATGAATCTAAAAGAAGATTTCGAAAAATCGGATTTACCCTACATGGTTGATCTGGTTAATTTTAAAGACACCACCAAACAATTCAAGCAAGTTGCCAAACAAAAGACAATTAGTTTAAACTAGTTATATGACCAAACTTCAAGCTCAATACAAAGATCTAAAAAAAGCTCTCAAAAGACTCAAAGAAGCATTAAAACAAAAAGCGACTGAAATGAACCGCGATGCTTCTATTCAACGTTTCGAATTTACCTTTGAAATGAGCTGGAAACTAATGCAGTCAATTGCCAAAAACAACAATATTAACCTCTATGGAGTCAAATCAATCATCCGAGAAGCAGCCAAACTAAACCTAATTGATAACCCTATTGAATGGTTCGATTTCCTGGAAAAGAGAAATCAAACCGCCCATACCTATAAAAAAGAAGTTGCCAAAGAAATTTATTCAACAATCAAAAAATTTCCCAATCTTGTCAACAAACTCATAAAAGACACCAAGGCCCACATTAACTAACAATATGTCCCAAGATAAACTTACTATTTTAAGAAACTCAACCGAACATATTCTGACCATGGCCATGGAAGAACTCTACGGCCAGGATAAAATTATCAAAGCCATGGGTCCGGCCACAAATGACGGCTTCTACTTTGACTTCGATTCAAAAAAGTCTTTAAAAATTTCAAAAGATTACTTCCCTCAAATCGAAAAACAAATACAAAAGCTTATCCAACTTAATCTACCCATTACTACTAAATTCGTTTCCGAAAAAATCGCTCGAGAGATGTTTAAAGATAATAAATATAAACAAGCTTGGATAGACGAAATCATCACCAAAGATAAAAAAATTCGCATCGTCACTATTGGAGAGAAGGGGACTGGCCACTACTTTCCGGACATCTGCAAAGACAATCACTTAAAATCTACCGGAACCATCAAAGCCTTCAAGCTTTTATCAATTGCCGGCGCTTACTGGCATGGCGACGAAAAAAACAAAATGCTGACCAGAATTTACGGCACCGCCTTTGAATCTAAACAAGATCTAAAAAAACATCTCTGGCAGTTAGACGAAGCCAAAAAACGAGATCACCGCAAACTGGGTAAAGAACTTGACCTTTTTGTCATCAGCGATGATATTGGTAAGGGTCTTCCCTTGCTCACCCCTAACGGAACCGTCATTAAAAACCAAATTTTAGCATACGAACGTGAACTGGAAAACAAAGCCGGTTTTCAAGAAGTCACCACTCCTCATATAGCTAAAAACGATCTATACAAACGCACCGGCCACTGGCAACACTACAAAGACGTTATGTACGCTCCATTTGGAATTGATGACGAAACTTATGTATTAAAACCGATGAACTGCCCACACCACTACATGATCTATGAATCCAAACCAAGAAGTTATAAAGATCTGCCTATTCGACTATCAGAGCCCGGCACTTGTTATCGATATGAAAAAACGGGAGAATTAAGTGGCTTAACCAGAGTCAGGGCCTTAACCATTGATGATAGTCATATTTTAATGACTGAAGATCAAATCGAAGCAGAATTTGATCTTTGTATTGACATGGTTATTAAAATGTTCAAAAGTTTTGGTTTAAATAACTACTCAGTTAGATTGTCTCTTAATGATCCTGATGACAATCTTAAATACATTGCTGACCCAAAAATTTGGAAGCTAGCCGGAGAAAAACTAAAAAAAATCGTTAAAAAAAACAAACTAAAATGTGAAGTTGCCACCGGAGAAGCCTCTTTCTACGGCCCCAAAATCGACTTTATGGTCAAAGATGCTATTGGCAGGGAATGGCAAATGAGCACTCTTCAACTAGACCTATTTATGGCCAAACGCCTAGGTTTAACCTACACAGATAAAGATGGTCAGAAAAAACATCCTATCATTCTTCATCGAGGCCTAACCGGATCTTTAGAAAGAACCTTGGGATTATTAATAGAACACTTTGCCGGCGCTTTTCCGGTCTGGTTATCTCCAGTTCAGGTCACTATAATCACTATCTCTGATAAACAAAATAAATACGCTAAAGAAGTGGTTGACACCCTCAAAGAAGAGGGGATTCGAGTTTCTCTCGATGACCGCTCCGAAACCCTAGGCTCAAAAATTCGAGATGCCGAAACTCAAAAAACTCCTTACGTTTTAATAATTGGAGACAAAGAAGTTGTCACTAAAAAAGTATCCATCAGACAAAGAAAAATTGGAAATATTGGTACCTCAACCATAAATAAATTTATAGAAAAAATTAAACAAGAGATTGAAGATAAACTCATTAACTGATACAATTACCTCTGTTATGAAAAAATACTACAAAATAAATCAATATATTGACGCCGTGGAAGTCAGAGTAATCGACGCTCAAGAAAAGCAAATCGGGGTCATGACCCGTGACGAAGCTATCTTTAAAGCCCGTCAACAAAAAATGGATTTGGTTTTAGTCGCAGACAAAGCCAAACCTCCGGTAGTCAAGATTATTAACTTTGCCAAGTTCAAGTACCAGCAACAACAAGATATTAAGAAAAGCAAAAAACAAACCAAAGCCACCGGCCAAAAAGAAATTAGATTCACTCCATTTATTGCCCAAAAAGATTTTGAAACCAGACTAAAAAGATCTCAAGAATTTTTAGAGGATGGACATAAAGTTAAACTTACAGTAAAATTCACCGGTCGCCAAATAACCAGAAAAGAATTTGGTTTTGAACTTTTAAAAAAGGCTGCTAATAATCTAGTCGAGTTTGGTACTCAATCATCTGAACCAAAACTTCAGGGTAAACTTCTCTGGATTATTATCACTCCACTTAAAAATAGCCAAAAGTTACGAACTTTAAGAAGTTCGAGTTCGTAACTTTAACTTATTATAAGGTTCGGAACTTTCAGATGTTCCAGAGTTCCGAACCTTCACAATACTATGAAAAATAAAATTAAAACTAGAAAGTCTGTCTTAAAAAGATTTAAGGTCACCAAAACCGGCAAAGTTACTCGTCGTGGCGCCCAAAATAGACATCTAAAAGCCAATCGATCAAAGCGTAATGCCAGAAGAGGCAAGGTACCAAAAAATGTTACCGGCAAATTCGCAACTAAAATTAAAAAAATGCTAGCTTTAAAATAAACATATGAGATCAAAAACAGGTACCATCAGAAAACAAAGACACAATAAAATTCTAAAACTTGCCAAGGGTTATAGAATGACTCGTTCCAAAGTTTACAAGATGGCCAAGCAAGCAGTCTTGCATGCCGGCCAATACGCTTACCATGGTAGAAAATTAAGGAAAAGAGACTTTAGAACACTTTGGATCCAAAGAATCAACGCCGCTTTATCAGAAACAGGTATCACTTACTCAAAGTTTATTAACAAACTAAAAACCAACAAAATTGAGCTTAATCGAAAAATTATGGCTGACTTAGTTGTCAACCACTCAAAAGTTTTCTTTAAAATCGTCGATAAAGTAAAGTGATTCAATGCAATCAAATTTATTAAATCTTAAAAACCAAGCTCTGGCTTTAATTAGCGAAGCCAAAGATCAAAAAGAAATTGAAAGGTTCAGGGTAGAGTATCTCGGTAGAAAAGGTCAAGTTAATCAAATCCTAAAATCATTGCCAAACTTAGATCCCCAAGAAAAAGCTACTCTGGGTAGAACCGCCAACGAGCTAAAACAAGCCATCGAGGAAGCTATAGAAACCAAATTAGAATCTTTAAACAACTCACCTCAGGAAAAATGGCAAGATTGGACCGCTCCCGGTCAAAAAATTAAAATTGGACATCTTCACCCCATTACTCAGGCAATAAAAGAAATTTCCGATATTTTCAGTCGAATTGGCTTTACTCGAGTTAGATATCCCGAAATAGACTGGGATTGGTATGTTTTTGAGTCTTTAAACATGCCGGAAAACCACCCAGCCAGAGACGAATGGGAAACCATCTTCATCGACGCTCCTCCTCACAAAAAAATGGGTAAAATGGTCTTAACCACTCATACCTCTAATGGTCAAGTTAGAGAAATGGAGAGGGTTAAAAAGGCGCCCATTCGAATGCTAAACTTGGGTAAGTGCTATAGAAGACAACAAGATGCCACTCACACGGTCATGTTCCATCAGTTTGAAGGCTTAGTTGTTGATAAAAATATCTCCATTCCTAATCTTAAGGGTACTCTTGATTACTTTGGTAAAGAATTCTATGGCCCCGATATTAAATCCAGAATCAGACCATTTAACTTTAAATTTACCGAGCCTTCATTTGAAGTTGACTTCACTTGCACCGCATGTAAAGGTAAGGGTTGCCGATTCTGTAAATCCGGTTGGGTCGAGGTCGGTGGTGCTGGCATGGTTCATCCTAGCGTTTTAAAAGCCGGAAATATTGATCCTGACAAATATTCTGGTTTTGCTTTCGGTTGGGGAGTAGAGAGAGTTTTAAGACTCAAACCCGACCTAAACATTGACGATATCCGCTTACTTTATTCTTCAAATATTGAGTTTTTAAATCAATTTTAATCTATGAACATTCAAATCACTCACTCCCATCTTCTTGAATACCTTGATACCAAGGCCACTCCAAAACAAATTGAAAAATACTTATCTCTCTGCGGGCCTTCTATTGAATCTGTTACCAAAATTAATAACGACTACGTTTATGACATTGAGGTCACTACCAATCGAGTCGATATGATGAGTGTTGCCGGTATTGCCCGTGAAGCCGCCGCCATTCTACCTCAATTTAACATCAAGGCTAAATTTATTCCTCCTCAACTGGCCAAAATAGAAAATCTTAATAAATCACTTCCTATTGCCATCAAAGATCCAAGTCAAACTTGCCATCGAATCTTGGCAATAGTATTAGACAACGTCAATCTAGCTCCATCAAAAGACAAAATAAAATCTAGGCTTCAAGCCGCCAATATCCGTTCCTTAAATAATGTCATTGATATTACTAACTACGTTATGACCGAAATCGGCCACCCCACTCACGTCTTTGACTACGATCGTCTTAAAACCAAAAAATTAATTCTAAGAAAAGCAGAAAAAGGTGAAAAAATTGTTTCACTGGAAGACAAAACTTACACCTTACCGGGAGGAGATAACGTCATCGATGACGGCACTGGTACTATTATCGATCTACCCGGTATCATCGGCACCAAAAACAGTATTGTTGTCGACTCAACTAAAAGGATTCTCTTTTTCCTAGAAACCAATGATTCTGCTCAAATCAGAAAAACTTCCATGACATTAGGAATTAGAACTAATGCCGCCACCCTAAACGAAAAATGGGTTGACCCAGAACTTGCCATCATTGCCCTAAAAAGGGGAGTTCAATTATTTAAAGATCTAACCGGGGCCTCTGTTGCCTCAAACATCGTCGACATTTACCCAGCTCCTCATCAACCAAAAAATATTTCCGCCCCACTTCAATTAATTAAAGAAAGGTTGGGGATTGAAATCACCAATCAAGAAGTTAGCACTATACTCAAATCATTAGGATTTAACAATAATTTTGATAATAAAACTCAAAAATTTAACATTGTCGTTCCGTCTTTTAGAAACAAAGATGTCTCAATCCCAGAAGATATTGTCGAAGAAGTAGCTAGAATCTATGGTTTTCACCGCCTACCTTCAACCCTAATGAGCACTTCAATTCCTACCAACTATCCCAACGAAAATTTTGATTTAGAATATCAAATCAAAACTTATCTAACCGGTTTTGGTATAAACGAAATCTATACTAACTCTTTAATTTCAGAAAATCTGGCCGTTTCCTCAAAGCTTCCACTAAACTCACATCTTAAAATTAAAAATGCCCTATCTGAAGAATGGTTATATTTAAGACGCTCTCTGGTTCCTTCTCACCTTGAGGCTTTAAAACAACCCAAAAAAGATCTATCGTTTTTTGAAATCGCCAACACCTATCACCCTAAAAAAACAGTAGGGTCGCACCCTTCCCATTTACCGGAAGAAAGGCTTGAGCTAATCATTTCTACCACCAACTCCTATCTCTATCTAAAAGGTGTCCTGGAATCACTTCTCGAAAAACTCCACCTTAAAGTTGAATTTAAACCGGCTAAAAACTCAGCCGAAATCTATCATCACTCCACCCTCCTCGGCACTATAGAACCTTCAGGGAGACTCCCTGAAGTTCAAATTGTCTTACTTAATCTAAGGTCAATTCTAAAACTCGCCAAAGCCTATCCAAATTATCAACCCTTATCCTCTCATCCGCCCATAATCGAAGACCTAACCTTTACTCTGCCTCAAAAAACTTATCTAGGTCCTGTTATAGAAACTATCCAATCTACACATAAACTAATCAACAAAGTCACTCTCACCAAAACCTATCAAAGCAACTACACTTTCAACATTACTTATCAATCCATATTAAAACCCCTCTCAGACAATCTCATCACCCCCATTAGAAAACTAATCGTCACCAATCTAAAAACCAAACACTCCGCTTCACTCGTAGGAAAAATATAACCTCCATTACCACTCCGGAGTGGTAATTACTATTAATCATCCGAAGAAGGGGAGAATAAAGGTGTCGGCGAAGGCGAGAGTGAAGGCGACGGGCTTGGCTCCGG
>Ga0180007_10007050_pt1 | contig 10755 bp, 7 predicted proteins | sample MM_PC_MetaG_FD_121122 | JGI IMG/M metagenome (GOLD analysis project Ga0180007, IMG submission 121122) | Groundwater microbial communities from the Aspo Hard Rock Laboratory (HRL) deep subsurface site, Sweden - MM_PC_MetaG | ecosystem: Environmental > Aquatic > Deep subsurface > Groundwater...
AGAGACGACTTTTGAAATACCTGATTCCTGCATGGTTATGCCATACATCACATCAGCCATATCTATGGTCTTTTTGTTATGGGTTATAACAATAAATTGAGACGTATTAGTAAACCCCTCCAGACTCCTTGAAAATCTGTCGACATTTGACTCATCAAGCGGGGCATCGATCTCATCCAGCACACAGAACGGACTGGGCTTCACCTTAAATATTGCAAAAATAAGCGAGATAGCAGTAAGTGCCCTTTCCCCTCCTGAAAGTAACGACACGTTCTGGAGCCTTTTTCCAGGGGGCCTTGCTATTATTTCAATCCCTGATTCCAAGACATTACTTTCATCTAAAAGTACGATCTCACCGTCCCCCCCGCCAAAAAGTATCTTGAAGAAATTTTTAAACTCGACTTGTATATTCCTGAACGTCTCGATAAAAAGTTCTTTTGTCGTCTTATTTATCTTGGCTATGACCTTAAGGAGTGCATCCTTGGCTTTCAAAAGATCATCCTGCTGGTTTGTCAGAAACGCATATCTCTCCTGCAATTCTGTATGCTCTTCAATAGCCACTAGATTCACAGGACCCATGGAATCTAGTTTAGCGCGTTTTTCCTCTAGCTCTTTTTTAAGCTCTTCCCTCTCGATATCTTTCCATTGTTCAGACATTTGAACATCATCTAAAGCAACCTTGTAAACATCTTTTATACGCTGTCTCAAATTGTCGATACTATAATTTGTCTCTACCTTTTTAAGGTCTTCGCCGTGTAAACTTGACTTAATCTTATTAAGCGCCTCTTCTGACTGGTTAAAAACACATTCTCTTTCTTCTATTTCCCGCATTACCTGGCCATATTCCTCCACCACCATATCGAGCTCTTGACTCTTTTTGACACTCTCTTCCGATAAAAGAGTTATATTTCTCTGGAGATCTAAAATATCAGTATCAAGTCCCTCTATTTTACTGGCAGAAGACTCGACATCATCTTTCCTGGACTGTAAAGCACCCTGACTATCTTTTAAAGCAGACTCGAGAATTTTCAATGTATTAGAAAACCCCTCATTTTTGCTCTCAAGAGACCCCAGTTCAGTCCTCTGCTCTGCAATCTCTATAAGCAGCTTTTCTTTTTCCTTTGTATATTCGCTTAGGCGATCTTCGTTTGTCTTTATGTTCTCTTCATTAAGAAAGGCATCTCTTTCTATTCCGGTCAACTCATTCTTAATAGATTCCAATTCCTGTCTAAGTTTTTCTTCTTCGGCCTTCACCTCATCTATCTCAAGGTTTACCAGACTGATCTCATCTATAATACCTTTCATATTTTCTTCGATATTAGACCTTCTGCTCTTAGCGTTAGCGAGAAGGATTGCCTTTTCATTCAAGACCTCATCTGATTCATTCAATCTGATTTCTAACAGGCCTTTCTCCTTCTCATCATTCAACCTCTCTTCTTCAATACGTCGAGAATCATTTTCTAGCCCGAAAATCGCCTCGATTAGTTCTTTTATTCTCGCCTCTCTATTTATCAAGGTAACATCTACATTTTGAGTATCCCCTGCGGAGACAAAGCCTTTCCTTACTACTTCGCCAAGTAGGGTGACAAGGATATTTTCTTTTAAAGCCGCATTCTCTTTTAAAACCGATAAAGCATCTCCCAAATCCTTTACTATAACGACACCTTCCAAAAAATGCCTTACCATATTCGCATAATCTTCATTCATATCCACGAAGTCAATCGCCCTACCTAATATTCTGGCATCTCCAAAATCCATACTTTCTGTTTTTTGAGACGCAGTTTCATTAAAAGATGCCGGGTGTATAAATGATGCCTTGCCATACGAATTTTCTTTTAGGAAATTAATCGCCTCTTCTGCGCTAGACATGGTATCCACCACTATAGCCTCCAGGCTCTCTCCAAGGGCTGATTCCATAGCCTTCTCATATCCCTTCTTAACGCTCAAAAGATTAGCCAGGACATCTTTCACGCCATCTATTATACGCTGGTCCTCGTAATTATCTTTATTCAAAATAGCCTTCACGCCTGAAGAAAATCCCTCATATTTTGCCCTTGCCTCTTCCAATACCTCTAATCTGGATTTATTTGCGGCAAGCGTCCTGTGAATCTCGGTCGACTGATCTACCAGCTTTTCAATGTTGCGAGCTAGATTAGAAAGTCGCTCGGCAACCTCATCTCTTTCTACCTTTAAAGACGACAATTCAGTATCTAAGGATTCTATCTCTTTAGTAATTCCACTTATCTTGGTGTCTAGCTGATCCTTTTCCCCCTGAATAGTTCCGCTTTCTATCTTTAGCCTCTTAAGCCGGGCATCATGCGTATTGAGGGTCGTAGATATTCTCGCATATTGATTTCTCAATTTGGATTGTTTAGCTGCAATATCTATTACATTTGCCTTCGAAGTAGAGATATTCGTCTCACACTCTACTATATCTTTTGTAATCCGATCCAATCTTTCCTCTCTATCTGACAAGATGCCAGACCTTTTATCCCGATCTGTTTCCAATACGGCGAGCTTTTCTTTTAGATTAGTGACCTCTCTCTCTTGAGACAGGCTATTCCCCTCATTTTTCTCTATCTCAAGTCCAAGATCCACGCACTTCTTCTTTAATTCTTCGATCCTCTCTTTATTCAAAGAAAGTTTATCTTTGGATTTCGATATCTCGGAATTAAGTTCTATCACGCTGGATTTAAAATCCATCTTCTTCGTCTCAATGCGAGACTTTTCGGTATTTAATCCTGAGATTTCATCTGTCACCTTTTGCAATTCAGAATTAAGCTCCGACTCTCTTGTGTTAAATTCACCGAGATTCCCGTTAAACTCTGTGAGCTTTTGCTTCAATATTTCCAGCTCTAACCTTGATAATTCCAGTTCCTGTTCTTTTAGCTCTTCATATTTTTCTTTATAGCGCTCTGCCTTCTTTGCCTGCCTTTCTATAGAGTTTATCTGCCGTTTTACCTCCTGTATGATATCGTTAAGCCTGGTAAGATTCTGTTCGGTGTCCTCCAACTTCCTTAATGCCTCTTTTTTCTTTGACTTATATTTTGTAATACCGCTGGCCTCTTCAAAAACCTCACGCCTGTCATCAGGCTTCAAACTAAGCACCTGGTCTATCCGTCCCTGTTCAATAAGCGAATAACTACTTGTACCTATCCCGGTGCCCATAAATAACTCATTTATGTCTTTTAATCGTACAGGGGTCCTGTTAAGAAGATATTCACTTTCTCCTGAACGGTATAATCGCCGTGTTATAGTGACTTCATCGTATTCGATCGGAAGTATTCGATCCTGGTTAGAGAGCGTAAGAGAGACTTCGGCGTAATTCACCGGCTCTTTACCATCTGTCCCATTGAATATCACATCCTCCATCCTGCTACCACGCAGTATCTTGGCAGATTGTTCCCCAAGTACCCATTTTATGGAGTCGGCTATATTGGATTTTCCACATCCATTGGGACCTACGACAGCGGTTATGCCAGGCTCAAAGTCCAGACGGGTCTTTCCTGCAAATGACTTAAATCCGAATAATTCCAGGCGTTTGAAATACATCTTCGTTAGCCTCGCTACTTTTTTAATGCCACTTTAAACTGCTCTGTCAACTCTGGCAATATCTCAAATAAATCGCCCACTATACCATAAGTAGCTACGTTAAAAATAGGGGCGTGCGGGTCTTTATTTATTGCTACTATTATGTCTGACGACTGCATACCTACCAGATGTTGGATCTGACCTGAAATCCCGCATGCGATATAAATCTTGGGACACACAGTCTTTCCAGTCTGACCTACCTGATGAGAATAGCTCTTCCATCCGGCATCTACACTTGCCCGGGACGCACCAACTGCACCGCCTATCACTTTAGCCAAATCTTCTACTAATTTAAAGTTCTCTGCCTTCTGTAATCCCCTGCCTCCGGAAACAACTATATCCGCCTCTGTAAGATTTACTGTCTCTTCGATCTCTTCAACTATATCAAGAAGTTTTGTGCGTGAAGAATAAACTTCCTCATCAAACCCTCGTTCTATCACCTTACCCTTATGATGGTTGTTGACCTCAGCCTCTTTCATTACTTTATGCCTCACCGTTGCCATCTGAGGCCAGTGATTCGGACAGACAATTGTAGCCATGATATTCCCGCCGAATGCAGGCCGTGTCTGAAGTAACAATCTCTTTTCTCTATCTATATCAAGGCCCGTACAATCTGCAGTAAGACCGGCATGAATGCCTATAGCGACGCGTGATATCAATGACCGACCTATAGAAGTCGCTCCGCATAGAACCACCTCCGGCCTATACTCTTTTATCAATCTGACTAAGACCTTTGAATAAGGCTCATCCTGATAATGTTTAAGCTTTGGCGAATCCACATAATAAACTTTATTAGCGCCTCTATGAATAACCTTTTTGGCCTCATCTTTCATGCCCTCGCCCAACAAAATACCACATAAGTCAACTCCAAGCAAATCCGCAAGCTCTCTTCCCTTTCCTAAAAGCTCATACGAGATACTTTGTATAACAGCGTTTTTCTGTTCACAAAAAACCCATACATCTTTATGCCCTTCTATTTTTTTAGAAAAATCTATCCCTGAAGGTGAGATTTTAGTAAGTACAATCGCATCAAATTTACATTCTTCGATACAAGCACCACACAAAGTACATTTGTCTAAATCTATAACCGCTTTTTTATCAACTACCTTAATAGCTGCAAAGGGACAGACCCCGACGCACAAAGTGCAACCTGTACATTTTTCATTGATGATTTTTATAGACATGGCCTTCTTTTATGGTATTTCCCCTTTCAACAAATCAACTAACTTCTCGCTCACTTCTTCGGGGTCTCCCTGTAAAATCTGTCCGCCCTTTCTCGGAGGGGGAGTAAATATCTTTACCACCTTTGTTGGAGAACCATTTAGACCAATTAAATCAGGATCTACATCCAAGTCCTTTGCCTCCCACTTCTTTATTCCAGCTGATTTTGCCTTCATCTTACCTTTTAAAGAAGGAAGCCTTGGCTCATTTATCTCCTTTACAACAGTAATAAGACACGGTAAGGGGGATTCAATGATCTCATAACCCTCTTCAGTCATCCTTTCAGCTTTTATATAACTATCCCTCGAATGGGTCGCTCGGGACTCACTTCGCTCGCCATTCTCTGTACTATTAAAGCACATCTCTTCTATCTTTTTAACATATGTAATCTGAGGTATATCAAGATGAGCTGAAATACCTGGTCCGACCTGTGCGGTGTCTCCATCAATCGCCTGCTTACCACAAATAACCAATGAATAATCTTTTATTTTCTGAATAGCCTTTGACAGTGTATAACTAGTAGCCCATGTGTCACTGCCAGCAAATAAACGATCCGAAACTAGAATAGCTTCATCCGCTCCAAGAGAAATCGCCTCACGCAAAGCCTCTTCTGCCTGTGGCGGCCCCATGGTTATAACAGTTACCCTGGCCTCAAATTTATCTTTAAGGCGAAGCCCTTCCTCAATAGCGTACATATCAAAAGGATTTATGATACATTGTACGCCGCTTCTTATAAGTGTATTTGTCTCAGGGTCTATCCTGACCTCTGTCGTATCCGGGACTTGTTTGATACAGACGATTATGTTCATAGTTAGTTTAGGAACTCCTTTAGCAAAGCAAGTTTTGCAGCTACGCTGCCTTTTCTTTTATCAAACTGGACGCTATAACTCCCCGTTGAATCTGATTAGTGCCTTCGTATATCTGCGTAATCTTTGCGTCACGCATAAATTTCTCTATCGGATAATCTCTCATGTAGCCATAACCTCCAAATAACTGCACGCAATCAGTCGTGACCTTCATAGCCATATCAGAAGCAAAAAGTTTCGCCATTGCAGATTCTTTGGAAATCTTCTTAGCACCACTATCTGTCATTCGTGCCGTTGCGTATATCAAGGCCCTGGCTGCCTCAATCTCTGTAGCCATGTCAGCCAGCATAAACTGTACGCCTTGAAAACTAGATATACTCTTCCCAAATTGTTTTCTCTCCTTCACATACTGAACAGTCAAATCCAATGCGCCCTGGGCAATACCAAGTGCCTGAGCTGCCACGCCTGGCCTCGATTGGTCAAATGTCTTCATTGCTACAATAAAGCCCATGCCTTCTCTACCCAATAGATTTTCTTTAGGTATTTTGCAATCCGAAAAAATAAGCTCACTTGTAGCAGATGCGCGTATACCCATCTTATCCTCTTTTTTGCCAAATTCAAATCCCTCTGTGCCTTTTTCAACAATAAACGTTGCTGCACCACGTGCGCCTTTTGACCTATCAACAGAAGCAACTACTGTATAGACTTCAGCCTCGCCTCCGTTTGTAATCCATTGTTTTGTGCCGTTCAATAAATAGTAATCACCCTTTTTCTCCGCTGTAGTAGCGACTGCTGCTGCATCGCTTCCAGCCCCTGCCTCAGTCAAGGCAAATGCAGCTAGCTTTTTCCCTCTAGCTAAATCCGGAAGGTATTTATGCTTCTGTTCTTCTGTACCGAATAGGATAATCGGAAAAGTCCCTAAAGCCGTAGCTGCTAACGAAAGGGAAATCCCTCCACAGGCCTTAGACAACTCTTCTGTCGCAAGCACAAGCTCCATTACTCCGCCGCCAGTCCCGCCATATTTCTCTTCAATGTAAATGCCAAAAAGGTCGCTATCTCCCATTACCTTTACAATATCCCACGGAAAAATCCCCTCTATATCATACTTAGCTGCCACAGGTTTAATCTTCTCCGTAGCAATCTGTCTTGCCAAATCACGAATCATTATTTGCTCTTCAGTCAGTAAATAATCCATACCTTTCCCCCTTCTTTGGCGCCGCATACTATTCTATCAATCCACTTTTACCGTCTTTTTAAAAATCCTTTCAGTCCCTTTCAATGGAACAACCTCTCCTACTTTTATTTTAAAAGTATCTTCTGAATCTACATCTTTCAATATGAGAAAATCCGTATTTATATCTTGTATACGGAAACATTTAGTTATATCGGCTTCGGAATAAAATATATCCCCTTTGGTATACAGTTTTTCCTTCTCTCCTACCTTTATAACAGCATACAGAGAAACCTCATCGTCATTATTTTCGCCTATGGCAACAGAACAAAATGCTAAAAAGAATACCAATATAAAAACGATATGTATATTGTTTAAATTATATTCGTTATTTTTCATTCGTCAAGATAAATGTAGCCCCGTGCGAGGCAAGGCGCTGCAGCTACTCATATTTTACCACTACTTTAAACTCTGCCTCTTTATCCTCCATGGCTTCCGGAAAAGGAGGAAATGGCAAAACGTTCTTGACACAATTTACTGCGGCGTGGACAAGTTTTAAATCAGGCTTATTTAAAACTACTGGCTTCCTTGTTAAAAACCCCTCTCTATCCAATCTAAATTGCAACTCCACCTCACCCTTAAGGCCTGAAACATCCTGGTGTCTTGCCATATTATTTATCTCTTCTTTTACCATTAAATAATATCCTTCATACGGGCTATTATTTTTCGGAATCCAGTCTGAAAAAGGTTCCCATCTCGCTCCGGATTCTCCTCTAAATTCTTCTCTCGACATTTTCTCTTCCCACTCATCAAAATATAACTCTGCCTCTTTTGTTGTACTATCCCCTTCTATTAGATACGGCGTAAGAAATATTACGAGCTCTGTCTTTTCTTTGCTCTTTCCAGTTGTAGAAAATAACTTTCCTAAAAGAGGTATATCACTCAGAAAAGGCACTTTCTCTCTATGGTCCACTATAGTATCCTTCATCAATCCCCCTATAATAAGGGTCGTACCATCTTTGATCACCACTGTCGTCTCTGCCTCAGAAGTAGTTACATGCGGGACAATAGTCCTAGTGCTCCCATCCGGATTTGTCAATTCAACTGTCTTCGTCTCATCCGTTGAACTTACCTCTGGCCTTATCCTCATCGTAACAAAACCTTCTTTGTTTATTACAGGTGTAACTGTTAATGAAACACCTACATCGACAAACTCAACATGGTCTGTAGTATGATAGGTGCCTCCTTCAGTAGTAGTAACTTCACTTGTTACATATGCCTCTTTAGAACCCACCAGGATCCTAGCCTCTTCTCTATCTGCAACAGTAATCCTCGGCCTTGAAAGGACATTAGTCTCGCCATATGTTTTAAGAAGGCTCACTACCGTAGAATAGTTCCCGCCTGTTGTTGCTAGAGTAAGGGTACTTGGGGTAGTACTGCTCAAACCAGTACTAATATTAGTATCACCTGTTAACCGTACATCCCCTAATGAAGCTATGTCAGACCAATCTATTCCATAGCTGTATTTATCCGAAAGTGTAACCTGTATTATATTCGCATCTATAACCACTTCTCTAGTCTTCTCATCGAATGCCTCTATAACCGTCTTGATATCCTCTATTTTTTGGGACGTATCTTCCACTATGATCTTATTAGTCCTTTGGTCAAATCTTACACTCCCCATATCCTTAGAAACCACCTGGTCCAATTTACCTTTTATAACTTCGGCATCCGCATAATTTAGATCGAAGACCTCAGTAGTTAAAGGAACGTCTAACTCAAAAATAGCCTCTCTCATCCTCTTTATAATATCAGGATTATCTATTAAAACTATTGTGTTAGAACGATCATCAGGAATAATTTTCCCCTGCCTAGTCTTCATCTGTTTAATAGCCTTTGTAACTATCGATGCGTCGGCATAATTAAGTTTAACAATCTCTGTCTTAGCTGTATCTTTAAATTGCTCTCCATACAATTTTTCATATTTTTTATTGGTCATAATCCTGATAAGAGTACCTTTCTGCTCATAAGCCAGGCCATTTGTCAAAACTATTATATCCAAGGCATCCATAACCTCTACATCCTTTAAATAGAGCACTACTTTGCCCTTTACATCTTGATCAGCAACTATATTCAAACCACTTTTCTGCGATAAAATCTTCAAGACATCTCTTATATCCATACCTTTGATGTCCAAGGATATCAATTCCATCTGGTCCTCGTATTGTGCACAGATAGAAGAAGTCGTTGATAAAATTAACAATACGGTCATATATATAATAATCTTTTTTACCATACTAACCTCCAAATTATAAGTTCAACTCTATCTTCTTACCCTTATAATCCAATACGATACAGCTTTCTCCTATATCATAAACTGTAAATTCCTTAAAACTATCGCCCTTATAAAGAAAAATTGTCTTATTAGTCTCTTTATCTTCGATTATAGCCTGGTTACTATCTCCTGTAATGATTCCTAATAGGGTTAAATCCTTTACCAGTTCTTCTTCCGATACAATGACGTCCTTTTTCTTACCTATATCCATATCCACATCTTCTTCAAAATCATCCATAATAGGCACTATATCCGATCTTTTATCAGGTAAATCCACGTTTAGTTCAGGGACATTATAATCAAATGTGAACATATCTATTAAAAACAAAGCCAAAATCACTACTATTATGCCAATTAAAATTATATTTATTTTCGTGAATATCTTAAGTTGTTTCCTGAGTCTTAATTTACCCTGACTTTTTTTTATTAGCTCCAAGAGTTTTCCTTCCGGAGTTACAGCAGCCATTAGTCCAATCCTACCTTTCTATCTCGCTCTATTATCTCGACTATTAGATCCTCCTCTATCAAACTCCCCTCCCGTATCGTAAGCTCTTCCAATGCGCTGTGGCACAAATTTGCGATCCTACGCGGATATCCCTGTGTATATTGATAAATCAAATTCACCGCGCTTTCAGTAAAAAGTGTCCTCCCTGAATTATATCCTGACTGTTTCAATCTAAAATCTATCATAGCCCTAGTGTCATTCACATCTAAGGGATTGAGTATATACTTCAAAGCGATCCTATCCGAAAAATTCCTTATCCTTTTCAATCTAGGTAAAAGTTCCATCTGTCCGATTATTACAAGTTGGAGGAGCTTATAGGCATTGGTCTCGTAATTCAAAAGCGTTCTTAATATCTCCAAGCTAGATGCGTTTAACTTCTGTGCCTCGTCTATAATAAGGACTATGATGTTTTCTTCTTCAACGCATTTCTTAAACAAAAATCTTTCTATAGCCTCCTTGTAATCCAAGGTAGACCTGAAGGAAGGCCTTATATTAAAAACTTTGGCTAAATATGTAGTAAACTGAAATTCTGAATCATAGCTAGGGTCAAGTATCATATGAGAAATAAAAAAAGGTTCCTGATTTAATGTCTGGATAAGTGTCCGTGCAAGAGTAGTCTTTCCTATACCAACATCGCCCAAAATCAGGCTTAGGCCTCTTTTCAATCTAATTGCTATTTGTAATCTTTGAAGTGCCTGCTGGTGTGATATAGACGGATAGAAAAAAAATGGATCAGGACTCGTAGAAAATGGTTCTTTATCGAGATTTAAGACTTCATAATACAAGTTAGCCCTCACTTTGTTCGGGTAACTTGTTCCAAAGGGGTTTCACCCCTATGGCGCTACGTAATGCTCCTCTTCGTAGCATTACTTCGCTGTTACCCCTTGAAGGGGTGCAGGCACCCCTTCAAACTCCCCCAGCAGTATAGGAAAGTATTTTATACTTTCCTATACTGTGACACGCCTTACTCCAATATTTCTTTTATCTGGGCAAGTGACCTGTTTTCTTTACGTAACTGACGTATCTTCTGCAACTTCTCAAGGGTAGTATTGTCAAAATATCTAAAATTTGTCTCTGGACTTCTATCTATCTCTTTTATAAGTCCACAGTTAATATAATATTTTAT
>Ga0180007_10007051_pt1 | contig 10752 bp, 3 predicted proteins | sample MM_PC_MetaG_FD_121122 | JGI IMG/M metagenome (GOLD analysis project Ga0180007, IMG submission 121122) | Groundwater microbial communities from the Aspo Hard Rock Laboratory (HRL) deep subsurface site, Sweden - MM_PC_MetaG | ecosystem: Environmental > Aquatic > Deep subsurface > Groundwater...
ATGCAACGACTTGGGATAAACCCGGAATCATCACCTGGCAAACCCTCATAGCAGGCGCCAGAAAGACCCTGTGTTTTCCAGGGCGACCTGCCCGTCATGGCGTGGAAATGACCCCAGTGTGATCTGAGTCCTGCGGTCGTTCCGGCCCCACTTCACTGCTACGGATTCCCTTCTTCGCACACTAACCATCTGTCGCCCAACGGCATAGTTCGACGATGCTGCACCCGTACCGACCGGCACAGCGTTTGCTATGGAGTGTGTGGACGAATGGGACACCATACACATCGGGGCTGAAAGCAGTGAGGAGGAGCTATGAAATCGACACTGGCACTTCTGGTTACAACCATCATGGTCCTGTGTCAGGCGGTGGTTGCACAGGAGGTTTTCGAATGGCAGAAGGATGTCAATAATCCGGTCATCGCCGGCATGTATTCAAATGTGGTGAGAGTCGGCGACACGTTACACATGTTTTATGATCCTGGTTCTGCACCACAGAGAATCAATTATGCAATTTCCGGGGACGACGGTCAGTCATGGAACGATCTTGGAACAGCTATCAACGCTGCGGATCCGGGACTTGGCTTCTCAGACGTTTCCACAGGATGCGTCCGCTACGAGAACGGCATCCTGCATCTCTACTACACTGCTTGTCAGGGAGCTTCATGGAATGTTATCGCGAGTTCCATATCTGCGGACGGAATCGTGTGGCAGGACCATCGCGTCATACTCACTCTCGGCGCCGATGGTTCCTGGGATGACTATATGATTGGTACTCCCAAGGTAGTCCGTACTCCGGCGGGCGACCTGGCCATGGTTTATCTTGGTGCCGAAGGCCATCACAGCCCCAACGGGTACGGATTGGCCTACTACAATGAAACCACCGAGTTGTGGGAGAAGCATCCTGATAATCCGGTTGTTATCCCCGGGGGGGGACCGGATGACTTGGACGACCACGCGCTGTACCACATCGGGAGTGTGTGTGTGCGAAACGAGCTCTACTATATGTTCTATACAGGGTTTGACCTGGACTACAATGCACCGGGCAAGCGCGACATTGGCTATGCAACATCACCCGATCTTCTCACGTGGACCAAGCACGGACGTGTGTTTTCAGCTACGGACAATCAGCCCTGGGAAAACGGCGAACTTGCATATCCCCAGGTGCTGTTTGAGCCCGACTGTTTCATGATGTTCTATAACGGTGTGGAGTCACCGGGAGCTCAGATAGGCAGAGCGGTCAGTGCCCACGCAACGCTGTGTGAGAGTGTGACCGATTGGCGCCAACCGCTGGAGGCGGACGACTGCACGATCGGTCTGTGGCACTTTGATCAGGATTCTGGAGACTTCGCACCGGACATGTCACTATTTCACCACGATGGGCAGTTGCAGAATGCTTCCTGGTGCGTGGGCCGTTTTGGTTCGGGGCTGAGTTGCTCCGGTGTTGGCTACACGAGTATCCCGTCGACCTCAACGATGTATGACAATGAGCAACTGACGATTGAAGGTTGGTTTAGTATCGAATCATACGGACATGATTTCTGGAACTATCTCCTGCAGAAAGGACTCAGCTACACTGTGTTTGTCGTCGATGATGATGAGCCATTCGCCAATCGGTTATGGGCGCAGATTCGCACAACCGATGGCATCTTCCAGGTGCTGTCGCCCGGACCGCTCACACTCGATCGCTGGTATCATATGGCCGTCGTCTACGACGGCACTGAGTTGTCCCTGTATATCGACGGCGATCTTCGAGCTGCTTCACCCGCCTCGGGCACGATCATTCCATCGACCGAACCACTGTACATAGGCGCCAATAACGTGGGAGCGACCACCGAGAAGGCCATCCACGGACAGATGGACGAGGTCCGAATATCCAACACCGCGCGCAGCTACACCTGTTGCTTCGGGGTTCGGGGCAATATACAACTCGTACCAGCATGCAACGACGCAGACCAGGGCGTAGACGTGGGTGACTTGACACATTTGATCGATCATCTCTTCATCGGCTTCACACCGCTGTGCTGCGATGACGAGGCAGATATCTCTCCGGCCATAAGTGGCGGCACACCGGACAAGATGGTGGACGTCGGAGACCTGACCGCCCTTATCGATCACCTGTTTATCACGTTCCCCGACCTGCCGGTCTGTGACTGAATAGCACCGAGGGGGTGGTGGGTAGTCACGCATGCGTGATTGCGTAGAAAGGCCCGGTGGCGTATGTGTGCTCATGCCGCCGGGCCGACTTATCTTCGGCACATTAGCGCGGTCCGGCAGTTGACTCACCACCGGACCGCGCATTGCGCCGTCACGAAACATCCCGGGCATCTCACTTTCACTGCCCGAGAATACTATTTGAGAAGCAGCATTTTCTTCGAACTGGTAAACCCATCAGCCGTCAGCCGATAGAAATACACGCCGCTGGATACTCCTTCTCCCGAATCATTCATGCCGTCCCACAGCACCATGTGCTCGCCAACATCAAGATCGCCGTCGAGAAGCGTCCGAACGCGACGGCCCAGGACATTGAATACCTCGACCCTGACATGCGAAGGCTGCGGCAGGGCAAAATCTATGGTCGTACTCGGATTGAACGGATTGGGACGGTTCTGATGCAACGCATAGCTGCCGGGCAGCGCCGCACCACCGCCGAGCAACGCCGGTCGCAGCGAACGATGGTGCATGTCCGCTGCGATGGCATCAGTGATGTCTACCCTGCCGGGCAGCCGCAATACCGCCACTCCATTTGCGGGGACGGTCTCGCCCCCGTCGAAGTCCGCCATGCCTACGATCAGCAACCCATCCGTTTGCCCAAATCGCATATCCAGCCTGCCCTCAAGCAGGTTCATCGGCACGGCATCGGAAGAACCCGAGAATTCAAACTGTAGACCGCGCAGAGCTTCCGCCGATGTTACCGAGATCGTGGTCACGCCGTTGTCGAACCGGGCGCCGATCTCGATCGTTTCGTCAAGAAGACGTTCCCTGGCGGCACCCGTAACTCCGCAGGGCGGCAGGTCACCGAAGGTGATGAACAGGTGATCGATGAGAGCCGTCAGATCGGCTACATCAACGCTGCCGTCGGGTATCTCGGGGGCAACGTCGGCCTCATCGGGGCAGAACAGCGGTTCAAAGCTTATGAACAGGTGTTCGATCAGCCGGGTCAGGTCACCAACATCAACGATGTCATCGGCGCTGTTGTCGACATTTCCGCGCAGGCCAATGCAACACACTCCCGGGGCAAGCGCGGGCGTGTATTCATCGAATGACATAGGGCCGTAATCCTTTTCGTCATCGGAGCCAGAAGTCGCAAGTCCCGCACCCGGAGATACTACTACCGGGTACAGCTGGAGCTCATCGTAACCCAACGGCAGCGGCTGCATGGGATACATAAAGCCGAAGTTCATGGACAGACTGCGCACAGCCGAAGACGGCTGCACGGTGACGTACAGTACACCGAGGTGAGCGCCGCCGGAGGGAATTGGATTGTCCCAGTCAAAAGAGGCTGCGCTGACCAGAGCCACGCCCGACGAGTCATCGTCGCGGAATACGATATCCGGAGTGAACTCCCAGGCGGTTCCGGAACCCGCAGCAAAAACCGATCCCGGAATGAACGAATCAATCACGGGCACGATGTCACCGTTAACCCGAATTTCCAGCGGCAGATTGAACGCCAGGACCGGTCGACCGCTGACGAGAGCCAGGGGTATCGCCACGTGCGTGGCATACGGAGCCACCGTGTCGGGGAAGGTAATGAACAGGGTCGGATCCTCAACAGGCGGGGTTGGCTCCGACGGCGGACAGGTCAGGGCAGGACCGACTCCATCGAAACTGGCCTGCAACATCATGATATCACGCAACGTGAGGCCCTGTGAGTTGTCACAGTCGGCGCTCACCGGATTCGGAGGCGCGTCGCCCGCCAGGAACAGGTAGTCGATCATAAAGGTCAAATCGTCGTGATCGGCATCCCAGTCGTAGTCGGCGTCGCCGGGGACGGTACAGAAGGTCTCGCAGGAATCCGGTCCGTTCGGGCAGAGATCGCAGGCATCGCCGATTCCGTCGCCGTCGGCATCGTTTTGATCGTCATTGTACGTGAGAGCGCAGTTGTCGCAGTCGTCGGGGTAACTATCGCCGTCGGCATTCTGCGTATCATCGTGTCCCTGACATTGATCACACTCATCGCCGACGTTGTCACCGTCGGTATCGAGCTGCGTCGGATTATGCAGGTCGGGGCAGTTGTCAACCAGACCGCAGTATCCGTCGCCGTCGTCGTCGTTCAGCGGATCGGCCAGGCAGGGATCACACACGTCGCCCACACCGTCGCTGTCTTCATCCCCCTGCAGGGCATTGGCGCTGTCGGCGCAATTGTCACAGACGTCCCCCCAGCCGTCGCCGTCGCTATCGATCTGGTCGGCATTAGCCGCCATTGGACAATTGTCGTCTCTATCAACAACACCGTCACCGTCTTCATCGAGTGTAGAGGCCACGCCAACGATGGTTGGTGAGACAACCGAGTCCCCGAATGCAAAACTCAGTTCCAATTCGTTTTGCGGCGGGAGCAAGAGCGTATCGATATATATCCTGTGCTCACGTTCAGCATAGGTGTTGCTGAACCTTATCGTGAGGATCTCTCCCTGGCAGTCTTCGTGCAGTCCCTCCCTGAGCGCCATGATACCAACAATCGCCGTATTCTCAGTCTGATAGTAGTTATTAGTGAGAATCACTGTATTCTGCGTATTGACGTTGAAGCAGGAGCTGGCCACAATCGTGTCGAGGGTCAGGTTGGGATTCGTGCTGGACCAGACAAACGGGAAACTGAAGCCGTCCCATGTGTGTGACGTTCTCAACTGCACCGACACAGACCAGCTATCAACACCTGCCGGAATGGTCAGGTTTGAAATCAGAACAGAATCCTGATCAGATACGGGAAACGGCCTCACGCGGCTGGGATCGCACACCGGTTCTTCAAAGTTGACGAAAAGGAACCCGATTATTTCCATGGCGTCGCTGAGCGAGATACCATGCCAATCGTCCATATCCGCCTTCTGAGGATATTCCGGGGCAGGACCATTATGGAAGATATAGTCAAAAAGCCTTACCATGTCCCCTATGGTTACCTGTCCGGTCGGGTCATTGTCCACGTTGCCGCAATCGAGGTTTGTCCCGTCACAGGCATCGCCCAGGCCGTCGCCGTCGGTATCCTCCTGGAACGGGTTGTAGGCATTGATGCAATTGTCACACGCCTGGCCGACACCGTCGCCGTCGTCGTCGGCCTGACTGACGTTGCTGACGTCGGGGCAATTGTCGCACACATCACCCAACCCGTCATTGTCGGTATCCGTCTGGAGGGGGTCGTACCACATCGGACAGATGTCACAGGAATCTCCCACACCATCCAAGTCCATGTCGCGTTGATCGGGGTTGGGGATGTCCGGGCAGTTGTCGAGGGCGCAGGTGTTGCCGGGATAGCCTTCATTCCCGTAGCCGTCGCCGTCAAAATCCACGCAGTCATCGCAGGCGTACCCTATGCCGTCGCCGTCAAGATCCATCTGGTCGGTGTTGGCAATCGTGGGGCAGTTATCGCAGGGATCGCCCACTCCGTCGCCGTCAGTGTCGGTCTGCAACGGATTGTACTCATCGACACAATTGTCCGGGGCGCAGGCGATATTGGCATAAGTCGAATCTCCGAGGCCGTCGCCATCCACATCAACACAATTGTCGCACACGTCGCCAATACCGTCACTGTCCAGATCAGTCTGGTCGATATTGGCCACGGTTGGGCAGTTGTCGCAGGCGTCGGGAGCGGTGTCGCCATCGCCGTCGATACTGTCATCGAAACCGGGGCACCGGTCGCACAAATCACCGACGCCGTCGCCGTCCGCATCCTCCTGCCCGTTGTTGGCTATAGTCGGACAGTTATCACAGAAGTTGGGAATGGCGTCGCTGTCACCGTCGATATCGTCATCACCGCCTGGACAGACATCGCAAGCATCACCGTGGCCGTCGGCATCCGAATCTGTCTGCGCGGGGTTGTACACGAAGGGGCAGTTGTCGAAGTGATCACCCACGCCGTCGCCATCGGCATCCGTGCCGCCGCCGAGCCCCAGCATCTGGGGACGGTAGACATCAAACGGATTGCTCGCAGACACGAAAGTGTGGTTCTCTCGCTCAGAGGTTGTGGTGTCGATAGCGATTGTCCGGCTGACAGCGCTGGGGGCGCCGCTGAAGTGAATGGTACCAATTCGGTACTCCCCAACGGGAAGGGAATCGGTCAGCGTGAAAATCATCCACTGGGTGAAGTCCAACTGATCGTTTACCTCACTGATGTCGTTTTCGTTGTATCCAAGAGTGTCCCGGTCGATCGACGTAATCTCCACCAGACCCTCGGGGTCGAAGTACTCCATGACCAGGCATGCCGACTTCCACCGGCGGTCGGCGTCAACCCAGATCTCGCCCTCCCAGGATGTTTCTCCCGCCGGGATTTCGAGGTTGCGGAGCTCCAGCGAGAAGTCAGCAGTAGCCGGAAACGGTCCTGTGTTTGCGGGATTGCAGTCGAGGGGATCATCGGGCACCATGAAGATGTGGTATATTAGCACGTTGGCATCATTGGCCGTGATACTCTCCCAGTCATCCACATCCGCCCCTTCAGGGTTCGGTAGCGGCGCGCCGGACAGGAATATGTAGTCGAGCAGGCGTGTGAGATCGGAAATATTGATCCTGCCTTCCGCATCGCCGTTAACATTGCCGCAGACGAACATTGCCAGGGAACCGAGTGGATTGATGAGACCGGCGCCGAGATCATCCTCGTGGCCTGTATTGACATCGCCGATGTCAATGGCCGATCCGACAATACTGGCCCGCAATTCATCCCAGGTGATATCCGGCAGCAGCGCTATCAACAGCGCCGCCTGGCCCGAAACAAACGGGGCGGCAAAACTGGTCCCCCCCCACCAGGCATATAGGCTGCCGAGGTAGGGGCTGTAGATTTCAGTGCCGGGCGCACAGACATCCACATGGTCACCGAAACTCGAGAAGTCGGCAAGGATGCTGTTGGAATCCACGGCTGCGACGCCCAGTGTATTGGGATCGCTGGCCGGATAGTGCGGCTCGTCGTTTTGCCCGTTGCCCGCCGCAGCCACAGTAAACACGCCGTTTTGGCGGGCATATAGTACGGCTTCGGCAATCGCGGCATGGTCATGCATAGTCACCATGCTGAGATTGATCACCCGGCAGCCGTCTGCTACCGCCTGCAGGATGGCTTCCGCCACAATGTAGCCATTGCTGGTACCGTCGACATCCGTCACCCGGTACCCGATCAGATCGGCCTCGGGCGCCAGGAGGTGAATCACGCCCGCCACGAACGTACCGTGACCGCTGTTGAGGCCACCGGCTTCATCAAATGCGTCACCATCGTCGTCGACATAGTCCCAGCCGCTGGCGGCCGTACCAGAAAAGGCAGTGTGAGTATAGTTGATCCCGCCATCGAGGACTGCCACCTTAACCCCGCCGCCGGTCGAGATAGCCTGGGCGGCAGTTATATTGAGATCGCCCGCCGCTTCCTGACCGAAAAAGTCACCAATGCCCATTTCGTCGGATATCGGCAGGCTGCTTTGCACCGTCTGGAGAGGATCGATGAAGTAGTTTGGATGGCAAAAGACCACCTCGGTCATACCTGAGACTTCCTGTGCCAGCGAATCCAGATCGCCGGGAATGGTCAGGTTGACCAGATATACATCAATCAACGGCAGATGCTGAGCCACCGTGGTTCCGTACCGGTTGTTGACCAGCTCAATAGCGTACCCATCGACCATCTGCACCACCAGTTCGCCATCGACAAAATACTCCGTGGCCTGTGCCGGCGTACCGATTGACACCAGGAGAGCAACAACTCCCAGCACCAGCAGTCGTGTTAACTTTGTGAAAGTCATATCGTCTCCCTCCTTATCCCGCACCAAAGACTGAAAAGGCAGCCCAGTCGTATGCGGACGGATATTTTTCTCTCACCTCGGTGGCGGCCAGGCGCACCGCATGAGCGACGCTCTCACCGTCAAAAATTTTATCATAGAACAGGCTCATCCACAGCGCGGTCGATCGATCAGACACCGCCCAGTGGCTGCCCACAACATCTTTCGCTCCCATTTCCAGCAGGGATCGCACCAAACCGGTGGATTCCTCGCCAGGCAATACCGACTGGTGCCCGGTTCGGCACGCCGCCAGTGTTACCAGCCCCACTTTGCTGTTTTTGAGCCGGAAATCGGCCGCAAACAAAGGGCCGTCGGTCAGGATCAACGATGAATAAAACGGGTTGTCACTCCGCAGTTCGGCATGGCCGGTGTAATGCCAGATCCAGGCATCGCCGCTGCTGGGCCAGTCTTCTCTCAGACAGGGGTCATGCACGGTCGTAGCCGCCGAGGAACCGATCAGGTTCTGTACTTCGCGACGGCAATGCGGCAGACCATCGCGATCCCCCACAAACAAATGTATATCTTCTGATGTCACCTGCATTTCGATGGCGTGCAGATGATGACGGAGGCTTGGCGCCAGGATAAGATCATGGCGATCAGCCAGGGCCTCTCCCCCGTGGCGCAGGCCCTGCCAGGGCAGGTTCGACGTGGTCCCATCGGGCAGAACCAGAACCTCGGCCCGATCGCGTGCAATCTCCAACGGCGCCCACAGCCAGTCGCCGATGTCGCTCAGGACTTTGTGCTCGTCGTTGATGTCGAGTCCGCTTGAGCGACCGTTGCTCATCATGGCCCGGCCGAGCAGAATTCGCCAGCAACCCAGGTACTCGCGGGCCCGCCGACAACCATCGGGATACCGAGCAACATTCGTTTCCCCGCCACGATGGACGAACGCGAGAATGTCGCCGTGGATACTGTGGAACTGCACGATGGGACGACGGCGTGACAGGTCACTAAAACTGTCGATCAGGACTGCATTGTGGGACGAGTAACCGTCCTGCAGTCGCTGGACGTTGACCATTTCCCGGCGAACCAGCCGGCGATAGTGTTCCAGGGCGCGGGTGTTGCGAGGCGTCCCCGAGGACCGTCGACCGGCTTCATTATCGAGTCGTCCGGTCAGACTTGCCACCTGTTGGGCCAGCACGGCGAGACTTTCTTCAGCGCGTTGCCGCTCCTGTGGTGTCAGGGCACCCGCCGACCAACGTCCGGCGGTGCGGTGACGCTCCGCCCAGGCTGCCGCCTGATCGGGTTCCGAATCGACATGACTGTCTACCAGGCGGTGATACGGATCGCTGCGTCCGCTCAAGAATGCCGATCCGAGTTCCACCGGCGGCAACTTGGCTCGCACGGTGTCCAGAACTTCAACGGCCCGGCCCCAGTGCCGACGGGCCGAGGTCAGACGTCCGTTGTCGGCCGCCCGATCACCCAGACAGGTTTGCCACTGGGCATACAGATACGGCACGGTTTTGACCGCCTTATTGCGGGCGAGCCGTCGCAGGGTAGGGGCACCAACTGACCCTGCGGCCAGCAATTGCAGGTCGCACATGGCTTCCCACAACGGCAATTGCGCGCGGGCGAAGCCACGTCGGGCCACCTGTAACTCGTCCAGCGATGTTTCCGTGACGCCACCGCATACCACCGCATGCAATTGCAGCGCAGCAAGAAAACCGTGGTTGCGCTCCCGCCGGAAGCCATCGGCCGCCCGGGTGAGAGCGCGACGAGCATCGGCGTCTTTGCCCAGGGCGAATGACGCGCGGGCGTAGAAAAACGCCGCCTTGGCCGCCTCATAGTCAATGCCGAGTTTGTTTGCCTGTAGTTCCGATTGGCGGGCCAGACGACGCGCATCGCTGAACAGGTTAAGACTAAGAAACACTTCCGATCTGTCCAATCGGCATAACAGCGCTCCCTTGGGTTGTGAAGCGGCTTTATACGCGTCTTCGCAGTCACTGAGGCTTTTGAGCGCGCGATGGTACTCACCCTGCAGCATTTCCAGCCAGGCGAGTCCGTACCGGCATTCGTTGACATACAGGGGGTAGTCACGCTCCGCCAGCAGCTTTTCTGCTCGCTCGTATAATTCGCGGGCCTGATCCAGATCAAAAAGCTGAACCAGTGTATTGGCCTGGTTGTAATAGCACAATGCCAGTACAACCCGGTTGTTCTGTGTTTCCAGGACACCGGCGGCATGTGAGTATTGATCGTAAGCCTCGCGATGACGGTCCTGACGGTGAAGCAGATTGGCCAGATTGATTCGGGTTTTGGCCGCCTCAACCGCGTTGCCGTGTTGCTCAAATATCCTTATGGAGGCCCGGGCCCGCCGACCCGCCTCGCGGGGACGACCCAGATACATGTATACATCCGCGAGGATACGGTCGATCGCGGCACGATCATCGGGTCGCCGGATCATGAGGCGCCGTGCCTCGAGGTATGCTTCTTCTGCGGCCGAATACTTGCCACCAACGTGAAGGACCCACCCCAGGGCCCGCAGGGCGACGGACAGTGGGAACCGGGTGTCACGCCGGGAGAAGCGCACGAATTTGCGGGCCAGGGAAGCCGCCGCTGTCAATGACCGCTGGGCTTCCAACCGGACGATGCGATTGCACTCCGCCGCCAGATCGGCCGGTCGAGAACCGCCGGTGGTACCCGAACGCAGGAATCGATGTGCCGCTGTGCGCATCCTGTCAGCGTCACTTACCACGTAATGTCTCCACAGTCAATTTCCAGAGCCGGAGACAACAATTGTATTCGACGAGGCGGCCGTCGGGAAAACCAGAAATAGCAATCCTGCGCCCCGGTGACC